>ERZ1032473.87-NODE-87-length-24301-cov-33.705106_pt1 | contig 24301 bp, 17 predicted proteins | sample MGYA00518734_ERZ1032473 | MGnify/ENA primary metagenome ERZ1032473 (study PRJEB33719, sample SAMN04261339) | wastewater metagenome | biome: periurban shantytown; feature: human; material: feces | host: Homo sapiens | place: Peru: Lima | collected 2013-01-23 ...
GAGCTGTCCACCAAGGAATCCCGCGAGCAGGCCGTCAAGGCCCCGCTCGACGTGGACCTGACCGGCGGCCTCGGCAGCGAGCCGATCGACATCAAGGCACTGCGCGCCGAAGCCATGGAGGACGCGGCCAAGGCCGCTGCCGCCGAAGCCGGCGATGAGGACAAGCAGGGCGATTGTGCCGCTGCGGCAACGCTGATCAAGGCGCTGCCGAGCCCGCGCGCCCCGCGTCAGGCGAAGGTCGATCTGAAGGATTGGCAGCACGTCACCGCCCGTCCGGAAGACGAGATCGTCATCGTCTCCATCGGCGAGCTGGGCCCGTGGGGCTCCGGCCGCACCCGTTTCGAAGCCGAACTCGGCATCCACTCCGACGGCAAGGTCGACCTGTCCGCCGGCGCGGTGCTCGAACTGGCTTGGAACATGGGCCTGCTGACCTGGAACGACAGTCCGAAGCCGGGCTGGTACGACACCGACGGCAACCTGGTGCCCGAAGAGGACATCGCCGAACGCTACCACGACGAGGTCGTGGCCCGCTCCGGCGTGCGTCCGTTCGAAGAGGGCATGGGCAACGATTACAAGGACGGTGCCGACGAGGAGGAGGCCGAGGTGTTCCTCGACCACGATGTGACCTTCTCCGTTCCGACCCGTGAGATCGCCGAGGAATACGTCAAGCTCGACGAAGCCCACACCAGCTACGCGGCCGACGCCGAATCCGGCGAGTGGAACGTCACCCGCCACGCCGGCTCCATGATCCGCGTGCCTCGCCGCGCGGCCATGACCCGCACCGTCGGCGGCCAGTTCCCGAAGGGCTTCGACCCGGTCAAGTGGGGCATTCCGGCCTCCATGGTCGGCGACGTGGACAAGATCGCCCTGTGGAACATCGTCACCACGGTCGACGCCTACCTGTCCGCGGGCTTCACCCCGGCCGAGATCCTCGAAGCCGTGCACCCGTCCATGGTGGCCTCCACGCAGGGCACCGGCTTCGGCGGCATGGCCTCCATGAGGAAGCTGTACCTCGACCGGTTCCTCAACCACGAGATTCCGACCGACATCCTGCAGGAAGCCCTGCCGAACGTCGTCGCGGCCCACGTGATGCAGTCCTACATCGGCGGCTACGGCAACATGATCCAGCCGGTCTCCGCCTGCGCCACCGCCGCCGTCTCCCTTGAGGAAGGCGCCGACAAGATCGCCCTCGGCAAGGCCGACTTCGTGGTCACCGGCGCGATCGACGACATCGGCGTGGAATCCGTGATCGGCTTCGGCAACATGAACGCCACCGCCAACTCCGAGGAGATGTATGCCAAGGGCATCGACGCGCGCTTCTTCTCCCGTGCCAACGACCGTCGTCGCGGCGGCTTCGTCGAATCGCAGGGCGGCGGCACCATCCTGCTGACGCGCGGTGACATCGCGCTGAAGCTCGGCCTGCCGGTCGCCGGCGTGGTCGGATTCGTCCACTCCTACGCCGACGGCGCGCACACCTCCATCCCGGCTCCGGGACTGGGCGCGCTCGCAGCGGGCATGGGAGGCAAGGACTCCAAGCTCGTGCAAGACCTCGCCAAGCTCGGCGTCACGCCGGACGACATCGCCGTGGTCTCCAAGCACGACACGTCCACCAACGCCAACGACCCGAACGAATCCGAGCTGCACAACACGCTGGCCCACGCCATCGGCCGCACCGACGGCAACCCGCTGTTCGTGATCTCCCAGAAGTCGCTCACCGGCCACGCCAAGGGCGGTGCCTGCATCTTCCAGGTCAACGGCCTGACCCAGCTGTTCAAGTCCGGCGTCGTTCCGGCGAACGCGGCCCTCGACTGCGTCGACCCGAAGCTCAAGCGCGACGACCACATGGTCTGGCTGCGCGAGCCGCTGAAGGTCGGTTCCGTCAAGGCCGGCCTGGCCACGTCGCTCGGCTTCGGCCACGTCTCCGGCTTCGCCGCGCTCGTCAACCCGGGCGCCTTCGAGGCTTCCGTGGCGAACACCGTCGGCGAGGACGCGCTGAACGAATGGCGCGACCGTGCCAACGCACGTCTCGCCGCCGGCCAGCGTCGCCTTGAAGAGGGCATGATGGGGCGCGCCGCGCTCTACGAGCCGATTGACAACCGCCGCTTCCACGAGGACGGCCGCGGCTACGACGCGCACGAGGTGGAGAAGGCCATGCTGCTCGATCCGAACGCGCGTCTCGCGTCCACCGGCTATTTCGAAGCGTGAGACGGCTACGTCGAAATCTGTCCTAAATATGGGCAAATGATGACGGCCTGATAAGAAAAGGGCGATACTTCTGCACAGATGTATCGCCCTTTTCCATATGACATGGTCGGGGCATTCCCGGGGTAACCCCGATTAATAATTCCTAGGAAGGCGGAGGAATGCTGGGTCTAGGGCATGACGTCGTTGACGTGCCTGCGTTCGCCAAGCAGCTGAATGAGCCGGGGACGCGTATGCGCAGTCTGTTCTCCATGCGCGAGATATGGCAGACGGCGCAACGGTCGCAGCTCAAGCATGATGACGAGGCGGTGCACCTCGCCGCCCGCTGGGCAGGCAAGGAGGCGTTCCTGAAAGCGTGGTGCGCGGCCATTTCGTGGCATGCGAAAGACGGCGTCGAAGTCGCATATCCGTACACGCTCGACAACTTCCCATGGGTGCGCATCGAAATTCTCGACGATTCCCACGGCGTGCCGCGCGTCATACTGTCCTCCGAAGTGCAACGCAAGGTGCAGCAGTCGTTGGGCCTGCCGTTGGACCCGGTGCGCCAGTCGTACGATATCTCCATCTCCATAAGCCATGACGGGCCGATCGCCTCTGCCGTGGTCATGCTCGAAATCTGAAATGCCATTCCCGCTTGCAAAAGTTGGTGGGATGTGTATAATAGCTCGAGTCGTTTCGTGTCGGCTTCGGACGTAGCGGCAACACGCGGATGTAGCTCAATGGTAGAGCCTCAGTCTTCCAAACTGATTACGCGGGTTCGATTCCCGTCATCCGCTCCACAACAGCATCAGAGAAGAAGAAGGCGTGCCTCAAGGCACGCCTTTCGTATATCCGTATGCCCGGGCATACGATTGCCCGGGTATGCTGGAACGGGCCGCGGCGTGCGGCGGCGCAATCGCAAGATATCGCAATATATACGGAGCGGAACATGGGTCAGAAGGAACGCAACAAGGCAACGGAAGTCGTGGATGGCGTGGTCGAGACCGTCGACGTCTCCAAGCACCCGACGGCGTCCATCGAACCGTCGGACCTGTCCTTGGCCGACATCGAACGCCGCAAATCGCATCCGGTCCGCTGGATTCTGTTCATGGCATTGGTGCTGCTGGCCATGATCGCGCCGTACTGGTGGGGACGCGACATCGCGGTGCGGGACGCCTCATGGATGGTGGCGAACCTGAATTTCCTCGATCCCAAAGGCGTGGCGCTGATTTCATGGACGGTGACCATCGTGGCGCTCACCGGACTCGGACTGATGGTCGCGGACGCGAAGAAATGGCTGTGGGGGACCATTTTCGTGATCGGCCTTGCCGCGGAGCAATTCGTCGCCGGCATGTGCCTGCTGAGCTTCAACTTCTGGAACGCCACCTACGTGATGTACGGTGAGGCGGCCGGACTGGCGAACGCCGCGAATCTCGGCATCATCGCCGCCGGTTTCGGTGTCGCGGTCTACGCGGTGCTCTGGGTGGGCCTGCTGGTGTGCATCAAGAAGGAATCGAAGCTCAACGTCCTCACACGCAGCTGGGCCTCGTTCCTATTGTTCTTCGCAATCGAGCTCGTCGCGCTTGCCGTGGTGTTGTTCGGAGGCCTGCTCGCGTCCATGGCGTGACGTGAAGAACGGCCGTCGGCGGGGGCGGAAATATCGGCCGGCGATTTTGGTCCGGACGTCGTGTAAGATATTCTCTTGGCGTGTTTCGCCCGCGGATAGAGAGCGCGCCGGTATTGGGCCGGCAGCACCGCGCAGCAATATAAGGAGGATGCCGTGGCACTTACGGCTGAGGAAAAGCAGGAAATCATCAAGACTTACGCTACCCACGAGGGCGACACCGGCTCCCCGGAGGTCCAGGTTGCTCTGCTGACCAAGCGTATCGCTGATCTGACCGAGCACCTCAAGGAGCACAAGCATGATCACCACTCCCGTCGTGGTCTGCTGCTGATGGTCGGCGATCGTCGTCGTATGCTTGATTACCTCAAGCGCGTTGACATCAACCGTTACCGCTCCCTGATCGAGCGTCTGGGTCTGCGCCGATAACATTCTTCCGCCCGAGCGTCACATGGCGCCCGGGCGTTTTTTGCATGACAGCCGAGTTCAAGGAACAGACAGTTTGAAGGCCCGAGGTTTGGGGCGCACGAGGTCTAGAATCTAGAGATGAGGAAGCGGCGGAGGCAACGCCGCGTCACGCATGTAGGAATCGGTTGGAGTCCGCTGAAGAGGACTGCCGATAGTAGGTACACAAGAAAAGAAAACAAAGGAGGAACCCTATGGAGGGTCCCGAAATCAAGGCTGTTGAAGCCGTAATCGATAATGGTTCATTCGGCAAGCGCACGCTGCGCTTCGAGACCGGTCGTCTCGCCCAGCAGGCGGATGGTGCCGTCGCCGCCTATCTTGACGATGATTCGATGATTCTGTCGACCACCACCGCCGGTTCCAGCCCGAAGGAGAACTACGACTTCTTCCCGCTGACCGTGGACGTGGAAGAGAAGATGTACGCAGCCGGCAAGATCCCGGGCTCGTTCTTCCGCCGCGAAGGCCGTCCGAGCTCCGAAGCCATCCTGGCCTGCCGCATCATCGACCGTCCGCTGCGTCCGCTGTTCCCGCACACCCTGCGCAACGAAGTGCAGGTCGTCGAAACCGTGCTCGCCGTCAACCCGGATGACGCATACGACGTTGTCGCACTGAACGCCGCCTCCGCCTCCACCATGATCTCCGGCCTGCCGTTCGAAGGCCCGGTCTCCGGCGTGCGTCTGGCCCTGATCGACGGCCAGTGGGTCGCCTTCCCGCGCTGGAGCGAGCGCGAACGCGCCGTGTTCGAAATCGTGGTCGCCGGCCGCGTTGTCGAGAACGGCGACGTCGCCATCGCCATGATCGAAGCCGGTGCCGGCAAGAACGCATGGCACCTCATCTACGACGAAGGCCAGACCAAGCCGGACGAGGAAGTCGTCGCCGGCGGTCTTGAAGCCGCCAAGCCGTTCATCAAGGTGATCTGCGAGGCCCAGGCCGAGCTCAAGAAGATCGCCGCGAAGGAAACCAAGGAATTCCAGCTTTTCCCGGAGTACACCGAGGATCTGTACAACCGCATCGACGAGATCGCCCACGCCGACCTCGACGAAGCCCTGTCCATCGCCGAAAAGCTGCCGCGCCAGGACCGCATCCACGAGATCAAGGAAGGCGTCAAGGCCACCCTCGCCGGCGAGTTCACCGACATGGAAGACGCCGAGAAGGACAAGGAAATCGGCAACGCGTTCAAGGAGCTGCAGCGCCAGATCGTGCGCCGCCGCATCCTGACCCAGGACTACCGCATCGACGGCCGTGGCCTGCGTGACATCCGCACCCTGTCCGCCGAAGTGGACATCGTGCCGCGCGTGCATGGTTCCGCGCTGTTCCAGCGTGGCGAAACCCAGATCCTGGGCGTCACCACCCTGAACATGCTCAAGATGGAGCAGCAGATCGACGCGCTGTCCGGCCCGCAGTCCAAGCGCTACATGCACAACTACGAAATGCCGCCGTACTCCACCGGTGAGACCGGCCGCGTCGGCTCCCCGAAGCGCCGCGAGATCGGCCATGGCGCCCTCGCCGAGAAGGCCCTCGTGCCGGTGCTGCCGAGCCGTGAGGAGTTCCCGTACGCCATCCGTCAGGTCTCCGAGGCAATCGGCTCCAACGGTTCCACCTCCATGGGTTCCGTCTGCGCCTCCACGCTGTCCCTGCTCGCCGCTGGCGTTCCGCTGAAGGCTCCGGTCGCAGGCATCGCCATGGGCCTCGTGTCCGGCGACGTCGACGGCCAGCACATCTACAAAACGCTCACCGACATCCTCGGCGCCGAAGACGCCTTCGGCGACATGGACTTCAAGGTGGCCGGCACCTCCGAATTCATCACCGCCCTGCAGCTCGACACCAAGCTCGACGGCATTCCGGCCGACATCCTGGCGTCCGCTCTGCAGCAGGCCAAGGAAGCCCGCACCACCATCCTCGAAGTCATCAACGAGTGCATCGACGGCCCGTCCGAGATGAGCGAGTTCGCTCCGCGCATCATCACCACCACCGTTCCGGTGGACAAGATCGGCGAGGTCATCGGCCCGAAGGGCAAGATGATCAACCAGATCCAGGAAGACACCGGCGCCGAAATCGCCATCGAGGATGACGGCACCGTGTACATCTCCTCCGAAGGCGGCGAGGCCGCCGAGAAGGCCAAGGAGATCATCGACCAGATCGCCAACCCGCACGTGCCGGAAGCCGGCGAGACCTACAACGGCAAGGTCGTGAAGACCACCTCCTTCGGCGCCTTCGTGAACCTGACCCCGGGCACCGACGGTCTGCTGCACATCTCCCAGATCCGCAACCTCGCCAACGGCGAGCGCATCGACGCCGTCGAAGACGTGCTCAAGGAAGGCGACACCGTTGAGGTGGTCGTGCAGGGTGTTGACGATCGCGGCAAGATCTCGCTGGCCATCCCGGGCTTCGAGGATCAGGAATCCTCCGCTCCGCGTCGTGACCGTGGCGATCGCGATGACCGCCGTGGCGGCCGTGGCCGTCGTGACGACCGCCGTCGTTCCGACGATCGCGATGATCGCGATTACGACGATCGTCCGCGTCGCCGTCGTTCCGACCGCGATGACGATCGTGATTATGATGATCGTCCGCGTCGCCGTCGTTCCGACCGTGACGATCGCGACTACGATCGTGACGACCGCCGTTCGTCCCGTTCCGATCGCGATGATCGTGATTATGATGATCGTCCGCGTCGCCGTCGTTCCGATCGCGATGACCGTGACTACGATCGCGATGACCGCCGTTCCGACCGTCGCCGTGGTAGCCGTCGTGACGACCGCAACCCGCGTTACGCCGCCGACGAGAACTACGACGAGTACCGTGCCGATCGCGAAGAGCGCTCCGAGCGTCCGCGTCGCCGCGTGCGCCGCGACTTTGATCCGTTCGAAGACTGACGTCTTCTCACGGATCCTTCGCAGCGAAGCTGCTCACTTCACCTACGAGAAGCCCACTGGGCTTCTCGCTTGACGGCTCAGCATTCGAAGATTGACGTTTTCTCACGGATCCTTCGCAGCGAAGCCGATAGGTAATCTAACGAAAAACCCACTCCGTAAGGGGTGGGTTTTTCGTACGTTCGACATGCTGTGCGAATATTGGCATCAATCGATTTACGGGTGCATGGAAAAACCGACAATACAACGAAATGTGTAGCCCTCATGCGAAAATTAGACAAATAAACAAGCAAAGAAGCAAGGATTTTCACATGATATTCGGCATTATTGCACTCATTGTCATCGTCCTGATAGTGCTGTGGGGAGTGTCCGCCTACAACGGTCTGGTCACATTGCGCAACCGCGTCAAAAACGGCTGGGCGCAGATCGACGTACAGCTCAAGCAGCGCGCCGACCTCATCCCGAATCTCGTGGAGACCGTCAAGGGGTACGCTGCCCATGAATCGCAGGTGTTCACACAGGTGACCCAGGCCCGCGCCAGCGCACTCCAGGCGGCGCAGTCCGGTGATGTGGCACAGCGCATCCAAGCCGAAAACCAGCTGAGCCGCGCGATCATGAACCTCCAGGCCGTGGCCGAAGCGTATCCGCAGCTGCAGGCCAACCAGAACTTCTTGGACCTGCAGGCCCAGCTCAAGGCGCTCGAGGAGAAAATCGCCTACGCCCGCCAGTTCTATAACGATGTGGTGCAGAAGTACAACACCAAGATCGAGGTCGTGCCGACCAACATCATCGCCGGACTGTTCCACTTCGAGCAGGCGGCGTACTTCCAGGTCGACGAAGCGGACCGTCAGGCTCCGCAGGTCAAGTTCTGAGCGTTTCCATACAAGAAAGGGGAGCGCTGACGAGGTGTGATGTCTTGCCAGCACTCCCTTTCCTGTATTACGGTCCGTTGACGCCGAGACCATGCGTTGGTGCTTGAGGACCCTTGAGAGAAAACAGAGATACCGCCGATGAATATCAGACGTACGTTGGTCAGTCTGCTGTCCACGATTGTGGTCACGTTGACGATGTTGGGCATCGTGCTCATCAATGCGCAGACCTCCGATGAGGAACCCGATTTAAGCTACCGCACGCTTGACTACGACGTGGCGGTGCAGAGGAACGGCGATCTCAAAGTCACGCAGCATATCGACATGAGGCTGAAGGACCGTGGCCGTGACTGGAAGCAGATGTATCAGCGGTATACGCTGAAATCCAAGAATCTCACGGATATCAGCGATATTGGGGTCAAGGACGTATCCAACGGCGAGACATACCGCCAGGGCGACTTCGTCTTCCCCGACAATGCCGACAACTGGAACGACGAGCATGCGGGACGGTGGTACATCGTGGACGTCACTGAGGATGAGAACGATCCTCAGCCGTTCAATCCGCAGACCGATGGGTTAAGTGATGACGGTCAGGCCGACAAAACACTTGAAATCGGTTGGAATATTCCACAAACCGTATCCGAGGACAGTCTCAAATTCGATGTATCCATGACGCTGCATGGCGTGAGCACCGCCTATGACGACGTCGTCTCCTTCCAATGGGAGCCGTTCGGCGAGGAAAACCAGATTCCCATCGGTACGGTGACGGGCAAAGTCACATTCCCCAACGGCATTAACGGCAAGAATTCGTGGGCATGGCTGCACACCAAAAATACCTCCACCACGAACCGCGGCGATAATGGTTCCCTGATGTTCTCCGCCAATGATGTGCGCGCCGGCGACTATTTGGATGTCGTGGCCATGTTCGATGCCTCGCAAGCGCAAGGCGTGGCACGCACCAAGTCCGGCGCATACAAGCAACGGCTTATCGACGATGAAACCAAACAGGAACGGGAATGGAGGTCCAGTCAGCATACGAAGGCCGTCAAACGGGTGGCCGGCTGGATATTCGCGGCGTTGATCGGCATCGCGCTTGCTGTGGCGGCGCTGTATTTCGCCATCGTCAGCTTCCGCAAATCGCAATACAAGGGCGATATCGAATACTGGCGGGACCTGCCTGACCTAAGTCCAGCAGCCGCCGCGAAGATGGAGGATATCATGAGCGCATCCTCCTCGATATTCGGTTCCGGCAAGACCAAGAACGCCGACAAACTGGCCAACAGACAGATGTCCGCCACGGTGATGTCGCTTGCCTCGAAAGGCGCGATCGCCATCTATCCGGGGCCGGTGGACCTGTATAACGGCATTGATTTGACCACGGCAAGCGCGGCTTCGGTGGCCGGCATGCTCGGTTCCAATGCGGCGTCCGCGCGCAAACTGAAGAAGACCAGCACCATCGCCATCATGCCGGTGGTGTGTGACGACATCGGTTCGTTGCTGCTCAGTTCCTCCGAAAGAGCGGTGCTTGACATCCTGCTTAAAGCGTCATCGCGTCTGCATGATGCGCAGGTGTTCGATATGAAACAGATGAGCAAGGCTTTCAAACACTATTCGAGCGGTTACAAGCTGCTGGAAACCTTCGACAACGCGTGCTCCACGGAATTCGATGACTTGCATGCCGTCAAGCCTATGGGATTGCTCAGCTATCTGTTCAGTGGGCTGGGTATTGCGTTCGCCTTCTTCCTGGCGTTGAAATACGTGCAGGACGGTGAGCTCGCCGTGGCGCTGGTCGTCTGCGTTCCGGTGGTCGCGCTTTGCGCTTTCGCCGCAGCATACGGGAAACGCTATGTGCTGACCGATGAGGGGCAACGCTATGGTGGGCAAGTCGCCGGATTGAAACGCTATCTTACGGATTTCAGCGATTTCACCGACCGAGGCGTGCTCGACATGACGTTGTGGGGCCGGTACATGGTGTATGCCACCGCGTTCGGCATTTCCAAGAAGGCGATGGCCCAGCTAGCCAGAGCATATCCCGAAGTGGCCGATCCGCAGTGGTTGGATGAGCATGCCGGCACCTCGTACATGTACATGCCCTTGCGTTCCAGCAGCCTGCTTGGCGCATCCGTCGGCACGTCGCTTGGCGCCTCCACGATTGATCCGGCCGCATTCAGCGCGAATTTCGGCGATCTCGGTGCGCAGCTGAGTTCCAGTTTCGCCGATGTGCGCAGCACGATCTCCGCGGCGGCCCCATCCTCCTCATCCGGAGGTTCCGGAAGCTTCGGCGGTTCCGGTGGTTCCTTCTCCGGCGGCGGTTTCGGAGGATCGTCCGGCGGCTCCGGCGGCGGTTCGTTCGGAGGCCGATGAAACAGACGTACTGGCAAACGCACCATGGCCGCATTGGCCAGTCGTAGAGAGCAGGAAGGGGTGAACAATGAACGGTAAACGGTACGGACGCGGGCTAATCGCCGCGTTCAGTGCGCTGGTGGCGGTGGTTGCCATCATCCTTGCGGTATTCGTCATATCCGGCGACGAGGCGGACCTGAGCTACCGCTCCGTCGACTTCGATGCACGGCTCCAGAGCAACGGCGACATTAGATTCACAGAGCATCTGGACTACCAGCTGAAGCGTCGCGAGGACGGCAACGGTGACACCAAGCCGTGGAAACAGCTGTATCTGACGTTCAAACTGCGCAACCAAGATCTGACGAACATCACCGACATCTCCGTGACCAACGCATCCACAGGCGAGCAATACACGCAGACCGATCCACAATTGCCATCCGGCATATCCGACGGCACATGGGACTCGACCTATGCCGGCCACTGGTACATCGCCGACACCACGGCCGGTTCCGACTCGCCGCAGCCGTTCGATCCCACTACCGACGGCATCGACCCGAATGGTTCCGGCGAGCAGAAGAACATCGAGATCGGCTGGAACATCCCCGCCACCGTCAAACAGAGCAGCCTCAAGTTCGATGTGAGCATGACGTTCCATGACATGGGCACGCGGCATAGCGACGTGACGAATCTCATGTGGGAGATGTTCCCTGAAAACAACCAGGTGCCGGCCGGCAAGGTCACCGGCACCGTGCGTTTCCCCAAAGGCATCGCCTCCAACAATTCGTGGGCGTGGTTGCATACCGAAGCCACCTCCCAGACATCGCGCGATGCGGACGGCACATTGCATTTCACCATCAGCGACCTGCGCACCAACCAATATGTCGACCTCGTCGCGGCCTTCGACAACACAGGCGCTGCCGGCGTCGAACGTACGCAGTCCGGCGATTATCTCGACGAACTGAAATCCACGGAGGCCGCCAAGGAACGGCAGTGGCATGACCGACAACGGTTGAAGGCGCAGCTCACCGTCGCAGGCTGGTTGATTTGTCTGATAATCGGAGTGCTATGCTGCGTGCTGGCGATTCGTGGCGTGCTGTCGGCGAACCGCGAGGCCCGTTACCAAGGCGGCATCGAATATTGGCGCGATCCGCCGCAGGTCAGCCCTGCGGCCAGCGCGTATCTGATCGACGTGGTGGACGAATCCGTAGGTGACCGATCATCGCGTGCCATGACGGCGACGATACTGGCGTTGGTGGTCAAGAAGGCGCTTGCCGTCTACCCGGGGCCATCCAGCCTGTACCAAGGCATCGACCTGAGCCAAGCCAACGCCTCCGACCTCGCCCGCATGATTGCTTCCGATCCCAATCGAGCCAAGGCCACGGCTTCCTCCAGCACTCTGGTGATCATGCCGGCCGCGCTTTCCCATCGCAACACCCTCGGTCTGAGCCAGTCCGAGGAAGCCTGTCTGGAACTGCTGATCGGCATCTCCATGCGCGTCGGCTCGCCGGTGTTCGACTTCAACCAGATGGACACGGCCTGCTCCGACTGGGAGGAGGGCTACCAGTCCCTGAATCGGTTCAAGAGCGCCTGTGACCTCGAATTCGGAGCGCTTGGCGCGGTGAAGAGCGTGAACGGACGGTGGTTGGTGCCGAGCCTATGTCTGATGGTCATCGGCGCTATTGGTATATTCGCCAACGGTGCGAGCAATATCGCGATGGCGCTGTGCTTGGGCGTGCCGTTCATCTGTATCGGCGTCTTCTGCATGGCCGCGGGCCGATCGGAAGGCATCACCGAACGCGGCCAGCAGTATGCCGGCGAATGCTTGGGACTCAAACGCTATATGGAAGATTTCTCCAATTTCTCCAATCGCGGAGCCCTTGATTTGACGCTATGGAACTGGTACATGGTCTACGCGGCGGCGTTCGGCATCTCCGAGAAGGTAGCGAGGGAATTCGCCCGCGCCTACCCCGAAGTCAACGACCCGCAATGGCTTGACACCTACGGTTATGACTCCTTGGGCTATTGGACCTATCGTTCCCAGGCGTGGAACGGTCCGATCAATACGAATGGCATGATGCCGGGTGGTATGTATGGCGGTACGCAATTCATGGGCGGCATCGGTGACATCGGTTCGCAGATCAGCTCTGGATTCGCTTCGGTGAGTTCCACGATTTCCGTGGCCGCGCCTTCCTCATCCTCTGGCTCCGGCGGATCCTTCTCCGGTGGCGGCTTCGGCGGCGGCGGTGGCGGCGGAGGCGGCGGAGGCGGCGGAGGCCGATAGCCAAGGCGCCGCCGCGGCAGCGCTGTCTGCCCGTCATGCCGTTTCGTCATACGATCATTGGCATAATCAACGTGGCCCCGGCATGGAGAAGCCTACCGTTCGCCTATGGCGATTGGTAGGCTTCTCCATTGGAAACACACCTGAACGCTGACGTCGACCGGCTTGGCATGCTTTGCCGGAAAGACGCTTCGTGCATATGCCCGATGCAGGGCACGTGCCTGTTTGGAAGGAGAAGACATGACGTTGTTCCGTAATCTCGGACCGTTCCACACCACCGCCATCGGCCACGGCGAAATGCCGCTGACCATCGAAAACAACCGCGGCCACGACGTCGGCATCGAAACCCTGCACGCCTCGCTTGACGCCGGCTGCCGCCACATCGACACCGCATGGGCCTACTACACGCCGGGCGAAGAGGAACAGACCGGCGAAAAGCTGGTGCGTGAGGCGCTGGAGACCTGGAAGGGACCGCGTGAGGAAGTCACCGTGGCCACCAAGGTCGGTCTGCGCCGCGCGTGGGATGGCGACAAGCCGATCTGGCCGCGTGACGGCAAGCCGGAACACCTCATCGAATACGGCAAGCAGTCCGCGCAGGCGCTCGGCGTCGACTCGATCGACCTGCTCTACCTGCATCGCCACGATCCGGAAGTGCCGTACAACGAGTCCTGCGAAGGTATCAAGGCGCTGCTCGACCAGGGCGTGGCCCAGTGGGCGGGCGTGTCCAACGTGAGCATCGAACAGCTCAAAATCGCACAGGAGATTCTCGGCGACAAGCTCGTTGCCGTGCAGAACCAGTATTCGCCGATCCATCTGGAAACCCAGGACACGTTGGAATACTGCGCGAAGGGAGATCTCGCCTTCGTGTGCTGGAGTCCGCTCGGCGGCTATCGCCACCCGTACGACGAGCACCTGTTCGACCCGTTCCGCGAAGTGGCCGCCAAGCATGGCGTGAGCTACCAGCGCGTGGTGCTGGCTTGGGAGCTGGCCAAGGGCGACCACATGTTCGTGATTCCGGGCGCACACCGTCCCGAAACCATCCTCGACTCCCTGAAGGCCGACGAGCTCGAACTCACTGACGAGGAGCTCGCCTTCCTCGGCTGAAAAAGCACTGCCCGTCCGCATTTTGTTAACCCAACCACTCAGCTCGGGTAGCAAAACACGGACGGGCATACGTTTTTGCGGAACCGGACGGCTATCGGGGATTACAGCACGGCCATCGCGAAATCAGCTAGTAGTTTGACGCCGTACAGCACCACCACCGCGCCACACACGCGGTTCATCGCGGTGACGATTCGCGGGCTGAACCTGTGGCTGAACAGCGACACCAGCAGGGTGATGCCGAAGAACCACAGTGCCGACGCGGTTTCCACGCCGGTGATGAACGGCGTGGACTGACCGACGGTAAGCGTCGCGCTGAACGCGCCGAGCATCAGCGTGCCGTCGATGATGGCCTGCGGATTGCACCACGTCACCACACCGGCGGTGACGATGGTGTGCAGCAGCTCGCTGTCGCCGCCGAATTTCGAAGTGACGCGTTGCGCAAAGCCCTGCGATTGCGAGGTCCGCGACTGCGGCGTTTGCGCAACGCCATCATCGCCACCCTTGCCGGGAAACAGCAGACCCGCGCCGATACGGATGACCACCAAGCCGCCGATCGCCAGAATGGCCAGCTTCAGCCATGCGTGGTCCTGCATGAGCTTGCCGATGCCGAAAAAGCAGGACAGCGACAACGACACGTCGAAGAACAGTACGATCAGCGCGGTCAGCAGCGCGCGGCGGCGCGGCTTGGTCAGCGCCGAATCGATGACGAACAGATTCTGCATACCGATCGGCGCCACATACGCCAATCCCAATGTCAGCCCTTGGAAAAAGAATCCCATACTCGCCTCTTATCCATCCAAACATATTTGGTTGGTTGTAATCAACCCAGCCAAAACCAACCAAATCGCTCATTCTGTAATCGCAGGAAAAACCTCTATTCTGCGAAAAACAACGTAACCAGTGTCATATTGTATAGGTGTTGCTACAATAGGCAACCAGCCAAAAGCTGAGGTTTGGCTCAGCCAATCGCAGGACGGTCCACTGTCAGAAAGCAGATGCGCCGACCACGGAAAACGCCGAACCATACCGACACCACCAATGTGAAGGAGCGTCATGGCACGCATCGCGCCGCTGAACATCGATTGGAAACCGGACCGTACCACCGGCGAACCCGTCACCGAACAAATCGTCGGGTACATGTGCGAACAGGTGCACAGCGGCAACTGGCCGATTGGCTCGCGTCTGCCGTCGCAACGCGCGCTCGCCGAATGGTTCGGCGTGAACCGGTCCACCGTCATCGCGGCCATCAACGAGCTGTCCGATTATGGCATCGTCGAAGGGCAGCATGGAGCGGGCACGCGAATCGTCAGCAACACGTGGTCGCTGATGCTGCCGGGCGCGCCCGACTGGGCCGATTACGTGGATTCCGGCTTCTTCAAAGCCAACAACGACACCATCCAAGCCATCAACCGGTACGAGTTCACGCCGAACATGACGCGCATCGGCACCGGCGAGCTCGACCCACGGCTCTTTCCGAAAGCCATGTGGCGGCAGGTGCTCGGCGAGGCCGCGGACGAGATCGAAACGCTCGGCTACCCGCCGCCCGAAGGCCTGCCCGAACTGCGCGAGGCCATCGCGGCGCACATGCGCGCCACCGGCGTCGACTGCACGGCAAGCCAGGTGCTGGTCACATCCGGCGCGTTGCAGGCGCTGCAGATGATTTCGGTGAGCCTGCTGCCGGCCGGCACCACCGTATACGCGGAATCGCCGAGCTACATCAAGTCGCTGCAGGTGTTCCAGTCGGCCGGCATGCATCTGGAAGGCGTGCCGATGGACGACGACGGCCTCAACGTGCAGGCATTGCGCGGCCTGCTGGCGGAAGGGGAGTTTGACGCCGGCCGTCCGGCGCCGCTCAACGCGCGCAACCGCAAAGGCAATGCGATCCTGTACACGATTCCGACCAATCACAATCCGACAGGCGTCACCATGAGCGACAAACGCCGGCATGAACTGGTCGAGCTTTCCGTGGACAGCCGACTGCCGATCATCGAGGACGGCGCCTACCGCGACCTGTATTTCGAGGATGATGCCCCGCTGCCGTCGCTGAAGGCCCTCGATGAGACCGGCATGGTCATCACGCTCGGCAGCGCGTCCAAATCGCTGGCTCCCGGACTGCGCATCGGATGGCTGGTCGCCGCCGAACCGATCGTGCAGCGGCTCGCCGACGTGAAAATGCAGATGGACTACGGTGCGAGCGTGCTGAGCCAGTGGACGTTCGCGCGATTCCTCACGAACGGCATGTACGACGAATACGTGGCCGGCCTGAAACGGGAGCTGCGGCACCGCCGCGACCGCGCGCTCGTTACGCTGCAGGAGAAAATGGACGGGCTCGTCCACTGGAACGTGCCGTCCGGAGGCTTCTACATTTGGATGACCTTCGACCGGCCGATACGCATGAACCGCCTGTTCCAGCTGGCCGCCGAACGTGGCGTGCTGCTCAACCCCGGCGACATCTACGATTTCGCCGCCGACAACTCCCTGCGCCTGAGCTACTCCTACACCACGCCGGAAGAGTTCGCCGACGCCGTGGACGTACTCGCCGCCGTCGCACGCGAGCTGGCGTAGCCCGAGCTTGCGTAACGGCTGGACGGGCTTTGCCTGTCCCGTGAATCTACGACAATATCTGATGGTCTTTTACGAGTAAGAGGAACATCCGTGCAAAGAAGAAACAAGCCAGAAGTGTTGGCCCCCGCAGGCAATTTGAGGGGACTGAAAACCGCGGTCGATTACGGTGCGGACGCCGTCTACTGCGGCGGCAAGGCGTTCGGCATGCGCAGCGCGCCGAAAAACCTGAGCCTCGAGGATTTCGAGGAAGGCGCACGCTACGCCCACGAGCGTGGAGCCCGCGTGTACGTCACCTTCAACGTGCTGCCGCGCAACAACGAGGTGGAAGCCATGCGCGAATACCTCGGCAAGCTGAAGGACACCGGTGTGGACGCGCTGATCGTCTCCGACATCGGCGTGATGCTCATGGCCAAGCAGGTGGCTCCGAACCTCGAGCTGCATGTGAGCACGCAGGCCGGCGTCACCAACTACCAGGCCGCCAACGCGTTCTACGAACTGGGCGCACGCCGCGTGGTGCTGGCCCGCGAAATGGACCTGCAGGCCGTGCGCGACATCCGCGCCCGCATCCCCGACGACCTCGACATCGAATGCTTCGTGCACGGCGCGATGTGCATGGCCTTCTCCGGACGCTGCCTGTTTTCCAACTATCTGACCGGCCGCGACGGCAACCACGGCGAATGCGCGCAGCCGTGCCGCTGGAAGTATTCGATCGTCGAAGAGAAACGCCCCGGTCGGTATTTTCCGATCGAACAGACCGCGGAAGGCGCGTACCTGTTCAATTCGCAGGACATGAACATGCTCGCCCACATCGACGATCTGCTCGATTCGGGCGCGACGAGCCTCAAGATCGAAGGCCGTTCCAAGAGCGCCTACTACATCGCCGCCATGACGAACGCCTACAAGACGGCCGTCAACGAATACATGGTCCAGCGTGGCTTCGAAGATGCCGACGGCAATGTGCTGAAGCCGTTCCGCGACCGCGTGATCCGTCCCGGTGACCCGGAATACGGCAAGCCGGACACCGAGGATGCGATCATGGCCAATGCCGATGGCGCGTTCGCAGGCAAGCCCGACATCGACGCCATTCCCGTTGGGGGCGTGCCGTCCGGCAACGTTTCGGCTGGCAACGTTTCGTCCGGCAATATCGCGATTGGCGAGCCGGACAATCTGAGCTACCACGCACGCAGCACCCGACGCAAGTCGAACACCGCCGCCGAAATACTGCCGGAAGGCTGGCATCACGCCGGTGCACGACCGGCACCACACGTCACCCTGCCGGATTGGCTGCTCGACGAGCCCGACAAAGTGGCGCACCGCGACTACTCCACCGGCTTCTACTATCCGGAACACAAAGTGCAGCAAAGCACCGACCGTTCCGCATACTTCCGCGCATGGCTCGTCGTCGGCGAAGTGCTGTCCTGGAGCCCGGAAGACGGAGGCCGCGTGACCATCATGAGCCGCAACAAAATCGAAGCCGGCCAGGAAGTCGAATTCGTGCTGCCCGGCGCGGCCCCCTTCGCCTACACCGTGCCTGCCGGCGGTTTCCGTGACGCCGACGGCCACTGGGTCGAAGCCATCAACAACCCCGCGCACGTCTTCTCCATGCCGTGCCCACAGGAGGTGCCCGTCAACGCGGCCATCCGCTCGCGCACGAAAAAGCCGACGCTGAAAGCCGAATAGAAGACGGCAATCGCAAGCAGGCCTTCCAATCGCAAAACCAAGGAAAAACAAGACATGAGCAGCACACAATACGATGACGCGATCCTCGATTCCAACGCCATCGACCCCACTGACAAAAACGGCAACCCGATTCCCGTGACCATTCCGATCATGCTGGCCCCCGGCATCAAAGTCGTCTACACCACGCGACTCGGCGGCACCAGCGAAGGCGATTTCGCGCACTTCAACCTCGGCGGCAAATCCGGCGACAAACCGGAACACGTGCTCGCCAACCGCAAGGCGCTCGCCGACGTGCTCGGCGCGAAAATCAGCCTCATCAGCCAGGTGCATTCCGGCGACGCGGTGGACGTGGACGAATCATTCGTCATCAACCAGCCGTTCGGATTCGACGTGTCCGGCACGAAGAAGCCGGAAGACGAGACGGACGGCGAAAACAACGCGACGGGGAATGACGGTGAGCCGACCGTCATCGAAGCCGACGGCCAAGTGACGTCCCGGAAGAACGTGGCGCTCGGCATGTTCGCCGCCGACTGCCTGCCGGTGCTCATGGCCGACCCCGAAGCCGGCGTGATCGGCGCAGCGCACTGCGGCCGTCGCGGTCTGCAGAAAGGCGTGATCGGCGCGACCATCGAGAAGATGGTGGCCAAGGGCGCCCAGCCGGAACGTATCGTCGCCACGCTCGGCCCCTGCATCTGCGGCGACTGCTACGAGGTCGGCGGCGACATCGCCGACGAATTCGATGCGCAGTTCCCGGGAACCTTCACGTTGAGCCGATTTGGCCAGCCGGGCATCGACATCGCCGCGGCCGCCCTGCAGGAGCTTGCCAAAGCGGGCGTGCCGGCCGACAACATCGTCTCATCCCGTCCACGCGTCAACGCGGCCACGCAGTACCTGTCCGAAGACGAGGAACTGGCCGGCATCTGCGCCGCCGATGGCGAAGGCGATCCGAAGCTTTCCGAACGGTTCAACAAGATCCGCCGCAGCCTGTGCACGCTCGAAAACCCGTTGTGGTTCTCGCATCGCCGCGCGTCGCTCGCCAAAAAACAGCATGAAGGACGCATGCTGGCGCTGATCGTACGCGAATAATCACCATACGAGTCATACAAGCCACGCGATTCGTGCGATTCGAGCGATTCGCGTGGCCACTGTTGCGGATTGCGTGCAGAACCCGCCGCGGAACGGGGTGGCATGCGGCCGCGGCTTTACGGTGGAGCATATGAGTAAGGGAGAGCAGATGCAGGAACAGAAGATGCCGGTCGTGGCCGTGGTGCTGGCAGCGGGATTCGGCACCCGATTCGACGAGAACAACCCCAAGCAGCTGGTGTCGGTGGGTGGCAAGCCAATCGTCTGCTGGAGCATCGAGGCATTCGAAAACAACGACCGCATCAGCGACATCATCGTGGTGGTCAACGAACGTGTCGAAGAGACGGTGAACGAGCTTATCGACGAAGCCGGCTACGCCAAAGTGCGGGCCATCGTTCCCGGCGGCGCCGAACGCGTGGACAGCACGCTCGCCGCCTTGGACCTGCTCAAACAGGCCGGCATTCCCTCCGGCGCGAAAATCCTCATCCATGACGGCGTGCGTCCGTTCGTCGAGGAGCGGTCCATCGACGGCTGCATCGACAGCCTGGACCAGTTCAACGCCGCCACCGTGGCCTACGCCTCCACCGACACGATTCTGCTCACAGAGGATCTGGGCGATCGCAAGGTGGTCAAATCCGTGCCGGAACGTCCGAACACCTTCCGCGCGCAGACCCCGCAGGCGTTCCGTTTCGGAACCATCGTCAAAGCCTACGAACTGGCCGCCGCCGACCCCGACTTCCACCCGACCGACGACACGCGCGTGGTGGTGGACTACCTGCCCGACGAGCCGGTCGCCATCGTGGACGGTTCCGAAACGAACCTCAAAATCACCACGCCATCCGACATGCCGATCGCCGAAGGCATCGCCCGCAGCCTCGACCCCGAACACGCCAAGGAGGAAGCCAAGGCGCGCATGCACGCCGTGTTCGCCGAAGCGTTCTCCCAGATGCACAGCCGTTGATTTTCATCGAACGTTAAGTCCGTCGACGTGTCGGCAGACTTAACGTTCAACACATTCACCACGTACACTGGAAACCATGCAGCAGATCAACATCGTCATCTCCGGTTTCACGCCCTACGAAGGCATCGACGTCAATCCGGCCGTGCTCGTGCCGGCGGCGGTAGCCAAGCAATGGGCCGATCCGGCGCAATCGCAGGCGATCTCCGAAGAACTGCTGCAGGACATCGCCGTCACCGTCACCAACGTCACGCTTCCGGTGAGCTTCGCCAAAGCCTGGCCCACGCTGCTGGAAGCCATCGAACAGGCCAAGCCGGACATCGTCATCGCCACAGGGCTCAAGCGCACCTCCCGTGGCATTCTGCTGGAACGATGCGCCACAAATCTCATGGATGCGGCCAAGCCGGATGCCGACAACGTGATTCCGCCCCGCCGCCCGATCGACCCGGAAGGTCCGGCCGCGTACTGGACGCGCCTGCCGTTGCGGTCGATACTGCACGATTTCGCCAAACACGAGATTCCCGCCGCGTTGAGTTCCGACGCCGGTACGTTCGTATGCAATTCGCTGTTCTACCATCTGCTCAACTGGTCGGCGGGCCAGGAACGTCGCATTCTGTCGGGGTTCGTCAGCCTGCCGATCGTCAACGGTCGGCCGCACGAACGTGGACTGTCGATCGAACAGCAGACCGCTGCGGTCGATGACGTGCTGCGTGAATCGGTACGATACTTCCTGCAACCCTCGTCAAGCGACATTCTGCTTGGCTGAGGACGGCTCCGCTTTCTACGGCACGATTTTCTGCGGCATGTGAGTCATGCGGTTTCGACACGTGGTCGCGGACATACCGCCATACCCCCGACGGACTTTTTCGAACGATTTCTGTGCTCTCTGTGAGAATAATGCATTTCGTTCTGCGTGCCGCCTGCTGACTGAGATAGAGTACTGAACGAGTGCGCGCTGGCAGATGCGCAAAGTGTAGGGAATTCGTGAAAGGAAAAGGGCATGGTTGAGCAGTTCCCAATCGTGTTGAGGGGGTACGACAAGGATCGAGTCGACGAGGCGTTCGCTTCGGCTCAGGAGACGGTGAACCGTCTGCGTGAGCAGGTCAAGGCCGACGACCAGACCATCCTTGAGCTGCAGGCGCAGTTGCAGGAGGAAAAGAACAAGAAGGCCGCTCCGAAGTCCTTCGCGTCACTGGGCGCCAACGCCCAGCAGATGCTCGCCAGCGCGGAACAGACCAGCGCCGAGCTGCTTGAACGAGCCAAGAAGGACGCTTCCGCGGCCCGCGCCACGGTGCAGCTGCAGGCTGAAACACTGCTGAACAACGCCAAAATCGACGCCAAGCGCATCATGGACGACGCCAACGCCAAGGCGGCCAAGGTGCTCGGTGACGCCAAGGACGAATCCGAAGCCATGAGGGCCAATGCCCAGCATGAGGTCGACCAGATGCGCAGCGAGGCCCAGAAGGCCGTGGTGGCGCAGCGTCAGACCGTCGATCTGGAACTGACCAACTCCCGTGAGGAACACGGCAAGCGTCTTGCCGCCGAACGCGCCACGCAGGAACGTGAGATTTCCGACATGCGCACCGAGGCGACCAGCAAGATCGCCGAACAGCGCAAGAACGCCAATGAGGAGATCTCCCGCCTGAAGAGCGAGACCAACGACCAGATCGAATCCGCGCTTGCCGAAGCCAACAAGAAGCTGGCGGACGTGCGCGAGCAGGTGTCCAAGATGATGACCGACGCGCAGCGCCGTGCCGCCGAAATCACCGACACCGCCAAGGCGAAGGCCCAGGAGATCACCGACGAGGCGGAGGTGCACCGCACCAAGACCATCAGCCAGGTCAACGCCGAAGTGGAGCAGATCCGCGCCGACATCTCCGCCCAGCAGGAGGAGGCCACGAAGAAGGTCAATGAGCTGCTCACCGACCTGAACGAGCGTCGCGAGGCCGCCAACAAGCAGGCCAGCGAGTTGATTTCCTCCGCGCAGAAGACCCGTGACGAGGCTGAGGCGTACGCTTCCAGCAAGCGTGACGAGGCGGACGCGAACGCGGCAAGCATCCTCAAGCAGGCCACCGAAGACGCCGACGAGCAGATCAACGAGCGTCGCGAGGCCGCGAAGAAGGAACTGGACGGCGTGCAGCAGCGCATCGCCGACCTGCAGAGCCGTGAGGCCCAGATCACGCAGCGCGTCAGCGAACTGCGTGCCATGTTCTCCAACGCGTTCTCCGGTTTCGGCATGAACGACCTGTCCGTGGTCAACGCCGTCGATGAAGGCGAGCCTTCCGACGCGCAATCTGATGACGACGCGCAGCACGACGATGAGACCGCCGCACCGGCAGACGCCGACACGCAGGATGCCGTCGAGAACGATTCCGCAGCCGAGACCGAGCCGGAAGGCGACGCCGAATCCGCAGACGCTTCGCAGAACAACTGAAACCATAGAAAGGGAATGGATAATGACCGACATCACGCCATTGAGCGGTGATGAACTGAACAAGCTCGTCGACGATTTCGAAGCAAGCGAGCACAATCGCATGGCCATGAACGCCGTCACGGCGGCCGGCATCGACAAGGTGGCGCGCAACTACGATCGCGCCCGTCTGATGCAGCGTCGTTTCTCCACCGTCGTGGACAACGGCACCGTCACCCATCAGGACCGTTCCGGCCGTTGCTGGCTGTTCAGCTCGCTGAACGTGGCCCGTTTCGTGGCCAAGCAGAACATGGGTCTCAAGGAGTTCGAGTTCTCCCAGAACTACGCCATGTACTACGACAAGCTCGAACGCGTCAACTACTTCCTGAAGGACGTGGCGGCTCTGGTAGAGGCCGGCGAGCCTGCCGATTCGCGTCTGATGCAGCATCTGCTGTCCGACGTGATGGGCGACGGCGGCCAGTGGACCATGGCCATGAACGTGTACAAGAAGTATGGCGCGGTGCCGAAGGATCTGTTCCCGGAGACCGAATCCTCCAAGAACACCGGTGAGATGAACGTGCAGCTGCGCCGCATGCTGCACACCGCGGTTGCGCATATGTACGCTGATCCGTCCGCGATCGATGCGATCATCGCCGATGCGGTCGCCGCCGGTCACCGTATTCTGACGATTCACTTGGGCGAGCCGCCGAAGAGCTTCGATTGGGAGTGGACCGACAAGGATGGCGAGTTCCACCGCGATGGCGAGATCACGCCTGTCGAGTTCTGGAAGAAGTATGTGGGTTCCGCCGATTTGGAAAGCTATGTCTGCCTGGTGGACGATCCGCGTCAGGAGCACGTCAAGGGCAAGAAGATCGGCATCGAGCATCTGGGCAACGTGGCCGGGGGAGACCCGACCGAGTACCTCAACGTGCCGAACCAGTTCATGAAGGACTGCGTGCGTCAGATTCTTCAGGAACAGGGCATTCCGGTATGGTTCGGCGCTGACTGCCATCCGATGATGGACCGTGAGAACGGCGCGTGGGCCACCGACCTGTTCGAGTATGGCCGCGTGTATGGCGTCGATTTCGATCTGGACAAGGAACAGCGTGTCCGTTTCGGCGATTCCGCGATGAATCACGCGATGGCGTTCGTCGGTGTGGATGTGGATGAGGATGGCCACACCACCCGCCGTTGGCGTGTGGAGAACTCGTGGGGAGACAAGATCGCCGACAAGGGCTACTTCACCATGAGCGACGACTGGTTCACCGAATACGTCTACGAGGTCGCCGTCCCCAAGGCCCTCCTTCCCGCCGAATACCTCAAGGCCCTAGAAGAACCCGCCACCATGCTCCCCGCGTGGGATCCGATGGGAGCGCTGGCCTAAGGCCAGCGCTCCCTGAGCCGACGCGCCGTTAAGCAAACAGTCCTGTGGACTGTTTGTAGGCGCGGCTGAGGCCGTCAGGCCGAAGGCACGGCGAAGGTAGTATTGAGTCCACGCGGAGCGTGGTCCGTAATTGCAGGGCCGAAGGCGCATTGGCCAAATAGCGCGCGGAGCGCGCGCTGGCCAATACGCGCCGAGCGAATAGCGGAAGCCCGGTGGGCTTCCGCCGCGAGGGAAAACGCCGACAGGCGTTTTCGAGGCTGCAGGCCTCATCGCCTCAGCCCGGCAGGCCCCATGACGCACGTTTCCCCCAAAAAAGACCCAACCCGGACTCTCCGTCCGCGTTGGGTCTTTCCTATATCGCTTTCTTCGTCCCACGTCACCCCCACCCATTCCACCATGCAGTCGCCCATCCCCATATTCCGTCCCCATCCGTTAAGGTAACGACGGTGGCGCTATCGCGCTACGCAAGCATAATGATGCAGGGGAGGAA
>ERZ1032473.88-NODE-88-length-24178-cov-17.411019_pt1 | contig 24178 bp, 6 predicted proteins | sample MGYA00518734_ERZ1032473 | MGnify/ENA primary metagenome ERZ1032473 (study PRJEB33719, sample SAMN04261339) | wastewater metagenome | biome: periurban shantytown; feature: human; material: feces | host: Homo sapiens | place: Peru: Lima | collected 2013-01-23 ...
CTCACTGACTCAACGTCAGTGAGAGTTTTTTGCAAATGAGGGGTCAGATACGGCGCTTGCGCCAGATGGTCAGGGCAATACCGGCGGCGGCGAGGACCACCACGGCACCAGCCACGCCGAAGACGGCGACACCAGTGTCGGAGATGACGGCACCCGGCTTCTTGCCATCAGCGGAGACCTTCACGAGGGCCTTGCGGGCCTCGGTCAGGTGACGAATCGCATCCTGGACCTCGGTGGAGGTGGCGTTCTCCTTGGCGAGCACCTTCTTCGCTTGGGCCAGCGCATTGGCGTAGGCCTTCCACGAATCGGCGGTGTAATCGTCCTGGTTCAGCTTCTCGGCTTCGGCCTTGGCAATGGCGTCTTCGAGCTGCTTGAGCTCTTCCTCAGTGGCCAGATCGGGATCCGGAGTCGGCGTCTCGTCGGCAACGACCTTCACGGTGAACGTGGCGGTCTTGGTCGAATCGGCCACAGACTGCACGGTCACGGTCACCTTGTCGGAGGCCTTCGAGGAGTCGAAGCCGAGCAGCTCGTACTCATCGGCGGCGAGCTCACGGGTGGTGGAGCCGCCGTTGCCATCGGCCACGGTCGCGGTGACGACCAGACCGGCAACGTCGAGCGCTTCACCAACCTTGTACTCGGCCTTGGCGGGCTGCGCGGTCACGGCGATGGAGAGGATCGTGCCTGCGGCCGGGTGCTCCGGCTCGGGCTGGCTCTCCTCCAACGCATTCTGCGCGTCGGTCAGGGCCTTGGCGGCGGCATCGACATCAGCCTGAGACAGGCCGGAGTCAAGGAAGGTCTGCTTGGCCGTCTTGGCTGCGGCGAGCGCATCCTCGAATGCCTTCCAGCTGGCCTCGGTGTAAGCAGAGCCATCGGTGCCGAGCTTGTCGGCCGCTTCAATCGCGCCATCAAGCGCCGTCGTATCGGCCATCTCAATGGACACGCCTTCGTCGGTCGGGTGAATGGTCTGCATCAGGCCGTCCGCGTCGAAGGTGATCTCGTCGATGGCGGTTTCACGGTGGTAGCCGAGGCCGGAGGTGAACACGCCGAGCGGCGTGTAGTGGCGATGGTAGGCCATGAGCCAACGGTCGTTGCCGTCCGCGTCGGTCACATGCACGTCGGACTGGTGCGCGGTACCTTGCAGGTTCTTGGAGGAATCCTTCTGCAGCAGCACACCCTTGTAGGTGATGGTGCCGTCGATGGAATCGGAGACGCCGTACCTCACATGGTAGTTCGGGGAGTTGGCGTCGTCGCACGACCAGGTCCAGTGGTACTTGCCGTCGCGGTAGGCGACGACCACGGACTCGCGGAAGCCGTTCAGACCGTTGAGCTTCTTCACCGTACCGGCCTTGATGCTCACCATGTCGTCGTTGAGTTCGGCGATGGCGGGCGAACCGTTGCCGTACAGGATGTACGACTTGCCGGTGTTCGGGTCGGTGAAGATGGACGGGTCGATGGCCTGTCCAACGGTGACGCCTTCCATCGTGCGAGTGACCAGCGGTTGGTCGGCGGCCTTGTACGGGCCGGCCGGGTTGTCGGCCACGGCGACGCCGATGGCGGATGTACCGTTCGGCAACTTCGCGCAGTAGTAGAAGTAGTACTTGCCGTTCTTCTTCTCGATGGTCGGCGCCCACGCGGAGCCCACGGACCACGGGGAGATGGCGGTGTTCTCATCGCCATCGGTGGTCGGCTGGTGGTCCTTATTGACATCGAGGATCACGCCCTCGTCGGTCCAGTTCACCAAGTCGGTGGAGCTGAACGCATGGAAGTAGTTGCCGCTCCAGCCGGAGAAGCCGTCGGTGGTCGGGTAGATCCAGAACTTGCCGTCGAAGTAGTCGATGTCCGGGTCGGCGTACTGGCCGGGCAGTACCGGGTTGTTGCCCACGGTGACCTTCTTCAGCGTCCAGGTCTGCGGCGCACCGTCGCCCAAATCAACGACCAAAGTACGGTCCTTAGCCAGGTCGGCCGTACCACCATTGGTGAACGCCTGACCATCAAGGGTGAGCTTGATGGAGTCGTCGCCACGGTTGACGGTCACCTTGACGGGCACCTTGGCCGCGTCGCCACGGCGGTTGAGCACGGTGGTGACGGTCTTCGCGGACCAGTCGAGGGTGGAACGCACCTGAGAGTGGTCGTCAGTGCCACGCAGCGAGTTCGGGTCAGACGGCACAGTGCCCACAGAAATACCCTGCAGAGCAATCGGGCTGGTCTTCTCGACCTCCTGAGCAGTGAGCGCGCGGTTCCACACGTTCACATTGTCGAACGAACCCTTGAAGTATGGGTCGTTGTAGAAGGACTTGCCCAAGTAGGCCAGCAGATCGTTACCCAAATCGGTGACCTTGTTCTTGGTCGCCTTGTTCTGAGCCACCTGCGCACCGTCAGAGTACACGGTCATCACGTTGTCGTCCAACGTGACCGTGACACGATGCCATGCGCCGTTGCCAGACAACGTAGCGTTAGCCGCGTCCTCCGCACCATACGAGTTGGTGGTGATGCGGCTGGCGAGCTCGCCGGAGTTGTTGTACTTCAGGAAGTAGTACTTGGTGGAGTTCTGGCCGAAAGCGAACGTGAACTGGTTTTTATTGATCTCCGACTTGACATCCATCTGCACAGTCAGCTTGTTACGGCCATCGAACAGGCCCTTCGGGAACTCGGCGTAGGTGCCGTCAGAGCCGTCGAGCTTAAGCACCTTGCCCTTTTCGGCATCCTCGGAGACCTTGGCGTTGCCGTTGAAGGTCAAGTCGTTGCTGTTCTCAGTGGTGTCGGTACCCTTGCTGTCTTCGAAGTCATACTCGGCAATCGGACCGGAGCCGTCTTCATCGGGTGTGACTGGCTCGGTGTCCTTGTTCTTATCGAATGCCTTCAGGATTGCGTTGTACTCGGTTTCAGTGACAGGCAGGATGGTGCCGTGACGCTTCTTGAGCGAACCGAAGTTCACATCAGAGGCAAAGCCCCAATCAGCCTTATCAGTGCTGCCTAAATCGGCAGAACGGTATGGGGTGTAACCCTTACCGGCTGAGTACTGGTCCCACATCAGACCGTAGAGCATCTTCTTGCCCGCATCACTGGTCTGCACGTCATCTTCATTGTAGAAGAACAGCTCCGGGCCTTCCAGCTGCGCACCGGTCAGACCGGTACCAGTCAGGTCACCGAATGTACCGACAAGCGTCCACTGGTTCGGATCACTGTCAGTGTTGTAGTAACCATTCGCAATTGTGTCACCAGTGGTGAGCGTTGTGGCATACGGATCCTTGCTACGCTCAACACCGAGGTACGTGTCACCGGACACACGATAGTAATAGCCGTCATCGGCCTTAATCATCGTGGTATCGATAACGGACTTGACTCGGTCGATCCACTTGACAGGCGTCGTGAAGTTCACGAAATCACGCGTGGTGGAGTAGTACATATTGGTGCGATCGCCGGACTTGTTGTCCGCGTCGGAAGCAGTGGCCCAGTACACCATGTACTGCTTGTTCACATCATCCCAGTAGGCTTCCGGAGCCCAAGCCATGCCGGCTCCCGGAATCTGAGAGGCAACGTCAACGGCGCGCGGTTCGCTCCAGTTGACGAAGTCATGCGACTCCCACACGATTAGGTTGGTGCTGCCATTGGTGGTAGCGGTGGCCGCGCCCCAACCGCCACGGTTATGGATGCTCAGCTCGGTAGCGATGAGGTAGACGGTGTCGCCTTCCGGAGAGCGGACCAGATACGGGTCGCGCACGCCGTTGTCCTTACCACGAGAGTTGCCGGTCTGGCTGTTGTTCCAGCTGAGTACCGGATCGCCGGACTCGCGGGTGTCATGCCAGCTCAGGCCATCCTTGCTGGTGGCGAAGTACATCTGCTCGTCGGTAGCGCTACCTTCGGTGCCGGTGAAGTGCGCAAACAGATAGTCCGTGGTCTTCGGCTGTTCGACGGCGGCCTTGACGGTCAGCTCGAATTCCTTGGTTTCCGTGTTGCCGTCAGCATCGGTAATGGTGGCAGTGAGCGTCACCTTGGTGTCGGTTTTCTGACGAGCAACGACACCAGCTGCGATGTCACCATCTGCCGCATCGGTAATGACCTTTGCGTTGCTGGATTTCCACGTAATCGCGGAACCGTTAACCGAGCCCTTGGCCGGAAGTGTGATGTTGGAATACACATCAGTGCTGCCGTTGTTAATGGTCAGCGCATTAGCGTCGGCCTTGGCGGCATCGGACTTCGTGGAATCGTAGGCTTCCTTGATTTGGTCAGCAGTATGCGCAGAGCCGTAAATCTTGAGGTTGTCAAGTGCGCCGGTATAGTATTCGCCATTCACCCAGTTGGCCTTGCCGATCTGCAGCACGCCGCCGTCTGCGCCGAGAATATCGGTGAGCTGAGCGAAGCTCGCGCCATCAGCTGGGGCTACGGTTGCGGCCTGCTCACCATCAATGTACAGCGTGGAAGCGGCCTTGTCGATGACCAAATCGACGTGACGCCACTGGCTGGCGAGGCCATCCTTGCCCACATTGCCGGTGGTGTCGCGCTTGCCGGCGTTGTTGTAACGCTCTACGTTCACCGAGGTGGTGCGATCCATCACGCCGAGGTAATGCTCCTGCTGGTAGGTTTGCGCATTCGCATTCGGTGCAGCGAATACCGACCAGCCCTGATTAGTGCTGGCGGACTTGGAATCGTACGAAATCGTGATCGCATCCTGGCCCTTGAGCACGGCAGAATCGTCCGACTTAGTCACATTCAGCCAGAATCCAGAACCGAGCCGAACTGCAGCAGTGCCGTCCTTGCTGGTAGCCACTGCGGCAGCACCGTTGATGGTCGCCTTGGTGCCGGTGGTGTCATCGACAATAGTGCCAGTAGCGCCTGCAACGACGTTATCGAAATCAAGACTGGCGAGCAGATCGCTGTCTGCCGCTGCCTTGGCATTTGATTTCAGGGCTGCTGCCAGCGCCCGCTGCGCGGCCGATGAATCGGTGGTATCCGATTCAACCGCATTTGCTGCTGGCGCCAACGCCATCAGCATCGGGACAGCTGCAAGAGCTGCCACCGCTTTCTTCCACCTACCCATGTGTCTCCTCTGATTGTGGGTTTTGGTTTTGTGTTGAGTTATGGATCGAAGTTATTGACCAACGGTGTTCAGCTTCCTGAACAGGAAACAAACATCGATTTTGTTATCAAATTGTTATCGTGCGATAATCGACCACTCCTTTATCGGTCGGGTTTCGCACCTTTTTCGCACTAATGGAGCTGCTTTGTTTGTCAGCGCGAACTGTGTTCTCATACGGCCATGCGACGCCTTGCCCCTCGAACGACACCGTTTTGAGGGACTGGGGCGATGCAAGGCCGCTTTTTTTAGTTGTAAGTACTTACAATTTTAGTGTTAACGTTCACTTTTTGTGCAAGACGAGGGAGCTCCCCTCAGTCCGCTGCGCGGACAGCTCCCCGTCCACTTCCTGCTGGTCGGCGGAGCTCTGCAACACCTGCTGCGCATTGGCGAGCGCGGCGGCGAAGGCATCCCAACCAGACTGGTAATCAGCCTTGTTATAGCCCTTCACCTTATCGACAAGCGCCTGCAACTTGGACTCGTCAAGGGAACCCTCAGTGGGAACGTCTGGCTCAGCAGGCTTCAGGGCACTCATGGCCGACTCCAACTGTTGGGCTGCGGCATCGACATCCTTCTGCAGAGCTGCGTCATCGTTCAGAACCGTACGGACCGCACCAAGGGCCGCTTCCAACGACTCCCAAGAAGTCGCCTCATAGTCAGATGCCTTCGATCCCTCTGCCTTGGCAACCAAATCGCTTAGCGCCGTCTTGTCAGCGCCGATCTTCCGCAACTGGTACGCGGGCAAGATGGCTTCCCGGCTATCGGCTGAATCATCGGGGTTGCTTCCCGCAAGCGTGAGGGTCTTGCTGGTTCCCGACGCGATGAACATGCCAGTGACGTATTGTCCGGTTCCGCCAGCGGCTTTTTGACTGTTCTGTTCAAGCTTCACCATGCCACCAAGATCGGCGATATTCGTGGTTTTGCCGGGATTGTAGTTCTTGCCACTCGTCGCGATGCGGCAATCATTGGTCCAGAGCTGAATCTCATAACGCTCACCCGGAGTCAGATTATTAAGCGTCAGCACAATGCCGGCACGCTCCCCGGCAGAGTTCGGAATGGTTCACGAAGCATCACCATTCGATTCGTTGAACCATGCGCTTCCCAGCAAGTCCCCGTATTCCTTGGTCAGCGAAGCGCAAGCCCCAGTACCGCAAGAGGCATAACCATTCCACGCCCCAATTTGATTATCGGAAGCGTGGCGATATCCGTAGTCCGTGTAGGTTACGGTATCTCCGTTCCCCAGCGTATATGGAAAGGAGTTAGAGAAAGCCTCTCCCGCGAACGTCACACCGTTGAATTCATGAGATGCGGTGTCTCCACCCATATTGAGGATGGGTGCCCCTAGTTGGCAGGCAGGAGGGTTCCTCTCAGTCCGCTACGAGGACAGTCCGTCCGCAATTGCGGACGGACTGAGGCCGACTTTCCGCCCGTGGGACTGTCGGCCTTCGTTCACCTACAAACGCCTCTGGCGCTTGCGCTGGAGGGTCAGGGCGATGCCGGCGGCAGCGAGCGCCACGGCCACACCACTCAGACCGAGCACGGCCGCACCGGTCTTGGATAGACCGACCTTGTTACCCGTCTTATCGTCCACAGCACCAGTGTCAACGCTCGAGCCGTCGCCCGGCTTAGTCGAATCGCTCGAGCCATCGCCCGAATCGGAACCGTCGACCTTCACCAACGCGGCCTGCGCCTTGTTCAACGCGGCGGTTGCGTCGTCGACGTCCTTCTGCGAAGCGTTCTCGTCGGCATAAACCTTCTCGGCGGAGGCCAACGCTGCGGCGAACGCCTTCCACGAGGCGGCGGTGTAGTCGGACTCGCGCAGCTGCTTGGCGGACGCGAGCGCCTTGGACAGGTCGGTCTTGTCGACCGTAACCGTGTCGTCAGCCACCTTCACTGTCACGGAAACGGTCTTGGAGGCCAGCTCCTCGGAAGAGCTCATGTCAAACACCGGCATACCGTCGGCGGCCCAGTGCACACGGCGCACGAACATGTCGCGGCCGGTAGCATTCACGGATCCGAGATTCTTCGTAGCATAGGCGTGGAACACGTAGACCTGGTTGCCGTCCTCGTCCTCGCTCCACATGCCGTGACCGGTGCCAAGCTGCATCTCGCCGTTGAACGGACCGGACTTCTGAATCGGGTAGTTGAGCGCCGTCCAGCTGGCCGGGTCGGTCAGGTCGGAGCCGGCGGCATCAGCCACGGCCAAACCGGTGGTGTAGGTCTTGCCTACGCCGGAACCGGAGAACATGAGGTACAGCTTGCCGTCGCGCAGGGTCACGTTCGGACCTTCGGCTATGGCGGCGTTCCACGCGTACTCCGGGGTGACGATGCGCACCGGGGAGCTGGTCACATGGGCCGGGTCCTTCGGGTCCATCTTGGCAATGTAGGTGGCGCCGAGCTGCTGCCAGGCGTAGTAGGACCTGCCGTCGGCATCCTGGAAATAGGTCATGTCGAGCGACATGCCCACTCCGCCGGACGCGGTGGCCGCGAGCTGCTTGTTACCGTTGAGCAGCGAGGCGTCATTGCGGTAGATCGGTGTCGGCACAGTCCAGTTATCGGGGTCGGTCGGATCGAGGTCGTGACCGTCGACATCCTGCTTGAGCTGCATGTACACCGACTTGCCGTTGGACCATGTGTTGCCGTATCCGGCCATGAACAGAATCGTGAGCCTACCATCGATCTCATGAATTTCTGGAGCCCAGAAGCTGTGCATGATGGCATTACCCTCGGAGTCCTTGTCGCCAGCCTTGAGCAGCGACACCTCCTTGTTGTTGTAGCCGTTCGACTGAATCAGGGCATTCGGGTTGCCCGGCTCGTCGGCGAGACCGGAAATCGTGTCGGCCATGCGGAACGGCATGTGGGGCGAACCATGCTGCCAAGTGACGTCACCTTGGATGTCGTTGGAAGCGATCATCAGGAACTTGGTTTCGGTGGCTTCCTTACCGTCGACCTCATGCGTCCACTGCCACTTATACACCGATGGATCGGCGCGGTCCTCGGCGAACGGAATCTGGTATTCGGTCTGCTTGACGGTGCCGGTGACAGTGTAATCACCCACCTTCGTCAGATCTATGCCCTCAGTGTTCCATGAGGAAATCGGCAGGGAGCCGGTAGAACCGTCGGAGTAAGTGAGGTCCACGTTCTTCGGCAGTTGCGCGGTCACCTCATCGATTGAGGTGCCCTTCTTGACGGTGATGTCAGTGAGATTGCTCGTGCCGGTGTTCTCAGAGCGGCCGTAACGGGTGTTGAGCGCCTTCACCGTGGCCTCGTCCACCGCGATGGTGGCACCGGAGCGGAAGTTCGCGATGCCCTGCACACCGTCGGCGGCGAGTACGCCGGACTTGGCGACGGAACCGTACAGTACGCTACCGTGCTTGGATGTGGAGCCCTTGAGCGAATCGAACGTGGTGTACTTGGCCACGCCGTTGTCATCGGCCCAGCCGACGACATACTGCTTGGCGGCGGTGTCGTACACGGCGTACGGAGCGTTGACGCCGTTGGTCTCGCCAAGATCGATGATGGAACCGGAGTTCTCCTGTTCGCTATAGGTGAGCAGGTCTTCGGAAGTGGCGATGAGCACGCTGGACTTCGCGGTGGAATCACCGGTGGCGGTGCCACGGTTAGTGCGCACGGAAATCACACCATAGGTGCCGTCGGCCATGCGGAACAGGCTCGGATCCTTGAGACTGCGATAGTCATTGCCGTCAAGGTTCTCGTTGAGCTTCTGCGCCTTCGGCGAACGTGCGAAGAAGATACCATAGTTCTCGTTGTACGGGGTGTACGAACCGTCAGCGTTCTGCAACGCGAGGTGCATGCTGTAGGCGACGTCGCCGTTGTTGGCCTCATTCTCGCCGGTGGCGTTGCGATCGTAGGCGGCGATGGTCGCGGACTTCGCGGCGGGCAGCACCTTTACGGTGAAGGCCTTGGTAATGGGCTCGATGCCGGCGAGACCGTTCTTGGAGAACTCGACGGTGATGGTACCGGTCGTGGCCTCGTCGCCATCGATGGTGATCTTGCCATCCTCGACGGCTACGTCCTTAGTGGACGTAACCGTGGCGGTAGTGCCATTCACAGCCGCCGGGAGGGCGTCTCCGGAACGCACGACGGACGGGATCACGTAGCCGGCCGCGGCTTCCTTGAGCTGTTCAGCGGCAGTTTTCGTGGTCGGGTTGACCGTGACCGTGAATTCCTTCGTAGCGGTCTGGCCACGGACTGTGACGGCGGCGGTCAGCGTGACAGTCTTGGCTGCCTCGCCCTTGGCGGGCTGGTTGACTGTGCCGTCAGTCGCGATGACGCTGCTATCGGAGGACGCCCACGTCACGCCGTTCGCAGTGGGCAGCGAAATGAACGGATCGTCGACCGTCGTGGGGATGATGATGCCGTTCAGCACGGAACCGGTGAGTTCACTGGCATGAATTGAGGCATCGGCAGTGCTGATCGCGGCGACCTGATCGGCGGTGAGCGCGGCATCGTATACGCGGAAGTTCGAGACCGCGCCCTTGAACAGGTTGTCGGGCCACGGCGAACGGCCGATGGTGTTGAGCGACTGGTCCTTGACGCTGGACAGTTTGGCCGGCACGGTGCCGGATGCCACCTGCGTGCCGTCGATGTACAGTTTCGCGGCGGTGCCATCAATGGTGGCGGTCACCGACAACCATTGGTCGGCCTTGGCCACGCAGGAGCTGGACTGCACGAGCGTCTCCGTACCGCCCGATTTCAGGCCGACGAGCGGGTTACGCGAACTGCCGCAGTTGAGCGTGGCGAAGAAATACTCCGTATCGGAGCTGTCGTTACCGATGTTCCACAGGAAATGGAAAGCATTGAGCATGCTGGAATCCGCTTTGACCTCCAACTGCACCGTGGCGGCGTCCTTGCCGGACAGCAGATTCGAGGGCAACTTGACCCAGTCGCCGGTGCCGGTCTTGGCACCGCCGGAAAGGGTGAGGGCATCATCGGCCCAAAGCGAGTCGGCGGAGTTCTGTACTTCGGCCGCGCCAAGCGTAGCGTTCGGCGCACTGTTGGCCACGGTCTTGCCGTCACTTGGCTTCGTGGTGAAGTCGTAGGCGGCGATGAGATTATCGGTCGGAACGGTATCGGCCGCGACCGCCGTGGTCGCACCGATTCCCATGCCGGCAAGCGCCATCGGCACTGCCAGCATCACACCGAGCAGGCGCTTGCCTATCGATGGTTTGGTTGTCATTGCTTCTCCTTCTTGCGCGCGGTGATACTGCTTGCCGCGCAACAGATCTAGATATTGAGTGGTGAAGTTCGGTAATGGCTATTGGAGCTATGGGGCCATAGAGCCTATGCGTCCGACAGCGTCGTCGGACGAACGTGCAATACGCCCCCTCTGATGGGACCGCGCCATGAAGCGAACAATCCAGTAGGCTGCTTGCTGTACGGCTCGGCCCGTCAGAGGGGGCTTGGTCTACGCTGCAAGCAGCTCAGGCCTGGCGCTTGCGGAGGATGTAGGCGGCGCCGGCGGCGGCGAGCAGTGTGACCGCGGTGATACCCGCACCGAACACCGAGGCGCCGGTGTTGGACAGAGCGCTGTCCGGCTTGGTGGCGGGCTTTTGGGCACCGTCGTCCTTGCCGTCGGTCTTGCCGGAGTCGCCGGACTTCTTGACCAGCTTGTCGGCGGCGGACTGGAGCTGCGACAGCGCCTTGTCCACTTCCTGCTGGTCGGTGGAGTTCTGCAACACCTGCTGCGCATTGGCGAGCGCGGCGGCGAAGGCATCCCAACCAGACTGGTAATCAGCCTTGTTATAGCCCTTCACCTTATCGACAAGCGCCTGCAACTTGGACTTGTCCAGCGTGGAGCCGGGCTCGGCGGCCTTGATGGTGAACGTTGCCGAGACAGTACCGGAGTACTTGCCAACGCCGGTCACGGTCACCGTGGCGGTGCCGGGTTCGACGTTGTTCGTATAGGCCACCGTGTAGTCGGCGCCTTCCTTGAGCGTCGCGCCATCGAGTACAACGGTCACGGCCGGCTCCTTGGCAGCGCCGTCTGCGGTGAACTCGTTGGGTTCGACGGTGACGGTCGCCTTGGAGAGGTCGATGCCGTTCACAATGACGGTAGCCTCGACCGGCATACGGGAATCGTCTTGGGCGATGCCCTTGACGGTGAAGGTGCCGGTCTTGGCGTAGGAAGATGCGTCAATGGCATCCCACTCAACTGCAACGTCAGAAACGGAACCGTCCGCATGAGTCAGATGCGCGGTCTCCGGCAGCGTCGGAGCCACACCAACCGTCGTCTCGGCAGACAGCGCGTCAACGGACTTCACAGCCACAGCCGGAGCGTATGCCTCCAGCACCTTCTGGTACTGGGCGCGGGTCACGGGCAGCACGGTTCCGTGGCGCGGCTTGCCGCCATCGGAGTTGGTCGGGAAGTTCGCCTCAGGCATCTTATTGCCGATAACGGTCCACTGACCGCTGGCGATATCCTCAGTCGCCATCGGCACATAGTGGTTTGGACCTTGATGATAGCTCGGCTGGTCGGCGAACAGGTAGTACTGGTAGCCGTTCACATCGCCATCGTTGGCCTTGAATAGCGATGGACCTTCGCCGGAAGTGAAGGTTTTACCGTAACCGTTAGCCTGGCCTTTACCGATGTTCGTGGCAACTTCGCTCCATGCACTATCCTTAAGCGCATCGGCGTAGTTCTTCACGCCGGCGCCACCAATTGCGGCAGTCAAATCTGTGGACTTCTCCTGACGCAAAGACATCGTGTTTTCATCTTTGTAGATGCGGTAGTAGGTATCCCCTACCTTTTGCACGGTCACATCGATGGATCCACTGCCTGCACCGCCTCGGCGATCAACGTCAATCCACACTACCGGGTCGGAGAAGTTGACGAAGTCATCGGTGGTGACGTACACCATGCGGTTGTAGGTCAGCTGCTTGCGGCTGTTCTCGTCGGTGTTGTCGTACAGGTTCGAGGCCCAATAGACCACGTACTTGCCGATTTCCTCGTCGTAGTAGGCCTCAGGCGCCCAAGTGTTGCCTGCGTAATCAGAGCTCACCTTGACGTGGCTTTGCCTGGACCAGTTGACCAGATCGTCGGACTTCCAAATCTCAATGTACTTGGAACCGTTAGCCTGTGCACCAGCAAAGCCATTCAGCCCGTTGAGGGGGGCACGACCGTCAATCTTCAGATCGGTAGCAAGCATGTAGAACTTGTCACCATCCTTGGACTTCATGATGAACGGATCGCGCAAACCCTTCTCGCCAAACTCGGAAGTGAACAGCGGAGTGCCATTGTTCAGCGTGTTCCAGTCGAGCGCATCGTTGCCCTTGGAAGCCGCGAGGCTGATTTTCTCGCCGCCCACGCCCTCGCCGGTGAAGAACGCCCACACGTAGGCCTCGTCCTTCTCTTCGGCGGCAGGCATCGGCTGAATGGTGACGGTGAAGGTCTTCGTTTCGGTGGCGGTACCGTACTTGGCAGTGGCTTTGAGCGTCACAGTGGCGGCATCGCTTCCGGCGGCAGGGCGCTTAACAGTGACCGTTCGAGATTTGTCGTTCACGCCTTCGCCTAGTGTGGCGATATCCTTGTCACCGGTCACTTCCCACGAGATGGTCGAACCATTGTTGCCCTTGGTGGGCACGGAGAAGTTGCTACGGATGTCGTCGGAGTCCTCGATGGTGACGGCGTCAAGGTCGGCCTTGGCTTGCTCGGCATCGGAGAACTGCTTCGGCACGAGGACCGTGTAGGCGGCGGTTTTGGCGTTGTTGCCGAACGTGGCGGTGAGGGTTACCTCGGCATCAGCTGCGGTTGCGGCCGGACGAGTGACTGTGGCCTTGCCGGTAGCGTTGTCAACGGCGATGGCTGCGTTGCCCGACTTCCACGCAATGCTCACGCCAGCGGCGCTGGTCGGCAGCGCGAAGTCCTCGGTAGCGGATGCGGGCACAGCGGCCTTGACAGCGGCCTCGGCCTTGTCGAGCACCTGAGCGTCATACAGCTTGGTCACGTCTGCGGCGCTGATGGCAGTGTCGTATACGGCGTAATCGTCCACGTCGAGCTTGGAGTTCGGGTCAGCGTAGGAGGACTTGCCAATGTAGGCGACGAGGTCGCCGTAATTGGTCAGGCCACCGGCCGGAATGGTGTAGGTGGCGTCTCCAACCTGCTTGCCGTTGAGGTAGAAGCTCATGGTGCTGTTGGTGCCGCTGATGACGGTGGTGTACAGAGCCAAATCGCTGGTGGCCTTGGTGCCGATGGTGGCGGCGTTCGTCGATCCAGGGCCGACTTCGGTGCCCCACGGGCTGTTATTCGGGTCGGCCGCAGTGGCATTGGTCATTACGGATTTCGCGTAGCCACTCGGGTTGGCCGGGTTGAGCAGCCAGTAGCCGTTGGCCGGATAATTGCCGGTCTTGGCCGCGCCGATGTACGCGGCGGCGGTATTGCCGTTGCCGTAATTGTTCTTGAGCCAGATGGAGACGGTAACGTCCTTCTTACCGGCGATGGCCGTGGTCGGCACGCTAATGGTTTGCGAGCCGGTCAGGTTGATCTGGCCATTGGCCACCGTGGCGTCGCCGGATAGGGTGGCATCGCTGTTGGCCGCGCTGCCCTCGTTGGCGATGGTCTTGGACGTCAGTGCGTTATCGAATGAATAGTGGATGATCGGACTGGCGTCGATTGGCGATGCGCTCTCGGCACTGGCCGTCATCGGCAGCACCAGACCAGCGAGCAGTGTTGCCACGCCGACCGTAAGTCCGGTTGCCTTTCGTATCAGCTTTCTCATGTTTCTCCTCATTGATAGGGTTGATTGTGGTTGCGCCTCCAGTTATGAGGCACAGTTTTGAAATTGTTCAAGTTATGGTGATACTAGGTGCTTCCTCTCCGTCCGTCAGAAGCCGACTGAGAGGAAGCATTTGAATCCGCTCAAGCGCGGCGCTTGCGCCAGATAGTGAGGGAGATGCCGGCGACGGCGAGCGCCACCACGGCACCACCAAGGCTGAGCACGGCTGCACCAGTCTCGGACAGGTCAGCGCCGGGCTTGTCGCCCTTGTTGTCGCCCTTGTCAGGATCCTTGCCGGTGTTCTTGTCACCGTTATCCTTGCCGGAATCAGGATCGGTCGGGTCTTCAGGGTCAGGAGCGACGGCCTTCTTGGTGAGCACGACCCTGTAGACCTTGACGGTCGTGCCATCCTGCGTGGTCACGGTCACCGTCACCACGTTGTTTGCCACGGCCACAGTGGCCTTGGCGTTGGCATCGTTTGCCACAGCCTGCACATCGGCATCGGTCACCTTGCTCGGATCGTCGACTTCAAGCGCGGCACCCTCAGTAGAGGCAGCCGTGTCGAGGTCGATATCGGAACCGACAACGTTCAGCGACTTCAGCGTGGCATCAGAAGACACCTGGTCCTCGGTCACCACGACCTTCAGCGTCACGTTTTTCTTCGACTGGTCGAGCTCCTCGCTAGTGGTCATGTCGATAATCGGCGTGCCATCGGCACGGAAGTGCACCGGAACAACACCGGCATGGCGAGCCGTGTTGTTGGTGCCACTGGTCATCGCGTGATACACGTTGTACGTATCACCGTACGGGTCAGTGAAGTAGGAGTTGTGGCCCAAGCCAAACTGACCGGCGAAAGTACCGTTGTGCAACCACGGGTAGTTGGACTTCGTCCAGCTGGCCGGATCGGTCAAGTCGTCACCGACATTTGCGATGAGCATACCGGTGGCATACTGCGGAGTGACCAGCTGCGCGGAGAACACCATGTACACCTTGCCGCCGGAGACGAGGACGTTCGGGCCCTCATTCACGCCGTCCAGCTCCCAACCCCATTCGGGGCGCATGAGACGCTGCGGCTCGGTGATGGCCTGCCACGGCTTGTCCGAGTTGACCTCGGCAATGGACACGTTGGCCTTGGCACCCTTACGCTCCTGATCGCCTTGGCTCCAAGCAATGTACGACTTGCCGCCAGCCTCGAAGTAGGTCATGTCGATGGACAGACCGTGCGGGGACAGCACGCCGCCATCCTTGGCCTGCACGCGATGCTCAAGCCAGTCGGCGGTCTTGGTGGGATCGCCGCCATCCTTGAGCTCCATCACGTAAGCAGATGGACCGGCCCAGTTGGGAGAATTAGTGATGTTTTCATCACCAGCCTTACCGGCCGGGAAGGTAGCGTAGAAGCAGTATAGCTTGCCGTTGATAACGTGCAGCTCAGGTGCCCAGTGGTAACCCTTGTGCCCCAAACCATCGTTCTCGCCAAACAGGTACACATCCTGACCTTCGACCTTGTAGCCGCCTTCAGTTGCGGTGCCGGCCTTCTGATCCTTCAGCCCGGCGAGCGTATCGGAGGATCGGATGAACAGTGTCTTCATACCGCCGGTGTCGGAGGTGCCCATGGCGTAGTACTTACCGTTGTAGTACACGATGTTCGGATCGGCGCGGTTGCTCATCATCGGGAACTGCTCGGAGTAGTTCTGCTGGTTGATGGTGCCGCTGATTTCGTAAGTACCGGCCTCGGTCAGGTCGATCTTGTTCAGATCGTCCTGATTCCAGTTGACGCGGAAGTCGAAGGTGGAGCCATCGGAGTAAGTGGCGGTTGCCGTGGCACCCTTGGAGAGGTTGCCGTTGTCGAGCTCTGCGCCGCCGTTGATCTGCGCGAGCAGGTCATCCTTGGTGGTCTTGTTGGCCTGCACGGTGATGTCTGTCGGGACTTCCACACCAGTGTTGTGCACGCGGCCAAGCCTCTCGGTCAGGCTGTCAGCAACATCCTTGGTAAGCGCGATGGCGTTGCCGCTACCAGCAACCGCATTATCGATACCGGTCAAGTCAGCTTGCGCGCGCTCGAAGCCTACGCCGTTCTTGACTTCAGAGAAGGTCTTAAAGTCCTTGGTCGTCACGTACTTGGCAACGCCGTTCACCTTCCACGAGATACGGTATTCGCCTGCGGAAGCGTCGTATCCAGCTGCGATGGAACCGGCATCAAACAGAGTAGCGTCAGAGGTGACCGTAACCATGTCGCCACGCTCGTCCTCATTCGGCTTGCCGGACCAGTCCGTCAGATTGCTGGAGGTAGAGAAAGCAACCTGGCCGCCATCTACGCGATTGCCGTTCACATCAGTGAACACTGCCACATAGGCGTACTTGCCATCCTTCAACTGGAACAAGTACGGGTCTACGAGACCACGAACTTCAGTGGATTCAGTGTTTGCGGTTGCGTTGATCTTCGCCTCGGCAAAAGCCACACCGTAGTTGGTGTTGAGCGCAGTGGTCGTAGTGCCGTTGTTCAGCGCCAGATGCAAGGCATTGCCCACGCGGGAGCCACCGTTGATGGACCTGTCGCGAGTGTAGGAGGAGAGCTTCTGGGCGCTCTTCGGCATAACGCGCACGCCGGTGAACTTCTTTGTGGTGCTGGTGGTGCCGAGCGTAACCGTCGCAGTAAGGTCGACGGTCTTCTCAGCGTCGCCGTCTGCGCCAACGACTGTGCCATCGTCTTTGACGAGGCTCGTGTCGGAGGACTTCCACGTCACCTTCGCATCAGGGGCCGCAGCAATTGCAGTCGGCAGCGTTGCGCCGGCAGTGAGCTGGTAGTCGACCAGCAGTCGTTCGGCGGCTGCGTCGGCGGCGGTGATGGCCGCAGCCACGTTCACCGTGAATGTCTTCGTGTATTCGATGCCGTTGACCGTGGACTTGGCGGTGAACGTCACATCGGTGTCTTGGGCCGGGGCTTTGACGAGTGTGCCGTCGTTGCCGAGCACTGCGGTGTTGGACGAAGACCATGTGATCGTGTTGCCGAGCGCATCCTTGGCAGGCAGAGTCACGCTGCCTTCGGTGGAGCCGGGCAGGGTCACGCCATCCCACACCATGCCGTCGGAAACGTAGGCAGCCTTCCAAATCTTGATGTTATCAAGACCGCCGTTGTAGTACTTGTCGCCGGCCCATGTGGACTTGCCGAAGTTCATCGGCAGGTCGGTGCCGAGCTCGGAGAGCTTCGTGGTCACGTTCTTGTTGATGGCGGCAAGGTTGCCGTCGATGAACGTGGCGATGAAGGTCGGGCTCACGGAAATGCGGTACGTGTGCCACACGTTCGCGGACTGCGTAGCGGTCACGCCCTGCTCGTTACCGTTGGAGTCCTTGGTGATGGCAGTGTACACGCTGGTTGGGCGCAGACGGGAGAAGAAGTACTTCTGGTTGTCGGAGCCTATGGTGAACGAGAAGAAGTTGTCGTTCGCAGCCATGCGGGACTTCGAGTCGAACTGCACGGTGAAGGAGTCGGTGCCATTGAGCAGACCGTTCGGCAGTTCGAGGTATTGACCATCGTTGCCTCGCAACTGGATGGCGTTGCCGCCTGACTGATGGTCTCCGGGTACGCCGTATTCGACATTCTCGCCCTTGACGGTCAGGTCGTTATTGTTGCCGGAGATGTCCTTCCCTTTATCGTTGGCATCCTCAAAATCGTAGGATGCGACGAGATTAGCGTCCGTCAGACCTCCGTCGTTGTCTGCCGCCATCGCGGTGACTGGACCTGAGGCCAGTCCCGCAATCATGACCGGTAGCGCCGCTATCGCCGCTACCGTTTTCTTCCACTTGCCCATATATTTCTCCTCATTGAATGGTGGGGGTGGCTGAGTTGGTTGTTGAGTTGTGAAGTGTGTTTATTGGGAAACCACGTTTGTTGGGCTCCCCTCAGTCCATCTGAGGCGGACTGAGGGGAGTTGTGCAGACTAGGCCTGCTCAGTCCTTGCGCCTGCGCCAGACTCCCAGACCGGCACCAGCTGCGGTGAGAGCGACCATGGCTGCGCCGAGGGCTAGCACGGCGGCACCAGAGGACGGCAGACCGGAGTCCGCCCCCGTACCAGCGTTACCGTTATCGCCGCCTGCACCATCGCCGGAACCGTCGCCCGAACCGGGCTTACCGGGCTCGGTCTTGGCACTCACGGTCACCACGAACGACGTGGTGAGCTGATCGTTGGCCTTGAGCGCGACGGTGACGGTCTTGGTGCCCACAGCGGACATGTCCACGTCGCCGACCGTGTAGTCGGCAGCATCGAGCGTCTTCACCGTGCCGTCGGACATCGTCGCCTCGATCACAAGACCATCGGCGGAGAACTGCTCGCCCACCGTGTACTTGGTCTTTGTCGGCTCGCTCTTGACGCGGATGCCGGTGATGGACGGCTCAACCGGCGTATCGGGCTCGCCTACGGTCACCGTAATGGTCACCGTGCGGTTGGCCGGAGCGACCTCCTGATCCTTGGTCAGCGACATGTCGAGCATGCCGTTGGCGCGCACGTTCACGGCCTTGCCCCACGTATTGCGGTCCTGATCGAACAGGCCACCCGCCGCGGAACCGGAGTGAATTTCCGGGTAGGGGCGTGCGTGGTAGGCCATGACGATGTTGCCGGCCTCATCATGTGCAAGCGAGATGTGGCCGGGGCCGGCCTGCTTGCGCTCGTACGAGGCCTCATCCGCACCGTAGGTACCGGTGTAGGTGTCGTTGGTGTCGAACGACGGGAAGTCGGCCGTGGTCCAGCTCGACAGATCCTGCAGGTCGGCATTCTTGGCGGCACGCATCACGTTGGTGTTGTAATACTTATCCACCGTGGCACCCGCATAGGCAATGTAGACGTAGTCGCCATGCTCGAACATGAACGGTGCCTCTACGATTGCCTGATCAGAACCTTCAGAGTTGTCTCCGGGGGTAGGCGCATACTTGCCGTACTCGAACTGCTGGCTGGCCTGATAGATGTGCTCAAGGCTGCCATCCACCAGCGGAGTGACGCCATCGCCCATCTTTGCCTTGGCAAGGTACAGGCCTGCACTCTTCGGGAAGAGCCAGTAGCCTTGGGCCTTGCCGTTCTCCTCGCGCTCGAAGTACGTCACGTCGAATGCGGCGCCTTCCAGCACGGTCGGCTCGCCCCAGTTTTCGGCCTCGAGGAATCCGCCATCCTTGATGGACTGCTCGTCGCCGGTGTACGGGATGAGGATGGTGTTGTTGCACCAGCCACCGTTCGTGGACGAGGCACCCTTGTGGAAGCCGGCCACAATCCACCACTTGCCGTTGATCTTGTGGAACTCCTGGGCCCAAATGAACGCGCTCCAACCGTAGAACGAGTCGGGGTACTGGTCTTCGTGGCCCGGAGTGCCGTTCTCCGGCTTGATGATGATGTGTTCCTCAGCATCCTTCAGACCGTTGATGGTCTTGGCGCGCTTGAGACCGATGGAACGGTAGCCGTCCTTCTGGTTGTTGGTCGAATCAGTGGACTTCACCTCATAGGTGGAACCGGTGAGGTAGTAGTAGCCATCGTCTTCGTTGTAGAAGATGTCCGGATCGGCGCGAGCGTCGTTGTACATGGCCTCGGTGGTCTGCTGAACAGTGCCCTTGACCTCATACGTGCCGGCCTTTGAGGTGTCCACGGCGGCCAGATCATCGGCGTTCCAGTCGACGTTGAAGGTCTTCGTGGAGCCGTCGTTGTAGGTCATTGTGGCCTGCGTTCCGGAAACCGCTGCGGTGACGTCCTCGGCGGAAGCGCCGTTCTCCACGGTTGCGCCGCCCAGAGCCTTGACGCCGGTGTTTTGCAGATCGACATAGTTCTTGTAGAACGCATCGAATTCAGAGGAGCTCACAGCGAATGCGCGGGTCTGGCCTTCGCCGGCCCATGCGGGCAGACCTTCGGTCACGTCGCCCACACCCATCGCAACCGCGTCGGCCTTGAGCGTCTCGCCGACCGTTGCTTTGGCAGTCAGGTCGGAGAGCGTGGCCATACGGCCTTCGCCGCTCAGGCCATCGGTCCAGAAGACTTTGTAGCCCTTGGAGGCGGCATCATAGACGATGCGCGGGTTGGTGACGATGGAGTTGTCGGTCACGGTGATGGCGCGCTCGTTGGTGAACGTGGCACCGTCGCCCTTGCCATCCCACACGTAAATCGCACCGGTGGCGTTGTTCTGCGAGGAAACCACACCAAGGGTACCGTCCTCCGCACGGAAGAAAGCGGGTGAGCCCATCTGCGCATTCGGCTTGGCAGACTGCGAGCCGTCCCACTTGACCGACAGAATCGACTGCGAACGGTTCAGGGTCTCCCATTTGCTGCCATCGGCGGCCTTGGCGGCCACGTACAGCGAGTCGGCGCGACGATCGTCGTTGTAGGCGAGCGGGTCGTACTTGGCACCGTTCTGGTCGGAGCGATCGACATCCTTGACGTAGGAAGCGATTTCGCCGCCGTTGTTGAGGATTTCGGATTCGGCGGTGATGGCCTTATCCACGCCGTCGATGGTGGCGGTGAGCTTGACCTTCACGGCCTTCTCGCCGGACTTCGGCTGCGTGACCTTGCCGTCTGCGGCTACGAGCTTCGCACCGTCGCCGGTCGCGGACCAAGTAACCGTCTTGCCCAGCACAGTGCTCGGCAGGTCGCCGGTGATTTGCGCCGGGATGGCGAGCGCGGCGGCGTAGTCGGTCTTCGCGCTTTCCACGCCAAGCTCGTCGTCGCTCAGGGCCTTGCCCCAGATCTTGAAGTTGTCGAGCAGACCGGAGAAGTACTCGCCGTTGCTCCAGTTGGCCTTGCCGATCTGCAGCACGCCGCCATCAGCACCGAGGATGTCGGCGAGCTTCTGGCCGTTGTTGTTCACGGCTACCAGCTTGGAGTCGATGTACAGCTTGGCGGTTGCGCCGGAAATCACGATATCGACGTGCTTCCAGTCGGCGTTCGTCTTGGTGTATGAGACGTTGCCGGAGGAATCGCGCTTGCCGTCGTTGTTGTTGTAGCGTTCGACGGTAATACCGGTGGTCTTGTCGAGCACGCCGACGTAGTGTTCCTTGCCGTACTCCTGCTTGGTGGCGTTGGAGGCGGCGAAGAAGGTCCAGCCAGTGTTGCCGGAGGCATCGGGCTTGACGTCGTAGCTGATGGTCACGTCGTTCTTGCCCTTGAGCAGAGCGTCGCCGTTCTTGGCGGTGACGTTGAGCCAGAAGTTCTTGCTGAGCTTCGCGGCCTTGCCGTCCTTGCCGTCGGCGAGCGTGGCGGTGCCCTGCGTGGTGCCCGTCGCATTGCCGCCGTCGAAGGTCTCGCCGGCGTTCTCGAAGGTGAAGTCGGCGAGCAGATCCGGGTCGGTCGGCTCGGTTTCGCCGGTCACGGTCACCTTGGCGGTCACGGTGATGGCGGTGGAGCTGTATAGCGTGCGGTTCTTGTTGGCGGTTTCGTTGTCCACAAAGCCACCGGTCTGCTTCCAGTTGTTGTTCGCGTTCGCACCGGTGTTGATGAGGTCGTCCTCGTCGGTCTTCGACTCGCCGGCGGCGTTCGTCCACTTCCAATGGTTCTCGTTGGCACCGATGGTGTCGACCGTGCCGGTGACGGTGTATTCGCCGGGCTTGGAGGTGTCGACGTTGGAAACGTCCCACGTCACGTCGCGCTTGGCAGTGCCGTAACCGTTGGCAAGAGTGACCTGCTGCGTCTTCGGCAGCTTGGCAGTGATGTCCGTATCGGCAGCACCCTTATCCACCGTCACATCCTCGGCCTTCAGGTCGGCGTTGTCGGAAGCCTTGGCGTCAGCCGCGCGGATCGCGTCGTACTGGGCCTTGGTGAGCGAGACCACGCCACCGTGCTTGGTGTTGGCGGTGAGGAAGTAATCGTCGGCCTTCAGGACGCTCCACGGATTCTCGGAATCGAGGTTGTCGGCTTCGAGTAGGTTGTAGCCGTAGCGGGCACCGGAGGCGACAGATCCATAGTTGTCGACGAACATGTACCACTTGTTTTCGCCGTTGACCTTGAAACCGTTGGCACCTTCCTGCGCGCTGCCGAGCGTGTGTCCGATGTTGGTCTGGCGCAACACCCAGCCCTTGGCCGGGTCGGTCGCGTACTGGCCCTGGTCGTTGGCACGCCACCAATCGGCACGATCGGTGTATTCCATGAAGATCACGCCGGAACCGGTGGTGCGGTATGTGCGGGAACCGTTCTGCAGCATCGTGGTGTCGATGGTGTTGCCACGGTTGTACTTGCTGTTAGGCACGAAGACGCCGCCAAACATGTAAGTCTCGTTGGTGAAGTCCTTGGTGGCCGCCCACAACACATGCTTGCAGGCTTCGGCACGGTCGCCGCCATCATACTTGGCCTGTACAGACCAGTACAGCACAAATGCACCGCCCTGCTGGTTCTCAGGATTGCCCTTGTCGGAACCGTTGAGTTCACCGTCGTCGTTGAGATCGTAGAAGTCCGGCACCCACGTAGCCTCGGGAGCCCACGCCATGCCGATGCCGGATACGGTCTTGCCGGTCACGGAATCGGTGAGCGTCTGGCTCTTGGTCGGATTGGCGGTGTACGTGTCTGCGGTGGCGGTCTCAAGCTCGTTCATGTCGCTGAAGTGAATGAGATCCTTGGACGACCACACATGCAGCTTGGTGCTGTAATCAGTGGTCCATGCGGCCCACTCGGCGTTGTCCGCGCCGAACACACGCAAATCGGTGGCCAGCACGTAGTAGGTCTTCGACTCGGGGTTGTAGGCGATGAACGGATCGCGCACGCCGGTGGTGGATTCGTTGCTCACCAGAATCGGCTCGCCGCCGTTGAGCGTGTCCCACTGGGTGGCGTCATCACCGCGTGAGATGTCGAGGTAGATCTTCTCGGCGTAGCCCTTGTTGTTTTCGATGAAGTGGACCATCACGTAGCCGTAGGCGTCATCGGCCTTGACCTCGGTGACGGTGACCTTGAGCTCGGCGGTCTTGGCGGCGTCAGCTTCGGAAGCCGCTGTAATGGTGGCGGTGCCGGCCTTCACGCCGGTGACCTTGCCGTTGGCATCCACAGTAGCCACAGCAGGATTGTTGGATTCCCACGTCACTGTGGGATCGGCACCTTCAGGGGTGACGGTTGCGGACAGGGATGCGGAGTTGCCTTCCTTGAGACTCAGCTTGCCGTCCTTCACATTGGAACCAGAAATCTCGATTGCAGTAGGCGATGCGATGCCGAGATCGGCTGCGGAAAGCGCGGAGCCATAAATCGTGAGATTGTCGAGCAAACCGGTGAAGTATTCACCGTTGCCCCAGTTGCCTTTGCCGATTTGCAGCACACCACCTGAGCCGCCAAGAATACTCTTAAGATCCTCGCCGTTCACGTTGCTCGCCACGAACTTCTTATCGACATAGAGCTTCGCGGTCTTGCCGGAGATGACGAGATCGACATGCTTCCAAGCATCCTTCGTACCGGTGTTCTTGTCGATGGTGGCGATGTCGGATGCGCGGCCGTTGAGATAGCGTTCCACGCGGGTCTTGTCGGTGCGGTCGAGCACACCGACGTAGGTGGGGGCGCTGCCGTTCACCGCACCGGCGGTCGGCGCGGCAAACACAGTCCACTGGCCACCGGTCGCAGCCGCCTTGCTGTCGTAGCTGATCGTCACATCATCAAGACCGTTGAGCAGTGCACTGCCATCGGACTTGGTCACGTTCAGCCAGAAACCGCTGCCGAGCTGGGCGGCCTTGCCGTTGTCGTCATCTTTTCCGTTGACGAGATCCACCGTGCCTTGCACGGTGGCCTTAGCGTTACCCTGAGCACTGGCGAATGCACCATCGTCCGGGTCGCTATTGAAATCGAAGCCGGCAAGCGGGTCTACAGCCGCAGCAGCCTGAGCATCGCTCGTCTGAACGGATTGCTGCACCTGAGGTGTCGTATCGTCAGCCAACGCGGTGACCGGCGTAACCAGTCCCACGCTCAGCGTTGATACCGCAGCCAAGCAGGCCGCCAATCGAGTAACTCTCCTCACCGAGTTTCCTTCCTCGCATCCTTGCTAGATTGTTATCAAATTGTTATCGCTATGGCGCTTGGCCGCTCCTTTATCGGCCACTTTTGCGTCTCCTTGTACGAATCAGCACTTCCTCGTTTGCCGATTCGCATTACATTTGACTGCACTTGCCCACCAATCCGCCCCTACGAACAACGCCGTTTTCCGGGGACAACACCGATGCGCTATAGCACGCCCAAATGCAAGCACTTATAAGTTTAGTGTTAGCGTTCACTGGTACGGTACACAGGCTCTACAGCACATACATTTAGCATGACCACACCAATACAATAAAAAATGACGCATGTGCTGTTATACATTAAAACGCACAGAAAATCACATATATACTGTGCGATTTTCTGTGCGTTGCAGTGAGCAGCTACTCAGTTATGCGCGG
>ERZ1032473.89-NODE-89-length-23993-cov-12.526109_pt1 | contig 23993 bp, 19 predicted proteins | sample MGYA00518734_ERZ1032473 | MGnify/ENA primary metagenome ERZ1032473 (study PRJEB33719, sample SAMN04261339) | wastewater metagenome | biome: periurban shantytown; feature: human; material: feces | host: Homo sapiens | place: Peru: Lima | collected 2013-01-23 ...
GAGCGTCGTGCGGTTCGGGCCTCTGAATTCCTTGTCAATGTAAGTGATCGCGCCGTAGGGGCAGACCTTTTCACAGTTGGAGCAGCCGTTGCACATCATTTCGTCCGGCTGCGCCACGCACGGATTGCAGGTCAGGCTGTCCTTGCACAGAAGGCCGATGACCTTCGAGGCCGCCGCTCCGGCCTGCGCGACCGTCTCGGGGATATCCTTCGGGCCTTGGCACGCACCGGAGAGGAACACGCCCGCCGTCGGGCTTTCGACCGGACGGAGCTTCGGATGCGCCTCGGTGAAGAAGTCGTTGGTATCCATCGAAGCCGTCAGCATCGTGGCAAGCGGTCTTGCGCTCTTGTCAGGCTCGATGGCCGCGGCCAGCACGACCATATCGGCGTCGATGTGCAGCTGCTGGTTCCCGATCAGATCGGACGCCTGCACCTTGAGCTTTCCACCCTCGGGCACGACCTTGCCGACCATGCCCTTTATGTAATGCACGCCGTATTCCTCGACCGCGCGGCGGTAGAACTCGTCAAAATTCTTGCCCGGCGTACGCACGTCGATGTAGAACACATAGACGTCGGTATCGGGATATTTTTCGCGGCAGAGCATCGCGTGCTTTGCCGTATACATACAGCAGATCTTGGAGCAGTACGGCTTGCCCTTTTCTCCGCCGTCGCAGCGGGAGCCGACGCACTGCACGAACACGATGGTCTTGGGATGCGTTCCGTCGGACGGACGCAGCAGCGTGCCGCCGGTAGGACCGGCCGCGTTCATCAGGCGCTCGAATTCGAGGCTCGAGACCACGTCCGGACTCTTCGAATACGCAAACTCGTCGAACTTGTCCAGCGAGATGGGGTCAAAGCCCGTCGCAGCGACGATTGCGCCGTATTCGCGCTCCAGAAGCTCGTCCTTCTGCTTGTAGTCGATGGCTCCGGCGGTGCAGACCTTCGAGCAGACGCCGCACTTGCCGGTTTTCAGCATGGTGCAGTAATTGGGGTCGATGGTCGCCACCTTCGGCACCGCCTGCGCAAACGGGATATAGATGGCGCGGCGGTTATCCAGGCCGAGGTTGAACTCGTTCGGGACCTTTTTCTGCGGGCACTTTTCCGTGCAGAGTCCGCAGCCGGTGCAGACGTCCTCGTTGACATAGCGCGCCTTTTTGCGGATGGTCACATGGAAGTTTCCGACGAAGCCCTTGACCGCCTCTACCTCGGAATACGCATAAATGTGGATCTTTTCGTTCTGCGCCGCATCGACCATCTTCGGCGTCAGGATACACGCCGCGCAGTCGAGCGTCGGGAAGGTCTTGTCGATCTGGGTCATTTTGCCGCCGATGGTCGGCTTTTTCTCGACGATATCGACCTCAAAGCCCGCGTCCGCAATGTCCAGCGCGGTCTGGATACCGGCGATGCCGCCGCCGATGACAAGTGCGCGCTTGGTAACGGGGCTGGTGCCTGCCGTGAGCGGCGCGTTGAGCTGCACCTTGGCGATGGCGGCCCGTCCGAGAATGACGGCCTTTTCCGTCGCTTCCTCGCGGTTTTTATGGATCCACGAGCACTGCTCACGGATGTTTGCGATCTCGACCATATAGGGGTTCAGCCCCGCCTTCTCGCAGGTCTTGCGGAAGGTCTGCTCGTGCATACGCGGCGAACAGGAGCAGATGACCACGCCCGTGAGCTTTTTCTCATGAATGGCGTCGCGGATCATGTCCTGACCGCTCTGAGAGCACATATAGGGATAATCGGTAGCGAAAACAACGCCCGGCTCCTGTCCGAGAGCCTTTGCGACCGCTTCCACGTCTACCGTCGCGGCAATGTTGGTGCCGCAGTGACATACGAATACGCCGATTCTCTGCATTGTTTTCCCTCCTTACTTCTTATATTTGCGGAATGCGCTGGTGATGGCCTGCTGCGGCAGGCTCTCGTCCAGCAGCGCCGGGATCTGCTCCGGCTTCAGGTGGTCGCCGCCCTGCTTCCGGACGGCGGCAAGGCGCACCGCCTCGATGAGCGCCGCCGGCTCCACGCTGCGCGGGCAGCGTTCGACGCAGGCAAAGCAGCTCAGGCAGCGGTAAATGCCTCTGGAATTCAAAAGCTCATCGATGCGGCCATTCTCCACCATGTCCACAAACTGATGCGGATGGTAGTCCATTTCGTCATACGCCGGACACGCGCCGGAGCATTTGCCGCACTTCATGCACTTTCTGGGATTCACACCGGCGATGCGGGTGATGTCGTCCATCAGCTTCTGATTCATTCGGCATCCTCCTTCACGCCCAGCGCCTCGGCCAGCAGCTCGGTGAAATAGTACACCGGCAGGCCGTCCACGGCGTTTTCCTTCAAATTATACATGCAGAGCGGGCAGGCCGTGATGAGCGCCTCCGCACCGCTGGCTTTGGCATTGTTCATAATTTTTGCGACCTGTTTTTGTGCAAATTCCTTGCCCTCGATGGTCGAGTAGCCGCCGCAGCACTCGTTGCGCAGCCCGTAATAGACCGGCTCTGCGCCGATGGCGCGGATGAAATTCTCGATGATCGTCGGATTTTCCGGATCGTCAAAGCCAAGCTCCCGGCTGGGCCGGAGCAGCAGGCAGCCGTAGTACGCGCCGATCTTCCGGCCCGTCAGAGGCTTTACGACCTTTTTCGCCAGCTCGTCAAAGCCCACGCGGTCGCGCAGCACCTCGAGATAGTGCAGCACGTTCGTCTCGCCGGTATACGGCGTTTCGAGCTTCAGATAGTTCTGTACGCGGGATGCCAGCACCTCGTCGTTCTTCATATCGCCGTTCACCCGCTTGATGACGTGGTGGCAGGCGGAGCAGAGCGTGACCAGCTCGTTTCCGAGATCGCGCGCGGAGGCCAGCGCACGGACAGACGAAAGCCGCGTTGCGATCTCGTCGCGCGCCATGGGATACACCGCGCCGCAGCACTGCCATTCCGGCAGCTCCTGAAGCTCGACGCCGAGTGCCTCAAAGGCCCTGCGGCCATAGATATCCAGCTGCTTTCCGCGCGTTTTCAGCGTGCAGCCGGGAAAATAAGAGAATGTCATGTACGTTCCTCGCAATCTCAGACCATCTGCTCTGGATGGAATACTTCGTCAAATTTCTCCGCCGTCAGGAAGCCGAGCTGCACGCATGCTTCCTTGAGCGAAATGTTTTCCTTATACGCCTTTTTTGCGGTCTTGGCCGCGTTTTCATAGCCGATATAGGGGTTGAGCGCCGTGACCAACATCAGGGAATTGTGCAGATTGTGGTGCATCTTCTCGCGGTTGGCGCGAATGCCGACGGCGCAGTTGTTGTTGAAGGAGGTGATGGACTCCGCCAGCAGACGCGCCGACTGAAGGAAATTGTAAATGCAGACCGGCATGAACACGTTCAGCTCAAAGTTGCCCTGCGAAGCGGCCATGCCGACGGCAACGTCGTTGCCCATGACCTGTACGGCGACCATCGTGACGGCCTCGCACTGGGTCGGATTGACCTTGCCGGGCATGATGGACGAGCCTGGCTCATTCTCCGGGATGAAGATTTCACCGAGGCCGTCGCGCGGGCCGGAGGCCAGCCAGCGTACATCGTTTGCGATCTTCATCATGTCCGCCGCCAGCGCCTTGAGCGCGCCGTGTGCGAACACAAGCTCGTCCTTGGAGGTCAGCGCATGGAATTTGTTCTCTGCGGTCACGAATTCGCGGCCCGTCAGGGCGGAGATCTTCTCCGCGACCAGCTTATCAAAGCCCTTCGGAGCGTTCAGGCCCGTGCCGACGGCGGTACCGCCGAGCGCCAGCTCCTTGAGCGGCGGAAGCGCGATCTCCAGCAGCCTCCGGTCCTTTTCCAGCGAGCTGCGCCAGCCGGAGATCTCCTGCGAGAATTCGATCGGCGTCGCGTCCTGAAGGTGGGTGCGGCCGGACTTGACCACGCCGCGGTTTTCCTCCTCCAGACGGCAGAAGGTGTCCGTCAGCAGATCGATGGCCGGAAGGACCTTGCCCTCGATGGCCTCGACCGCCGCGATATGCATCGCCGTCGGGAAGGTATCGTTGGAGGACTGAGACATATTGATATCGTCGTTCGGATGCAGGAGCTTTTTGCCTGCAAGCTCATTGCCGCGGTTGGCAATGACCTCGTTCGAGTTCATGTTCGACTGCGTGCCGGAGCCGGTCTGCCAGACGACCAGCGGAAAATGCTCCAGAAGCGCGCCGGAAATGACCTCGTCGGCCGCCTGCTCGATCACAGTCAGCTTTTCCGCCGTCATTTTCTCGGGCTTCAGCTCGTGGTTGGCCTGTGCCGCCGCTTTTTTCAGGATGCCGAACGCATGGACGATCTCCTTCGGCATGGTCTCGATGCCGACGCCGATGGGGAAATTCTCATGGCTGCGTTCCGTCTGTGCGCCCCAGTATTTGTCGGCGGGGACTTTGACCTCTCCCATGGAGTCATGCTCGATCCGGTATTCCATTTCCTTGCTCATTGCGTCTCCTCCAATAAAAAGTTTTATATTCCTAATCGATATAATTATAGCGAATTGGCAGGGAAACAGAAATGCTAATTGCTTGCTTCCTATATCAAAAATAATATATCCATAAAGGTTTCCCTTACTTTTTCGCGCATCCTGTCCGGATGTGCCGCATCCCGGCACATTTGCGCGAAGCGGACACGCAGACTCCGGCGCTTTCTTCGCCGCCTGCCAGTTTACGGAGCGCCGCCCACGGCGGCAGCGCGCACGGGCTCCTCTTTTGCCGCGTCCAAGCGTACCCGCACAGACCGCCGGGCCGGTGTATCCCTTTGCCGCCGAAGCGTCCCGCAGGAAGGGCATATCATTTTTAGCATCTTATCCCGCTGTGTCTTTATGCCCTGCTCCGGGATATCTAAAATGCAGAAAGCCCTCCGGCGCGGGAATTCTCCGTGCCGGAGGGCCTGAGTCCGTCAGAAAGCGGATGCTTCAGAGCTGGCTGTGCGATATTTCAGGAGTCCGCGCCGACCAGGCGGTTGAGCCAGGAAATATACGCCGTATTGTTGATCATATAAGGATAGTTGATAACGATCAGATCGTCGATCTCCTGCTCCTTCGCAAAGGCCGTCAGATCCATCGACGGCTTCCCGTCGCGGTTGAACTCGCGCGGATCGATGACGATGATCTTGCTGTAATGGCTGGTCAGGAACGGGACAAAGGCATTGCCGTAGGACTCCTTCAGCACGATGCAGGCGCCGCCCTCCGCCGCCGACTCGATCACGCACACCGGCGTATCGCCGCCGATGTAGCAGAGATACTTGTTCGAGGTCGATTCCGGCAGCTGGGTATAGACGACGCTGACCGGGACGCCGTTCTGGAGCGTGGAGTCCGCATAATACTTCGCGTGCGTTTCGTAGATCGGGAGATAATACGTCAGCGTGTCCGGGTTGTCATAGAGCGTCTGGCTCTGCGGATAGCCCTTGGTGAAGGTATACATGGAGCCGACGAAATTCTCGTAGACACCCGTCTGGAATTGCTCCAGCGCCACGGCCTCGAAGCCCGCCGCCTTGCAGAACTGCTGATAGGCATAATACGCGCCGAGCTGCGTCCAGTGGTGATCCGTGCGGAAATAGATGTATTCGTCCGCATGGTCGCGCAGGCCCGTATAGGCGTCCACCGTCACGACTGCGTCGTCCATTGCGTCATAGCAGCGCTCGATCATGGCCTTCTGGCTGTGGATCCCCGTGTGCATACTCTCCGGGGAATAGAACTCGCCGCCGTTCGGCGTCACGAGCGAGATCGTGCGCACGCCGTCTCCCATGGCCTTCGCCAGAGAATTGACCGCGGCCGCATAGCTGTCGATGATGCTGTCATTTGCCGACGGGATCTCCATGGCGCGCGTTCCGACCACGATCACGTTTCCGGCCCAGCTGGCATCCTCCTCCGCAGGCTCGTCCAGCTCGGGAGGCGTATCCTCCTCCGGCTGCGCGGGCTGCTCGCTGCCGGGCGTCTGCTCCTCCGGGGTCTGGACATTGTTTTCCGGATCGTCCGTCGGCTGCTCCGGTATCTCCTCCGGCTCCTGAACATCCGGCTGCGCAGGCGTCTGCTCCGGCTGCGTCAGCGAGGCGTCAAGACGTTCGCCGCCCTGCTCGGCTCCGGTGCTGCCGCTTACGATCAGCATGGTGTTCTCCTCCGAGCCGGAGTAATAATAGAATTTATTGAGCGTTTTTCCCGCCGTCAGAAGCGTGTCGCGCATCGGAAAATGATCGGTATAATACGCCTCCAGCGCCGGAAGATAGCTTCCGTCAAAGAGCGCCGCAAAGGAGAACTCCGGCCTCTGCGCAAGCTGCTTGCCGTCCACACCAGAGACCGTCTCCCCGTTTCCGAACAGCGACCAGACGCCGACACCCAGCATCAGCGCCAGCAGCGCGCCAAGCAGCGCATAATAAAGCTTTTTCAAAGCGGCCACCTCCTCAGAAACGGAAATACAGGAATGCGTTGAAGGTCGAGCTGACCAGCGCCACGGTGCAGAGCGCCAGAAGCAGCAGGTCGTACACATAGGTCACGGCCACATAGATGCGGGACTTCTTCCCTCCTCCGTCCTTCGACGCACAGAGCATTCCGAACGTGTTGCCCACGATCTGCGGCAGCGGCGTACTGCCGAGGATGCAGAGGATCAGGAGCGGAAGATTGTTGATGAAGCTGATGCGCAGCTGCTCGTCTGCAAAGCCGGTTCCTGCCGCGCCGAGCATCACGCGGAAGCTCTCCAGCAGCCGCGTCCCGTCGGTGAAATAGAAGATATTCCACCCGACGACCAGCAGCAGGAACGTCGCCGCCCAGCGCAGGACGCCGGGGATCTTTTCAAGATACTTTCTTGTGAACCGCTCGATCACCAGCAGCACGAAAAAGTAAAGTCCCCACAGCACGAAGTTCCAGCTTGCACCGTGCCACAGGCCCGTCAGCGCCCAAACGATGGCGAGATTCAAAACGACGTGCCGCCGGTTGCCGCCAAGGGGAATGTATAGGTAATCGCGGAAAAAGCTGCTGAGCGAGATATGCCAGCGCCGCCAGAATTCCGTGATGGACTTCGCCATATACGGCAGCCGGAAGTTCTCTGGATACCGGAAGCCGAAAATGCGTCCGAGGCCGATCGCCATATCGGAATATCCCGAGAAATCGAAATAAATTTCAAAGGCATACAGCAGCACCCCAAACCAGACGCCAAGCGTGGACTGCGCCGCCAGATTGCCGTCGAGCAGCTGCGACGCAGCCTTTCCCGCATAGTCCGCGATCAGTATCTTTTTTGCAAGGCCGATGCAGAAGCGCGTCACGCCGTAGAAAATTTCCTCCGGTTCCGTCTTTCGGGCGCTCATTTCCTTCTCCACATCGCTGTAGCGCACGATCGGCCCGGCAATGAGCTGCGGGAACAGGCTGACGTAAAGCAGGAAGCGCGGATACGAGTGCTGAACGCCGACGCTTCCGCGATAGACATCCACGATATAGGATAAGATCTGGAACGTATAGAAGGAAATGCCGATGGGCAGTGCGATCTTCGGCACTGGCAGCGATAGTCCTGCCAGCGCGTTGAGGTTTTCCACCAGGAAGCCGGCGTACTTGAAAACCGCCAGACAGCCAAGGTCGAACACGATGGCGAAGACCAGCACAGCCTTTTTGTTCAGCCGCTCCATCAGCAGTCCGAACGCCCAGTTCGCCGCCGACACGCCCAGCATCAGCAGGACATAGACCGGTTCGCCCCACGCATAGAATACGAGGCTGAATACCAGCAGCACCGCGTTCTTTGCGCGGATGGACGGCATCAGAAAGTAAAACAGCACGCACAGCGGCAGGAACAGATACAAAAACGGCAGACTGGAAAACAGCATATCAGAACACTCCGAGGGTGGAAATTTGTTGGCTTTTCGATTTACATAAAACCACAATTACTTTATCAGACCCCTTTCCCTTTTGCAAGCCTTTTTTCTGCCCGCTTCGCATTTCTTCGCCGTTTTTTGACAGGCTTTTTCTTCCGGCTGCGGCTTGCTTTCAGGGTGCCCGCGTGTTATAATGCGGATAGATGTTGTTTTATGTGGTTTTTGCGGCATTCGCTGCGGCGTTTTCCGTCTCTGACGGCAAGGCCCGCGCTGCGAAGCGCCAGCTTTTTACAGATCGGATGGGATCGGACTATGCTTGCAATTGAACGGAAAAACGAGATTCTCGGAAAGCTCCGCGCGGAGCAGCGCGTGCTCGTCAGCGAGCTTGCAGCCTACTACGGCGTCACGGAGGAGACCATCCGCCGTGATCTGGACAAGCTGGAAAAGGAGGGCTTCGCCACCAAGACCTACGGTGGCGCAATTCTCGGCAACAGCACCAAGACCGACCTCTCCTACACCATCCGCAACAAGACGAACGTAGACGCCAAGACGCAGATCGCGGAGCTGGTCAGCACGCTGATCGACGACGGTGACCATCTCATGCTGGATGACAGCTCCACTTCGCTCTATATCGCCCGGCGGCTCAAGGAGAAAAAGGGCCTGACCGTCATTACGAACTCGGTGGAGCTGGTGGTGGAGCTGGCCAACGTGGAAAGCTGGACCATCATGCTGACCGGCGGACGGCTCAAGGCGGAATCTCTCGCGCTCATCGGCGACCAGACACAGCAGATGCTGCGCGCGTTCCATGTGGACAAGGTCGTCATGTCCTGCAAGGGCATCGACCCGGACGCCGGGATCACAGACTCCAGCGAGTTCCATGCACAGACCAAGCAGTCCATGCTCCGCGCCGCCAAGCAGCGCATCCTTGCGCTCGACGGTACGAAATTCGACAAGATCTCCTTCGTGGAGATCGCGCCGCTTCAGGCGATGGACATTGTTGTTACCAATATATGTCCCCCGGATCGGTGGATGCAGTTTTTTGAGCAGGCCGGTGTGCGCGTTCTCTATCCGACGGAAAAGAGCGCAGAATAAAGCGCCGGAATGGCGCGGTGTGTCTCCGACGGCCATATCTTTTCTGTCTTGCCAGAAAAAAGTATGCCGCCGGAGGCTGTTTCCCATGCGGGAAAGAAAGTGGGGTCGAAGCCGCTTTCCCAAAAAAGCAGAAAAAATGCACGCCGTTACCGGCGTGCATTTCTCTTTTTATTCAACGATCTTATAATAAGCTCTCGCTGTCACGCGATAGACGATCAGGTACAGCAGGGCAAACGCCCCGAACGTCCCAAGCGAACACTGCAGGATAAGCATCACATCGTTCTGCTGGAAGAAGGTCAGCAGCATCCGGATCAGCCGGAAGTCGAACGCCACATGGACAGCCGCCACCAGAAGCGGCGCAAAGAACACGATCAGAAGCTGGTGGTTCACCGAGCGTCGGATCTCGTCCTTTTGCAAGCCGACCTGCTGCATGATCTGGAAGCGGGCGCGATCCTCATAGCCCTCGGAGACCTGCTTGTAATAGATGATGAGCACCGTCGCCATGATGAACAGCACGCCGAGGAAAATACCGAGGAAGAAGAAGCCGCCGTTCATGGCGATCATCTCGCCCTTCTGCGAGTCGCGCGGCTCGACCATATAAATGTCCCAGTGCCCGACGTCACTGTCGGAGGCGATGCCAACGAAATCGGGGTTATTCAGCCCCTCGCCCGGCATATCCGTGGTGTAGTACTGCCCCGCAGCACGCGCCTCGTCGTAGCCGCAGAGGCGCAGATTCTCCTCCGCGCTCGCGCCGGTATCGAGATAGGCATACCATTCGATGCTGCTGCCTCCGCGCTCGCCGTAGGCTTTCTCCTGAAGTGCCCACAGCCCGTCGAGCGCCACGTCATCCGGCACGACGAAATAGTAGATCGTCGCGGCATAGACCTTATACTGCGGCAGACCTTCAAACTCCGCGTCTGTCCCCGCAACCTTGAAGTATTCGATGCCGACCGGCTCCGCGGTCTCGCGCTCACGGAAATCAAGCATCAGCGTATCGGAAAGCTCCTTCGGCATTTTGCCCGCCGCAAGGACTTCGTTTTCGTTCAGATCGACATGCTTTCCGGTCATCGACTCATAATCCTTTGCAGGGAGAAAAACAAGCATGGTCGAGTTGGAAAAAGAATCATAGCGGTCGTTCACGCTCACCGTCTGGAAGCAGCTGCCCGTCCACTGCGCGGTAAAGCAGAGGCTGGACGCAGCCCTCACATCCGTCGCCGGGACGCCAAGCCGGTCACAGGCATCCACCAGCCGCTCCAGCGTCTTTTCTCCGTCAAAGCGCTTCTGCCCCGGCTCCAGCTCTGCGTCATACCGTATGTTTACGTTGATGTCTGCCGGATAGCGCACATTGATCGAGGCCTCCGTTCCGAGATACAGCGACAGCGTGCCGGACACCATGACCAGCACCATCGTGGACAGCACGCAGATGTTGGCAAGGCCGACCGCGTTTCGCTTCATGCGGTAGAGCATACCGGAGACGCCGATAAAGTGGCCCGTCTGATAATAGTAGCGCTTGTTGCTGCGGAGCAGCTTCAAGACTGCGATGCTCACGGCCGTAAACAGGCAGTAGGTGCCGATAATGACCAGAAGGACCGCCACAAAATAAAGGCCAAGCGCCTCCATCGCGCTTTTGACGGCCACTGCGATCCAGTAGCCCGCGCCGAGGCAGCCCACGCCGAGCAGCGCCAGCAGCCAGCGCGTTTTCGGCTCGCGTTCGGCGGCGCTGCCGCTGTGCATCAGCTCGACCGGACGGAGCTTTGCCACGCGGCCAAGATTCACCAGCAGCGTCAGCAGCAGGATCGCGCCGAAGAGGATTGCCGTCAGCGCCATGGCAGCCGGCGAGAGCTGGAACGGAAACTTGACATCCATCCCGCCCATCAGCTTCGTCACGAGCATGGTCATGAGCTTCTGCAAAAGCGTACCCAGCGCAATGCCGCCCACAATGCCGATCAGCGCCACATACAGCGTCTCAAAGCCAAGCATGGCGGCAATGTTCCGCTTTCCCATACCGAGCACATTGTAAAGGCCCAGCTCCTTGCCGCGCCGCTTCATCAGGAAGCTGTTTGTATAGAACAGGAAAATAACCGAAAACAGGCCCACCACGACCAGACCGATGCTCATATAGACCGACAGATAATAATACCGCATCTGCGTGGATGCCGGCTTTGTGTTGGCCAGCGCCGCCAGAATGTAGAACGCCGCCGCCGTGCCGAGCACGGTCAGGATGTACGGCAGATAGAACTGCCGGTTCTTGTGCAGATTCTGCGCCGCAAGCTTCGGATAAAACAGCTTATTCATGGCCTTCTACCCCGCTTTGCAGGACTGTCAGCGTGTCGGCGATCTTGCCATACATGGCCTCGCGGCTCATTTCTCCGCGATAGAGCTGGTGGAACACCTCGCCGTCCTTGATGAACAGGACGCGCTTGGCGTGGCTGGCCGCCTTGACCGAGTGCGTGACCATCAGGATAGTCTGGCCGCTGTCGTTGATCTTCTCGAACAGGTCGAGCAGCTCGTCGGTCGCGCGCGAATCGAGCGCGCCGGTCGGCTCGTCAGCCAGCACCAGCTGCGGATGCGTGATGAGCGCCCGCGCGACGGCGGCGCGCTGCTTCTGACCGCCGGAGACCTCATAGGGATACTTGTCGAGGATGTCCTCGATGCGCAGCTTTTCTGCGATGGGCTGAAGCTCCGCGCGCATGTAGGAATACGGCTTCTTCGCCAGCACCAGCGGCAGGAAAATATTGTCGCGCAGCGTGAACGTGTCGAGGAGGTTGAAATCCTGAAACACGAAGCCCAGATTGTCGCGCCGGAAGGCGCACAGTTCGCGGTCCTTGATGGACGTGAGCACCTTGCCGTCCAACAGCACCTCGCCGGAGGTCGGCCTGTCGAGCGCCGCGAGGATGTTCAGCAGCGTCGTCTTGCCGGAGCCGGACTCGCCCATGATCGCCAGATATTCGCCCTGCTCGACCGAGAAGGTCACGTTCGAGAGCGCCTGCACCGACGCGCCGCCAAAGCGCGAGGAATAGATTTTTTTCAGATTATTGACTTCCAGAAGTGTCATTTTCTTTCTCCTTTACATCATAAAAAGCGCGGTATCCGTATTTTCGCTTTCCAGATACGCCGTCATGGAACAGGCCATCCGGTCCAGATCGCGGTCGTCGGTCAGAAGCCGTGCCAGCCAGTCGGAAAACGTCTCGCCCTTTTCCCTGGATTCCTTTTTCATCTGCTTCCATTTCTTCAGCATGAAGCTCACTCCTTTGTTTCACTTTCTGGAGTCATTATACAAAGAAGCCAAGCTGCGTGCCATCGATTTGGCTTACAGTTTGGCTCCCGCAGCTTACAGTTTTGTAAGCTTGGCGTTATTCATGCTCCCGCTCTGTCCGCGCAAGACCGATCGTGACCGTCGTCCCCTCGCCGACGCGCGAGTCCATCGTGATGGTGTGGCCAAGCTTCCGGCACACGCGCCTGCACAGATACAGGCCCAGTCCTGTCGCCTTTTTGTCGGCGCGGCCGTTGTAGCCGGTGAAGCCCTGCTCGAACACGCGCGGCAGATCCTCCGGCTCCACGCCGATGCCGGTATCCGAGATCAAAAGTGCAGGCGCGTCCGTGCAGCTGACCGTGACAGTGCCGCCCTCCGGCGTGTACTTGACCGCATTGGAAAGCACCTGCTCGATCACAAAGCCGAGCCACTTCTCGTCCGTCAGCACCGTCTTCCCTACCGGCTCGTACCGGAGCGTCAGATGTCTGCGGATAAACTGCGGCGCGAATTTCCGCAAGGCCGGGCGCAGGATTGTGTCCAGATCGCAGCGCCGCAGCAAAAAATCGCTGCTGTCGCTGTCCAGCCGGACATAGCCCAGCGCCATGTCCACATACTGCTCGATGCGGAACAGCTCCTGGCCCAACTCGCCGTTTTCCGCACCCTCCTGCTGCAAGAGCAGGCGCATGGCGGCGATGGGCGTCTTGATCTGGTGTGCCCAGAGCGTGTAATACGCGCTCAGATCGGCCATTTTCCGGTCCATCCGCGAGACGGCCTCCGCCCGGTCCTGCGCCATCGCGCGGATGAGCGCCTGATAATCGTGTTCCAGCGCGTCCGCGCCGCAGTCCGGCAGATTCTGCGCAGCAAGGCGCGCGTTCCGGCAGATCTCCGAAAGCAGCCTGTGCTTCCGCCGGAAGCGCAGAAAACCGCACACGCCGACCGCCAGCACACAGACCGTGCTCAGCAGCGCTGCGTACCGGACATTTTCCGCCGCCATCCCGCCGAGATCCGCCATCGCGGCATACGCCGCGCTGTTGAGTGCCAGCAGCACGATCACCCACACGCGGGTGCGAAGATACATCGCAAGCTCCTTCATCGGACCGAATACCCCAATCCCTTTTTCGTCGCAATATAATCCGTCAGGCCGATGCCCTCCAGCTTCTTGCGCAGCCGCGCCACATTGACCGTCAGCGTGTTTTCATCCACGAAGCTGTCCGATTCCCAGAGGCGCTGCATCAGCGTCTCGCGCGGGACGACCGCGCCGCCGGCCTGCATGAGCACCTGTAAAATGCGGTACTCGTTTTTGCTCAGCTCCAGCCGCCGTCCCTCATAGGAGACCGACGTGTCGTTCGCGGACAAGATCGCGCCGCCGCGTTCGAGAAGGCTGCTCTGGCCCGCGAATTCATACGTCCGGCGCAGCATCGCCTGCACCTTGGCCGTCAGCACGTTCAGGTCGAAGGGCTTGGCGATGAAATCGTCGCCGCCCATATTGATCGCCATGACGATGTTCATATTGTCCGACGCCGACGACAGGAAGATCACCGGCACCTTCGACAGCTTCCGGATCTCGCTGCACCAGTGATAGCCGTTATAAAACGGAAGCGTGATGTCCATCAGCACGAGCTGCGGATCGTAGGCAGCAAATTCCTGCAAAACGCAGCGGAAATTCTGCGCCACGCGGCAGTCGCAGCCCCACGCCTCCACGCTCCTTTTGACGGCGGAGGCGATGACTGCATCGTCCTCCACCACGAAAATTCTCATATTCTCCATCGTTTATTTTCCGTCCTCTTTTTCCGGCTCCAGACTCTGTCCGCAGAACTGACAGAATGCACCGTCGTTTCGGTTCAGCACCCGCCCGCAGTGCGGGCAGCGCAGCCAGCGCCGCGCCGTATACACCGCCGCTGCCAGAAAGAACAGCACCAGCGTCACGCATACCACGGCAGCCGGGATCGTCCCAAAAAGCGCAGGCATGAGCGCGGCGATCACCGCGCATATTCCAAAAGCCCGCACCCATTTTCTCGCCGTTCTGATCGACATATCAGATTTCACGGAAATCGCCTCCTGTCAATTCTGACGCTCCGCCGCCTGAATTTGTTCCAGTGCCGCCTGCTCCCGCTTCTGGCAGCTAAACAGAATGATCTGCCGCGTTCCGGCCTCCTGCCGCAGAAGCGTCAGTGCCGCGCGCATCCGTTCGTCGTCAAAGCGCACCAGCGCGTCGTCCAGCACGATGGGCACATCCTCGCCCAGCGCCAGCTTGCAGATAGCCAGCCGCACAGCCAGATAGACCTGATCGGCGGTTCCGCCGCTGAGATACAGCAGCTGCCGCGTGACCAGCTCGCCTTTTTCACGCGCCTCTGCGCGCAGATCACTTCCAAGTAAAATCGTGTCATAGCGTTCGCCGGTCATTTCTCCGAGAAGCTTTCCCGCCAGCGCGCTGATCTGCGGCGAAAAGCGCGTCTGCAATTCGCTGTTCGCGTTTTCCAGCGCTCCAAGCGCCAGCTCCAGCGCGTCATAGCGCTTTGTGAGCGCCTCCGCGCGCGCAGTCAGCGCCTCCCTTTTCGCCTCCAGCTCCGCCGGATCACCCAGCGCCGCCACCCGTCCCCGGCTCTGGTCGAGCTGGGAGCGAACATCCGCCAGCGAGGAATTGAGCCGCAGAAGCTCGTTGGATACGGAGCCAAGCTCATAGCCCGTCAGATCCATCTCCGGCGCCTGCACCGGCTTGACGCCGCTGAGCGCCGCGCAGACCGTCTCATAGCGGCTCTTCGCCGCGTTTTCCTCCTGACGGGCCTTTTCCACTGCATCGAGCGCCGCCAACGCGGCGGCAACGGCCCGGTGCGCCGCTTCCGTGTCCGCGGCCGCCTCCGGCGAGAGCATTGAGATCTGACCGAGGAGCCGCGCCTTCTGCTCGGCAACACGGCGGCGCTCTTCCTCAAACGCCGCACAGCGCGTCTCATGCTGCTTCGTTTTCTGCGCATAAAGGCGCAGCTGCGCGCAGTATTCCGCCGCCAACGGCACCAGCTCGCCATACGTCTTTACGCCGTATTTCTGCAAAAGCTCCTGCGCGCGCGCCAGCCGCGCGTCCAGCTCCCGGTTTTTTCTCCGCAGCAGAAGCATCCAGATCAGCGCCCCCGCCGCCAACGCTGCCAGCACAAGTCGGAGAACGATCCGGAGCGTTCCCCCTTCGATCAGGAACACCGCCGCCTGCAAGGCCAGCGCAAGCGACAGCAGCGCAAGCGCGGGATAGCTGCTGCGGCGCTTTCCCTGACTCAGGCGCTCCGCCGCCTGCGCATCTTTCTGCGCAGCCGCGACGATCTCCTCCTCGGGAAGGCCGCGGAAGGCCGCCGGGCACTCCGGCGGTACGGGCGCTTCCTCCGCTTCCGCAGGAAGCCGCCGCGCCTCCGCCTCCAGCAGCGCAAGCTGCTTTTCCAGCTCCTGAAGCGTTTCCCGTTCAGGCAGCGCCGACGCCGCCTGCTCCGCCTGACGGCGCGCGTTCTCCGCTTCCTTGAGCGCCTGCTCCGCCGCCGTCTTTTTTTCCAGCGCACGATTCGCCTCCCGCGCCTTGAGCGCGGCGACGAGCGTTTGCAGCTTTTCCTGCTGGGCGAGATACGCCTCCCGCCGCGCCGTCAGCTCCATATCGCTTCGGTGCAGTCGGCGGATCTGCTCGAGCGTATTCTCCGTCTCCTGCAATTCCATGAGTGTCTGCGACAGAAGTCCCGTCCGGTTGTGGCGGCAGCGGTTGCGCCAGTCGCGCAGCGTTTTCTGTGTGTCGGAGAAGCTGACCGTTTCATCTCCCGCCGTCACCAGCGAGGAGAGCCGCTTTTCCAGCTCCGCGTCCGAGGTCAGGGCCATCGTGCCCTGACCGATGAAGGCACTGCGCTCGAAAACGCTCCGGCTGACGCCCAGCAGAAGCTCTCCGCAGTTTTCGCCCGTCACACCCGCGACCGCCTGACCGCTGGCCGTCTCATAGGCGCGGAATTCGCCCATCGGAACGCGGCCCTTTGTGCTGCGCTCGATCGTGATACGCTTTCCCTGCCATTCCAGCTCCATCCGTCCCTCCATGGGCGCGCCGCTCCATGGCTTGAACTTCGTCTTTACCGGGAGATTTGTCTTGGTCGTGCGCTCGCTGGAATCGACGCCGTAGAGCATCGCCATCAAAAACGCCGCCCACGTCGATTTTCCGGATTCATTCGGAGCCGTTATGACGTTCAGTCCCCCATCCAGCGTCAGCTCCGCGTTCTGAAGGCTCCCGAAGGAGGCCGAAAGCTTCAAAATTCTCACAGCTCCGGAGCCTCCCTTCCGTCCATGGCCGCAAGCCCCAGCCGGGCGGCGTCCGCAATGCACTGCTTTTCCTCCGGCGTATCCGCCGCGTCATAGCGCTGCCGCAGCTCCCGCAGGAAAATGCCGCGCAGCGTGTCCTCTCCGGCCGCCGCCCAGAGATCCTGCTTCGGCGTGGTCCCGTCACGCAGGCTCAGGCTGAAAAAGCGTCCCTCCAGCGCCCGGTAGACCTCCGGCAGCGCGACCGGCTCCGCCTCGCCGGTAAAAATGATGCGGTAAATGTCGTTTTCCGTGCTCTCCGGCAGTGCATTTTCCGCCGCCGTGATCGCGTCGTCCCCCGCCGGGACGGTCAGTATCTCATATTTTCTTCCCGACAGCGGGCAGAATTCCAGCTTGCAGCCGCTCGCGTCCAGCGTCCCGAGATAGACGCCCTTCTCGCCCAGTTCGTCGAAGCCGCGTCCCATCGCACAGCCCGGCCATGCGTAGGCCGTCCGTCCCTCGGTCAGAAGCCCGCTTGCCGCATGGATATGCCCCAGCGCCAGATAGTCCAGCCCGGAGCCTGCGATCTCCGCCTTGGAGATATAATTGTAAGGGCTCTGGTTGTTCACGGCGTCGCCGTGCAGCACCATCAGCTGCGCCAGCCCGTCCCGCTCCGCCGAGAAGCCCGTCAGCAGGTCTCGCGCCTCCGGCCCGGTGAAAGCCGCGCCGTAGACCCGGCAGCCAAGCTCCGGGAATTCGAACGCGGAGACCGCGCTCTCCGTGAAAATATGTACGTTCTCCGGCCATTTTGCCGTCCGGTAAGCGGAGCCTGCGGCTGCATAGTCATGGTTTCCCGGCGCAATAACGATCTGCGCGCGGCAGGCCGCAAACGCCCGCGCAAGCGCCTCGACCGTCTCCGGATAGACATTATCGCTGTCAAAGAGGTCGCCCGGCAGCAGCATCAGTCCGCAGTCATACGCATTGGCCAGCTCTGCCAGCTGCATGGGAACGGTGCGCTGTTCCTTCCGGCGCTGCGCCGCGCGTTCCGGACTCAGGCCGGAAAACGGCGAGTCGAGATGCAGATCCGCCGCATGTAAAAACCTAATCATCCACTGTCACCCTTTCCACGGACGTGCATTTTCCGCTTGCGCTGTCGATCGTAAACACCGCGCCGCACAGCCTGCACGGCCCCGCCGGCCATTCAAACCGCGAGGTCAGCTCTCCCCGGAACAGTGCGATGGACTGCTCCGGCTTCACGCCGAGCACGGAATAGACCGGCCCGACCATGCCGAGGTCAGTGAGATAGCCCGTGCCCTTCGGCAGAACGGTTTCGTCCGCCGTCTGCACATGGGTGTGCGTCCCCCAGACCGCCGCCGCGCGTCCGTCGAGAAAATACGCCATGGCGAGCTTCTCCGAGGTCGCCTCCGCATGGAAGTCCAAAAGCAGCGGAATATCGCCGACATCCTTCAATATTTTCTCCGCCGTATGGAACGGATTGTCCGGCCCGAAGTTCATATTGCACCGGCCGATCAGATTTGCGACCGCCACCGGCCCGATCTGCGTCTCATATACGCCCCAGCCGCGTCCCGGCAGGCTCGGCAGGAAATTCGCCGGACGCAGAATGTACCGGCTTTCCTCCAGATAGTCGCAGATCTCCCGCCGGTTCCAGGTGTGGTTTCCCAGCGTGATGACGTCCGCGCCCGCGTCCAGTATCTCGTCCGCCTGCTGCGGCGTGATGCCGACGCCAGAGGCGTTTTCGCCGTTTACCACGCAGAATTCGATATGATGCAGCTTCTTGAGCGCCCGGAGATGCCTTTTCACGCTTTTCAGCCCGCCTGCTCCGGTGATGTCTCCGACCGCCAGTACATGAAATTCCATTTGCAATTCCCTCAGCTTTATCGTATTTTTTTACATTATACCATTTCCAGATCTCATTTACCATGATATACTTAGAAAAATATGAGACCCGCTGCAACCAAACGCAGAAAAAATCGTTCTGACAGATAGGAGGCACCGCTTTGGAGGACAATCGGATCATCGATCTCTACTGGGCCCGCGAAGAGCAGGCGCTCACGGAGACGGAACGGAAATACGGCGGCTACTGCCGCACCATTGCGCGAAACATCCTGAAAATACACGAGGACGCCGAGGAATGCGTCAGCGACACATGGCTCAATGCATGGAACGCCATGCCGCCCAAGCGCCCCTCCGTGCTTTCCGCTTTTCTCGGAAAGATCACGCGAAACCTCGCCTTTGACCGCTGGAAGGCCGCACACGCCGATAAGCGCGGCGGCGGTAGCCTCCCGCTGGCGCTCGACGAGCTGGACGAGTGCATCGCCGCCAAGGGCGGCGTGGAGGCCGCCTTCGACGAAAAGGAGCTTTCGCACGCCATCGACACCTTCCTCCGGACGCTTCCGGAGCGCGAATGCAGCATCTTCCTGCGGCGTTACTGGTTCGTCGATTCCGTGCGCGACATTTCCGAGCGCTTCGGCATAAACGAAAACAGCGTCAAATCCATTCTCTTCCGCACGCGTGAAAGGCTGCGGAAGCACCTCGAACGGGAGGGCTTTGCTCTATGAAGAAAAAGGAAGCGTTCTTCCGCGCCATCGGCGGAGTCGGAGACGATCTCATCGCCCGTGCGGAGCAGCCTGTTTCAAAAAAGAATACCGTCTGGCTCCGCTGGACGGCGATGGCCGCCTGCTGCGCGCTGGTCGCCTGTATCGCCGCCTTCGCGCATCTGACGTTTGGACAATCAAAATCCACAGATTCCGTCGCAAACATGAAACAGTCCGCCATGCAGGCGGAGAGCTTTTCCGTGGAATCCTCCGCACCGGAATCGGCGGAGGCTGTCGAAGAGGAAACTGCCATCGCCGCGGACGAAGCGCCCATAGAGACTGAGCAGCCCGAAGAAGCGCCCATGGAGGCGCCTGCGGGCGCCGCAGAGGAGGACTCCCACAGCTTTATGAAGGGTACGCTTTTCGACGCGCCGTCCTTCACCTTCGCCGGAATCCAGTATGTGCAGGCCGAGGAAGCCGACGCGGAGCCTCAGCCCGGCGAGCTTCTCGGCCGCGTTGAAGAAAGCGATTCGGAGGCGCTGACCGGCTGCGAGATCTATGCCTGCGAGAGCTTCGATCCCGCTGACCGCGTCCTGCTCCTGCTGGACGGCGAATATCTGCTGTTCCGGAACGCGGAGACGCTCTCTTCGGCCGAATAACTGCGGAATAATGGCATATGCCTTTATTCATAGAAACCCCAATTTGCTGAAAACCGGCCTCATCCGAACGGATGGGGCCGGTTTTCGGTCTATCTTCTTCGTTTGACGCTGGGATAAAGCGCCGCGTTGGTGTGCGGCAGGAACTGCGCCGCCGTCATATTCTCCACAAACTTCTCCATCGCGCCGAACTGGACATATGCCGTCTGCCCGGCAAAATAGCGCACCCGGTCGAGCTGTGTCCTGTCCGTCAGGAGCTTTTTCACGCCCGCAAGGGAGCTATTCCCCAGAATCCTGAATTTCTCCCGGGGAATATCCGGGTACATGCCGATGGTAATGGCCGATTCCAGATCGAGATGCGTTCCGAAGCCGCCGGACAGGTAGAACGTCCCCACCTCGTCAAGCGAAACGCCCGCCGCCTCCAGCAGCGTCTGCACCATGGTGAACGCCGCCGCCTTGCAGCGGATGAATTCCGCAATGTCGTCCTGCGTGAAATAGAGCGGCCCGCGCTCGGACATGGCGTAAATGATCGCAGGTACGTTCCGGTGGCTGTCCTCCTCCCAGACGGGACGGATCTGCGGCGAAGCGTCCGGGTTCAGCGAGCCGTCGCCGCTGATCCAGCCGCTCAAATAGCCCTCCGCCAGCAGATCGACGATCCCGGAGCCGCAGATTCCCTTCGGAGCCGTGCCGCCGATCGTCTCATAATGCAGGCGGTTTTCCGCATCGATCCGCACGCGGCACACCGCGCCCGGCTCCGCCCGCATTCCAGACTTGCTGACCGCGCCCTCCAGCGCAGGCCCGGCGGCTCCGGCCCCCGCAAGGAGGTATTCCCGGCACCCGAGCGCCAGCTCTCCGTTCGTTCCCACGTCGAGAAAAACCGCCGGATCGTCTCTGGCGTCCAGATCGGTCAGCAGGAGGCCGGACGTGATGTCGCCGCCCAGATAGTTGGCCACCGCCGGCATACAGAAAATATTGCAGTCAAGCGACAGTCCCAGCTCGCGTGCGGAATGCACGCCCGGATCGAGAAAGACCGGCGTATAGGGGCTTTGGAAGATCTGCCACGGTTCGCAGCCGAGCAGCAGATGCATCATCGTCGTGTTTCCCGCAGCGCCCAGCGCCGCGATCTCCTCCGGCTGTACAGCCGCCTGCTCACAGCACTGCGTGATCAGGCCGCGGATGCTCTCCAGCACCAGCTCCTGCAAATGCCGCAGATGCTCCGGCTCGTCCTTCGCGTAGAAAATGCGGTCAAGGATATTGTCTCCGACGGCGCACTGCCCGTTGAAGCAGCCCGCGCGCGAAAGCACCGCGCCGTCCGGCAGATGCAGCAGCTCCATTTCCAGCGTTGTCGTCCCGATATCGAGCGCCAGCGCAAAAAGGCGCTGCGACGTATCGCCCGGCTCCACACGCACCAGCTCCCAGCCCTCGTCCGCCGGGCTGAGCGTCACGGTCACGCGGCCTCTGCCGTCCCGGATCGCCGGATAGAGCACCTGAAGGGCTGAGAGCGTCACGCGGACATGCTCTCTTCCGAGCGCATCCAGCAGCCGCGTCCGGCTATCCCCCGGCGCATCCGCCGACGGTTCCTGCAAGGCAATACAGATTTTTTCCGCATACGCTTCCATAACGTTCCTCCCCGTATTTGCCGCACTTCTTTTTCGTATACCCAGTATAGCAGACTCCTGCCGGAATATCCAGCCTTCCTTTTGCGAAACGTTTCGTCTCTTTTGTTTCCCTTCATGTCTTTCATCGGCTCTATTCTTCGGCACTTTTTACAGAAGCCGGCGCATTTTTTCTACAAATACTGTATTGACGCGCAAAGGAAAATACCTTATGATAGAATCGACGTTGGAAGAAAAGGAACGCCTTTCTTTTGCGTCTAAAAATACGAATCGTTTCGATTCCAGGAGAGCTTATGTCCACGATCAAAGATGTTGCGCAGCGGGCGGGCGTCGCGCCCTCCACCGTATCCAAATATCTCAACGGCGGCTGCGTCCGCAGCGAGAACAGCGACGCCATCCGCGAGGCCATTGCGGAGCTGGAATACCGCGTCAATCCCTTTGCGCGCAGCCTCAAGACGCAGCGCAGCCGCTTCGTCGCGGTGCTGCTGCCGGATATGACCGCACCGTTCTACGGCGCGGTGCTCGCGGCACTCAATAAGGTGCTGCGGCCGGAAGGCTATCATACGCTCGTCTCATGCTACAGCTCTAACCACGGCCTCGAGCGCGACAATCTCCAGTTTCTTCTGAGCATCGGCGCCGACGGCCTGATCTACACGCCGGAGGATCTCACGGCGGAGGAGTTTACTGAGCTGACCGCCAACAGCGGCGTTCCCATCGTTCTCCTCGACCGCAGCATTTCCGGCGTACAGGCGGACACCGTTCTGGTCAACAATACCGATTCCGTCTATCAGGCGGTCTCCCGTCTGATGGAGCAGGGTCATGAGCGCATCGGCATCATTTCCGGCCCGAAATCCGTCTTTACCGCGAAGGAGCGTCTGATCGGCTATCTGCGCGCACTGTCCGACCACGGCGTGATCTTCGACGATTCGCTTGCCGTCAGCGGCGAAAACACCTTTGCGACTGGCTATCAGGGCCTGATCTCCCTGATGTCGCAGCCAAGCCCGCCCACGGCCATCTTCTCTACCAATTACGATATCACCGTTGGCCTGATCACCGCCGCGCGTGAGCGCGGTGTAAAGATCCCGGACGAGGTCAGCGTATTCGGCTTCGACTGTGCGGAGATCTGCCGCATGATGACGCCGCCCATCCCCGTCGTTCAGCAGCCCGAGCAGGAGCTTGGCCGTCTGGCCGGTATGCGCCTGATCGAGCGCATGTCCGGCAGCCGCGATCCCGCCCGGATCACGCGGCTCCCCTGCCGGCTGATCGAGTAGTCTGCATAACGCGCCCGCGTTATCAATATAATTCGAATTTTGTTGCCCGCAGATATGCGGAGAAAACAAACAGGAGGAATATTCAATGGCAAACAATCGTTATATCGGTGAGTACCCGGTCATCGGCATCCGCCCCATCGTCGACGGCAGACGCGGCCCGATGCAGCTGCGCGAGAGTCTCGAGGATCAGGTCAAGGCCATGGCCGAGGCCGCAAAGAAGCTGTTCGAGGAGAATCTGTATTACTCGAACGGCGAGCATGTGAAGGTCGTCATGGCAGACACCTCCATCGGCCGCGTACCGGAGTCCGCTGCCTGCGCCGAGAAGTTCAAGCGCGAGGGCGTCGCCATCACCCTGTCCGTCACCCCCTGCTGGTGCTACGGCTCCGAGACCATGGACATGGATCCCATGACCATCAAGGGCGTCTGGGGCTTCAACGGCACCGAGCGTCCGGGCGCCGTGTATCTGGCCTCCGTTCTGGCGACCCACGCACAGAAGGGTCTTCCCGCCTTCGGCATCTACGGCCATGAGGTGCAGGACCGCGATCAGGTCACCGAAATTCCCGACGACGTGAAGGAAAAGCTGCTCCGCTTCGGCCGCGCGGCCGTCGCCGCCGCCACGATGCGCGGCAAGAGCTACCTCCAGATCGGTTCCGTCACCATGGGCATCGGAGGCTCCATCATGGATCAGAACTTCATGGAAGAGTATCTGGGACTGCGCGTGGAGTCCGTTGACGAGGTCGAGATCCTCCGCCGCATGGAGGAGGGCATCTACGACCATGAGGCATACGAAAAGGCGCTGGCATGGACGAAGGAGCACTGCAAGGAAGGCCGCGACGACAACCCCGAGTATGTGGATTTCCTCGGCGAAAAGCGCCGCATCAAGTTCACCCCGGAGGAAAAGGAAAAGCAGTGGGAGTTCACGATCAAGATGTACTGCATCATCAAGGATCTGATCCAGGGCAACAAGAACCTCCCCGACGCATTTGAAGAGGAAAAGGTCGGTCATAACGCCATCGCCGCCGGCTTCCAGGGTCAGAGACAGTGGACCGACCACTGGCCCAACTGCGACTATCCTGAGGCTGTCCTCAACTCCTCCTTCGACTTCGAAGGCCCGAAGGAGCCGATGGTCTTTGCGACTGAGAACGACGTGCTCAACGGCCTCGGTATGCTCTTTATGGAGCTGCTGACCAACCGCGCCCAGATCTTCGCCGACGTGCGCACCTACTGGTCTCCCGAGGCCACCAAGCGCGTCACCGGCTATGACCTCGAAGGCAAGGCCAAGGACAATGGCGGCATCATCCACCTGCTGAACTCCGGCGCGGCCTGCCTCGACGCCTGCGGCGAGTGCACCGATGAAGCCGGCAACGCCGTCATGAAGCGCTGGTGGGAGGTCACCGATGAGGACATCCAGAAGATGACCGACGCGACCGTCTGGTGCGAGGCCGGCTTCGACAACTTCCGCGGCGGCGGCTTCTCCAGCCACTTTGTCACCCGTGCGGAAATGC
>ERZ1032473.102-NODE-102-length-22638-cov-10.809901_pt1 | contig 22638 bp, 13 predicted proteins | sample MGYA00518734_ERZ1032473 | MGnify/ENA primary metagenome ERZ1032473 (study PRJEB33719, sample SAMN04261339) | wastewater metagenome | biome: periurban shantytown; feature: human; material: feces | host: Homo sapiens | place: Peru: Lima | collected 2013-01-23 ...
CTTTTCATGCCAATTTGTTCGCTCTGGTGCCCGCTCGCTGTCCGTCCTCTACCTGCGGCGTTGCCATGGTAGTCATTGGGGGCGGCGTTTGGGGACGTTCCTTTTCTGCCGGCAGTTGGGGACACTCCTTTGGTGCATATGAACCTGTCTCCTTTGTTCAGCGTTGCATCGTGGGTGCTCGGGAAAATGCGAGCCGGTATTTGGGCGAATAGTGGGTCGCGGTTTCCGGATGGGGTGGGTTGCGGAAAGTGCGACCCGGAATATTGCTCCAAAACGGGATGGCGTTTTCCCGACGCGCCTCAAGCGGAAAGCGCATCCCATTTCGGAGCTCCAAAACGGGACGCGCTTTCCTCGCGGAAGAATTGTCGCAGCTACGTTAAGCAGTGCCGCTCGCTACTCGCCCAGCACCAGCGCCGCGAGCTCTGCCTGGGTGTCTACCACGTAGTCGGCGCCGGCGGTCTCCAGCTCTGCGCGGCCGCGGAAGCCCCAGCTGACGCCCGCGCTCTTAAGGCCGGCGTTGTGGCCGGTCAGAACATCGACATTCGAATCGCCCACATAGAGTGTGGTTGCCGGATCGGCGCCCAGCTCCTTCATCACATGCAGCGTGACGGGTGCTTCGGGTTTGGGCGGAAATGCGTCCACACGGCCCTGTACCAGCGCAAAGCGCTCGGGGCCAAAGTATTTCTCGATAAGCGGGGCTGCCGAAATATGATCCTTGTTGGTGAGCACGGCAAGCTGAACGCCCGCTGCGCGCAGACGGTCGAGCATCTCAATCGTGCCGGCGTAGGGGGCGGTGTGGTCCTCCTTGTGCTCGCCGTAGTAAGCCCTAAACTCGGCAAGCGTCTGCTCAAAGATACGGCCGTCGCCCGCATACTCGGCAGGCATAAAGCGCTCAACCAGCTTGAGCATGCCGTTTCCCACCTTGTAGCGGTACTCGTCCACGGCAAACGTGGGCCAGCCGTGCATCTCGCAGGTGTGGTTGCCGGCGGCCGCCAGATCCTCGAGCGTGTTGAGGATGGTGCCGTCAAGGTCAAAGATCACGGTGGAAAAAGCTGCCATAGGTACGCTCCCATCAAGATGACTCATTAAAACGGCACCATGATAGCGCGTGCCGTTCCAGTCGGGCATGAGCGGGCCAAAAAGCCCCCGTGGGACTGAGGGGGCCAAAAGTTCCTGTTAAAACGCTTAAATGGCTTCTAACAGGTACATTTGGCCCCCTCAGCCCCACGGGGGACATTCGGCCCGCTCAATCTTGCGGGCAGGCTTGGTTCGTTAGCGGCCTAGTGGCGATATGGGTTGCCTATAGGTGGTCATCCGGGAGCCATATGGCTCGGGTATGGCGGTTTTTTGTGTAGCGCATTGACCGATTTACCTGCGGTAACGTACACTTCCTCCGATTAAAAATAGAAGCCGGAGCACGGGTGCGCGCGAGCGCATAAAGGGGAATCGGGTGAGAATCCCGAGCAAGGCGGTTACTGTATGCGGGCGCGCCCGCGAGTCAGATTACCTGCCCGCGCTCTTCTCGAAACCGAGGGCCTCTCTGTTTGCCGCTGGATTCCGGTCTACAAGGGGTGCTGCTGAGCGTGCGTTTTGCTGCCGATAGGGTGGCTGACGTGCGCCTTTGTGCTGCCGGGGTATCGCCTGTCCCGCCTTCTTCGCTATGGCTCTATTGCAGGTTCGCGAAAGAAGGAGAACGGGTGACGCGAAACAACATTATGCTCAAACGCCTGGGAGCCGCTGCTTTCTCGGCGCTGCTCGTCTGGTCGATGCCGGGTACGTCGGCATTTGCCGAGGGCGTGGCAGAGATCGCTGTGCAGGCGCAGGCCCAGGCCTCGCAGCAGGCGGATACTGCCGAGAATGCCGACGAGTCGAGTTTCACTGCGGACGAGCAGACGGGTGCTGAAGGCGCCGAGGCACCGGCGGACGAGGCGAGCTCCGAGGCCGCTCCGTCTGCCGATGAGAGCCTTGCTGCCGCGGCGGACATCGACGACGAGGATGCCGATGCTCAGCAGGCACGCGGCGCGCGCGTCGCCAAGGCCGGCGAGACCGTGATGGTCTCTTTTGCCGATGAGCTGCCCACCACCATCGAGGCCGGGGCTGTCGTGAAGCTCGCGGCGAATATCAGCCTTGAGGCTGGCCAACAGATCGAGACCGTGGCCGGTACGCTCGATGGCCAGGGCCACAGCATCGTGCTCAACGGCAAGGCGCTGGCGAAGAGCGTGGCTGGTACGGTACAGAATCTGGGCGTGACGGGTTCGATGACGATTTCTGGCACCGACGGTCCTATCGCCACCACATGCTCGGGTACCGTGCAAATGTGCTGGTCGACGGCAAGCCCCTCTGACGACAATTGGACTTTCGCTGACGCTGCCGGTCTTGTAGGCAAACTCGATGGCGGTTCGGTGCTCAACTCGTATTACGCCGGCAGCCTCAGCGGCATGCCCTTTGGCGGTTACGGCCTCGTTGCCTGGTATCAGTCTGGCACCGTGACCAACAATCTGTTCACTGCGGGCGATCAGGCGTGCGGCTACAAGGTCGATTCTTCCTTTGGCAGCAAAATCTCTGTCGACGACCTCAAGACCCAGGCCTCGGTCGATAAGCTCAACACCGATGCCCCTGCCACCGGCTTTACCTGGTCTGCGCAGGGCGGTTTGCCTGTGCTGATCTCGGGCGGCGCTGCGGTCGTCGTGAACAAGGATGCCCTCAAGGCTGCGATTGACGATGCCAACGCCAAGATCGAGAACGACTACACGGCCGAGAGCTGGTCGAAGCTCGCTGAGGCCCTTGCGAGCGCTCAAGACGTCTACGCCAACGATGACGCCAAGCAGGCCGAGGTCAACGCCGCAACCAAGACGCTCACCGATGCCATTGCCGCGCTCGAGAAGCCCAAGCCCACCGAGCCCGTGGCTCAGCCGCAGAACGTAGTGCACCTGAGCTCGCAGAGCGACCTCGAAAACAAGTTCAAACCCGCCGACGCCGACGCCTATTACGTTCTCGACAACGACATTACCATCGATGACGAGTACTTCTTTGCTCCCATGGGCATACTTGCGGGCACACTCGACGGCCAGGGCCACACCATCACCTTCGCCAACGGCGGTGGCGTGAAGTCGCTCATGGGCGGCGTTGCCTCCACGGGCGTGGTGCAGAACATCTCGTTTGCCGGCAAACTGAAGCAAGCGACGGATGGCAAGGCGTTCGGCCCCCTGGGCAACAGTGTGCAGGGCGCCGTGCTCAACTGCTCCACGAGCGTGACCGGCAAGGGCGTTGCGGGCTTTGCGCGCACGCTCGACGGCGGCATCGTGTCCAACTGCGTGTCGACCTCCGAGGGCACGGCGGGCGCGCTGTTCGCGACCTACAACGCGGGCCAGCTCGTCAACACCTACTGGGGCGCATTCCTCACCAACAAGATGGACGCCCCCGCCTCGGCGCTCGTCAACTCCTATGCCGTCGACCCGGCCGACATGGCCACCGACGCCTTCGCCGACCTCATCAACGCTAACTGCGGCGCCAACGGCAGCAGCTGGGGTATCGATAAAAATGGCACGCCGGTCTTTGGCTCGGGCAACAGCTACCAGGCGCCCGAGGATACCACGCCCGACGACACCTACACCGTGAGCTTCACGGCCAACGACGGCACCAGCCAGGCGGTTGCCGACCATATGCTCGAGGTTTCGCCCGACGCTGTGAACGCCTACCGCAAACTTGGCGTCTTTGCGCTTAAGGGCGTGCCGGCCACGAGCACCGTCACCTGGGGCACCGACGATGCCAACCGCGGAAACATCGGTATCAACGAGTCCACGGGCGAGCTCTACATCTACGACAACGCCACCGGCACGGTGACCGCCACCGAGCATAAGGCCAATGGTTCCGAGCAGACCGTGGCCACCATCAAGATCAAGGCCAAGGCCAAACAGTTCGATGACTTTGAGCTGTGGTATCGTGCCTCCGACGGCACCGTGAGCGACGTGACCGATGGTGCGGCTACCGTCCAGGGCTCCGAGGTGCGCAACCTCGAGGTGCGCGTGCATTACGTCGACGCCGATAAGGACGAGTACGTGCCCGTTTCGTTCAGCCGCTTCCACTTTGCCTCGAGCGATCCTACGACCATCTACAGCAACGACTACTCGGCCTGCTTTTACTTCAAGCATGCCGGCAGTGCCACGATCACCGTTACCCCGCGCGACGTCGCATCTGCGGGCGCTGGCTCCAAGAGCGTGACGCTGACGTCAGAAGCCGTGGCCGCCACGTCCATCTCGATGGGCTATAACGAGGACGGCGCCACCGTCTACCTGCAGGGCCGCAACCCGCTCTCCGAGCGCGGCGCGTTTTTGACCGATCACGCACGCCCGGTGGTGGCGCCCGACAACGCCACCAACCGCGACAACTTTACCGTGACGAGCAGCGATCCTGCCGTGGCGGCCTACGCCACCGCGGGCGAGATCGGCTACACGGCGTACAAGGCTGGCACCACCACGTTTACCGCGACGCTGCCCGACACGGACGCAGATGGCAAGGTCATCAGCGCGTCGTGCGACGTGACTTATGCTTACCAGAATCCGCTTGCGAGCGTGACGGCCGGCACGGACAGCCTCTACCTCAAGGCCGGCTCGGCGCAAAAGCTCGACCTGACCTTTACCGGTAAAAACGACGCGGACGGCTGGAGCGTGACCGAGCCCGGCCTTACCTGGACGTTCAAGACGCTCGACGGCAAGGACGCCTCGGGTATCGTGGGCATCGACCGCATCGAGAAGGGCGCCTGGAAGCACGTCGACGGCGCTCCCGATGACGGCCTGTACGTGGCCTCGAGTGACTACACGGTGACTGCGCTTTCGGCCGGCACGGTGGTCGCGACGGGTACGCCGGTGGACACGACCGCCGGTGCCGAGCCCGTGACGCTTACCATCACCGTGGCCGGTGTGGCCGCGAGCCCCGCCACGAGTGAGTCCGCCTCGGCGGGCATCGATGCTGCCGCTGCGTTCATCGACGTGCGCCGCAGCTCCGACGCCTTCCAGTACGGCGACGAGTGGGAGATCTACGACTTTGCCAAGGCGGGCCGCAAGATCGATTCCAAGCTGCTCGACAACTACCGCGCCTCGCTGGCCAAGCACAAGGCCGAGTGGGGGAGTGCGACCTGCGCTCTGACTGAGACCGAGCGTGTGGCGCTGGCCCTCTCCGCCATCGGCGAGGACATCACCGACTATGACGGCGTCAACCTGGTCGAGCTCATCTGCAGCCGCACCGATATGACGCGCGCCAACGAGAAGATCTTTGCGCTGATGGCGCTTAATGCGAGCGGCTCGGATGTACCCGCTGGTTCTGCCTGGACGCGCGCGAGCCTCGCGGACGCCGTCTGCGAGCTTCTCGGCAGCGACGACGCCGTGGAGGGTACGCGTCTGGGCGACGTGGACCTGACAGCCATGGCGATCCAGGCCGTGGCGCCCTATGAGGGCGACACCAAGGTCGATGCTGCCATCGAGAACGGCCTCTCCTACCTCAAGGGCAAGATGAGCGCGGGCACCTGTGATTTCGGTTCTGCCGAGGCCAATGCCCAGGTGATCCTCGCGCTGCTTTCGCTCGACCGTGACCCGGCCAACCCCGTTAACGGGTTTGCAAATGCCGTGACCAACGTGGTCTGCGCGCTGGACCTGTACCGCGTGGACGGCGGCAACGGCTATGCGCACAGCAAGGGCGGCGCGGCCAACGCCATGGCGACCGAGCAGGCGCTCCGCGCGCTCACGACGTATCGTGTCTCCTCGGGAGAGACGATTGCCTGGAAGACGGCCGTGACGGCGGGCAAGGGCTCGAGCAGCAAGGACCCGCAGAAGCCCGCGGTGGCGCCGGGCGTCCTGACGCCGGGTGCCGGGTCGGACGGCGGTGCCGGCAACGGGACCGCCGGTTTTGCGGGCGTAATGGCTCCTGTGGCCGCCAAGATGGCCGGTGCTTCCTCGAGCGAGGGCGCCAAGGCAGCTGGCGATTCCAAGGCCGAGGCCGAATCCGGCAAGAAGGATTCGACGGAGTCTTCCGTCGCCGGCAAGACAGACAAGAGCGGCAAAAAGTCGGGCACGTCCGGCAAGACCGCCGCGTTGAGCGCCGGCGCCGCCAACAAGGCTGCGGACGCGGGCTCGAACGGCTTTGCCATCGCCGGTGTTGCCGTGGGCATCGTCGGTATCGCGGCCGTCGGCGGCTGGTTTTTCTACACCAAGCGTCGCGCGGCGTAGCGAGCGTCTGCCTGACAGGTAAATACTGCAAGGAGTATGGTTTTGCAAAGCGAAGGGCCCTCCTGCCGATCAGCTCGGCAGGAGGGCCCTTCCATCTCCCCGCAGTTTGAGTGGGCCAACGTCCCAGTGAAAATGGGCGGGCCGATTGTGGCCGGATGCTGGGCAGCTTGCAGAGCAGCCGCTAGCAAATTCTCGGCAGCTGCTCTCCTACGAGCATGTCGAGGATACGGGTCGATCCCCAGCCGGTGCGTACGCGCACGGCGGGTCGAGCGCCCTCGGCAAGCGGCAGCACGCGACCGATGATGGCGGCGTTCTCGCCGTAGCGGGCGGCGCGCATGGCCGCCAGCGCGGCATCGGCCTGCTCGGCCGGCACCACGGCGACCATCTTGCCCTCGTTTGCCACCTGCAGAACGTCGTAGCCGAGCATCTCGCAGGCGGCCTGCACGTCGGGACGCACGGGCACGGCATCCTCGTCGACCTCCATGGCAACGCCGCTGGCCTGGGCAAACTCGTTGAGCGTGGATGCCAGGCCGCCGCGCGTGGGGTCGCGGAAGCAGCGGGTGTCGGGGGCGGCGGCGAGCACGTCGGCAATCAGATGATTGAGCGGCGCAGCGTCGCTTTCGATGTTGCTTGAAAACGCCAGGCCCTCGCGCTGGCTCATGATGGCGATGCCGTGGTCGCCTAGCGTACCCGACACCAGGATGACGTCGCCGGGCCGACAGTTTGCACCGCTGAGCGCTACGCCCGCGGGCACTTCGCCCGCGCCGGCGGTATTGATGTAGACGCCGTCGGCACCGCCACGCTCGACCACCTTGGTGTCGCCGGTGATAATCTTCGCACCTGCCTCATGTGCCGTTTCGGCCATGGTCTGCACAATCTGGCGCAGCTTGTCCATGGGATAGCCCTCTTCGAGGATAAAGCCGCATGAGAGGTAGCGCACGTTAGCGCCCGAGGTCGCGACGTCGTTGACGGTTCCGCATACGGCGAGGCGTCCGATATTGCCGCCGGGGAAGAACTGCGGCGTTACCACGAAGCTGTCGGTCGACATGGCGATTCGCCCGCTTGCGGGCAGCGCGGCGACACCGGCATCGTTGCCCTCGAGCAGCTCGGGCGACCCAAAGGCATCCAGAAAGACCTCATCGATAATGCGCTTCATCATCTGGCCGCCGGAGCCGTGGCCCAGCAGGACAGTGCTATCGGTGGCAGTACGGGACATATCGAAAACTCCAATCGTGGGTGGAATTATATGGGTGAGGGGCGGCGTCGATCGGTCCGCCATTCGTTAGAACGGCGGAACCTAATAGTCGCGGTAGCGGTAGTACGCCGCGCAGCTGCCTTCGGAGCTCACCATGCAGGGGCCGACGGGGTGTTCGGGCGTGCAGGTGCGGCCAAACAACGGGCAGTCGCTCGGCGTGATGGCACCGCGCAGCACGTCGCCGCAGCGGCATCCGCGTGGCTCGACCGTCGGTTCAATGGGCACGTCAAAGCGGGCGCCGGCATCAAAGTGCGCGAATTCGGGTCGGATGGAAAGACCCGAGTTGGCAATCGATCCCAGCCCGCGCCACGTGGTGTCGCACGGCTCAAATACCTGCTCGACCAGCTGGCGCGCTACGGGATTGCCGTCTGCATTGACGCCACGGCGGTAGGCGTTGTCGATCGCCGGCCTGTTCTCGACAACCATCTGGACCAGCATGCAGATACCCTGCAGAATATCGACCGGCTCAAACCCGGTGACTACGCCGGGGGTCTTGAAATCATCGACTAAAAACCCAAAGGGTGCCAGGCCTGTGATGGTAGCGACGTGACCAGGCAGGATAAAGCCGTCGATGGTGGTCTCGGGGTCGTTGGCAATCGCGCGCAGTGCCGGCGGCGTGGTCTTGTGGGCGCAATAGACCGAGAAGTTCTGGAGCCCGCGCGCGTCGGCCTCCAGGATGGCGGCGGCAATGGTGGGCGTTGTGGTCTCAAAGCCGACGCCCATAAAGATGACCGGACGTTCGGGATTTTGCTCGGCAATGTCGAGCGCGTCGAGCGGGGAGTAGACGATGCGGATGTCGCGCCCCGCCGCCTTTTGCGCGGCAAGCGAGGTGGACGATCCGGGAACGCGCATCATGTCGCCAAAGGTGGTGATGATGGCGCCATCCATGTTGGAAAGCGCGATTGCGTGATCGATGTCGCGGTTGGCGGTGACGCAAACGGGGCACCCCGGGCCGCTTAGCAGTTTGAGTCCCGTCGGCATGATGGAGCGAAAGCCGTAGCGGCCAATGCTCACGGTGTGCGTACCGCAGACTTCCATAAGGTTGATGCTGCGGTTGCCGACAAGCTCATGAATACGATCGATGAGTTCGCGAGCCAGCTTGGGGTCGCGAAATGCCGAAAAGTCGATACCGGAGCGAACCGGCTGCGCCGCCGCCACTAGTATGCCTCGGCCGGGTTAGTGGCGAGCTGGTCCTCTTCGGCCAGCTCGGTCATGGTATTGACGAGCTCGAGTGTCTCTTGGGCTTCCTGCTCGTCGACAATCTGAATGCCAAAGCCGGCGTGCACGAGAATATAGTCGCCTACCTGTGCCGTCGGCACGAGGCGCAGCGAAACGGGGCGCTCGATGCCCATCATGTCGACGGTCGCCTTAAGGTCGTCGTCGCGTTTGACTACTTTACCGGGAACGGCAAGGCACATAATGTTCCTCTTTTATACGTTTTGCGCTGGATAGGCGCCTAATTACCCATCAGATGATGGTAACGCTCGCGGGAGTCGCGAGCAAACGCGTTACAGCTGTGAGACGGTTGAGCGCGGCGGCGTGCGAGGGCGAGCTATTGCGATGCGATCTGCGCAAGACGAGCGCGCGCGACAGCCGCCTGACCGTAGGCGATGCAGCCGTCGTTGGCGGGCACAGCGTGGGGGACCAAGACGGCAAGACCGGCGTCTTTGAGTTCGTGGGTAAGGAGCTGAAGCAAAAGCCGGTTCATGAACACACCGCCCGAGAGCGCGACGGTATCGAGGCCTTCGCGCTCGCAGATCTCGCACGCGACGTGGGCCGTAGCGTGCGTAATGGCGATGTGAAATCCGAGGGCGAGCCTGTCGGCCGGCGCGCCTGCCTTGATTCCATTCAGAAGAGCTTCGATGAGCGGTTGGGGGTCCAAGATGGGGGAGTCGTTGGCAGACGTGAGTGCGCCTGTATGATTGCCGTCGAGATGAACGGTCTTACCGCCGAGCGCGCGCCAGGCGGCGGCTTCGAGTTCGATGGCAGGCTCGCCTTCGTAGGTTGCCTGCCCGCAAATGCCCAAAGCTGCAGCGGCGGCGTCAAAGAGACGCCCCATACTGCTCGTGCGCGGGCTGTTGATGTTCCGCTCGATCATCGTAGTCGTGATGTTGCGCGTCTGCTCGTCGAGGGTGCCCAATAGTCCCGCGGCACCTGGGTGCTCGAGCAGGCCGAGCTCGCTCAGCAGGGCAAAGGCATTGCGCCGGGCATCGCGTACGGATGCGGCACCGCCTGGCAGCGCCCAGGTGCGCAGGTGCGCGGCGCGTTCAAAATCGGCAAGGCCGGCGACAAGGAACTCGCCGCCCCAAATGGTCCCATCGGTGCCGGCACCGGTGCCGTCAAAGGCGATGCCAAGGACGCGCGCGTCGGTTGTGAGCTGGCCCGCGGAGATAGCCTCGGCCATTACGCTCGCGATATGCGCATGATGGTGCTGCACCTCGACGAGCGGCAGATTGCATTTTCGCGCCTGCTCGCGCGCCCACTGGCCCGATAGATAGCTGGGGTGTAAATCGCAGGCCAAGGCGGCGGGCGCCAAGTCGAAGAGATCTTCCAAGCGCGTGCGCGCGGCGTTCCAGGCATCGAAGGTCTCGCCGTTTTCAACATCGCCGATATGCTGCGACACAAAACAGGCTACATGGCCGTCGGCGTCCTCGCGCGTGAGCGCGATCGTGGCTTTTTGCTGCGGCCCGCAGGCGAGCACGCAGGGTACAGTACCGTCGAGCGCCGGCAACGACAACGGTTGCGGCGCATACCCGCGTGCGCGACGCACAGGCATGACGGTGTCGTCGACCGCGCGTACCACGGAATCATCGTAGCGCGAGAGGATCGCGCGGTCGTTGCCGAGCAGCGCGTCGGCAATGCCGGCTGCAACAAGATGTTCCCATGCAAGGACATCGTCGGTCTCGATAGGTTCCTCGCTCAGGTTTCCGCTGGTCATGACTAGCGCGTGCATGTCATGCGACGCGGCAGCTGCAAGCAGCAGATGCTGAAGCGGTGTATAGGGGAGCATGACGCCGAGCTCGGGTAAATCGTGCGCGACGGACGGCGCGAGTGTAAGGACGTCGGGGGAATCCCCCTCGCCAACAGCACGCCGACGCAACAGCACGATGGGGCAGATGCTACCAGTTAGCAAGCTGCGCTCGGCATCATCGACGTGGCACAGGCGTTCAGCATCGGCAAGGCTGCGCACCATAACGGCAAGCGGCTTGTTGCTGCGGCGCTTGCGACGGCGCAGCTCGACCACCGCCTGCTCATTGGCGGCGTCGCAGGCCAGATGGAATCCGCCCAGGCCCTTGATGGCGACGATACCGCCGCTGGCCAGCAGTTCGACACAGCGGTCAATAATGGCATCGCTGGTTTCGCGCGTGCTGCCGACGGCTGGCGTCGCCCCTGAGCCCCCGAGCTCCATGTCGCCCGCCGCCTCGCGCCAGGTAATATGTGGCCCGCAGTCAAAGCAGGCATCGGGCTGCGCATGAAAGCGCCGGTCAAGCGGGTCGCCATACTCTGCTGCGCACTCGGGGCACATGGGAAAGCAATCCATCGACGTGGCTGCTCGGTCATAAGGCAGCGACCGGATGATGGTAAAGCGCGGCCCGCAGTTGGTGCAGTTGATAAAGGGGTAGTGATAGCGTCGGTCGGCGGGGTCGAACAGTTCGCGCAGGCAGTCGTCACAGGTGGCGATATCGGGGGAGATGAGCGTCGTGTGCACGGTCTGATCCTGCGACGCTACGATGCGAAAGACCTGTTCATCGTCGGCATCCCAAGCGTCGGGCTCCAGGTCTGCAACGGCGACATGCTCAACGCGGGCCGCGGCAGGCGCGTGCTCCGACAGCGCGGCGACAAAGTCGTCGAGTGTCTCGACCGAAGCATGCGCCTCGATGTGCACACCATCGCCCGCGTTGAGCACCCAGCCGCAAATGCCATGCGCCATAGCCTCGCGATACACAAATGGCCGCATGCCAACGCCCTGCACGATGCCCGTCACATGAATATGCACATGCCGCATGTGGCTCCCCTTCATTGAAGTGTGTGCTGTTAGAGCCCCAGGCTTTGCTTGGTGGCGGCGCAGGTGAGCTCGCCGTGCTTAACGCCGCGCAGTCCCAGCAACCGGTCCGCCAGCTCGTAGACGCGTTTGCCGCGACCCTTGAGCGCCAGAATCTCCAGACAGTTGTGGTGGTCCAGATGCACGTGCATGGTCGAGACAATCTCGTCGGTGTAGTCGTGCTGCACCTCGTCCAGACGGCGCGTCAGATCGCCGGTATGGTGGTCATAGATCATGGTGAGCGAACCGATGACCTGCTCGTCGGGCGTGCGCATCTGCTCCTTGGCGATCGAGGCGCGAATCAGATCGCGTACGGCTTCGGAACGGTTGGCCACGTCACCGCGGCGCGCAATCTGCTCGTCAAAGCGGCGCAGCAGGTCGTCGGGCGCGGTGACCGAAAAACGGACCAGCTCGGAGCTGGGGCCGCTGCAGCGGCAGCTCGCCTCGGCGTCCGCGCCGTGACTGTGCTCGTGCTCGGCCACGTTACACCAGTTTCACAGAGCCGACGGAGTTGTGATCTGCCTCGATGGCCTCCTCGTAGCCCTCGAGCGCATCGTGCGCCTCGTGCAGCGCAGACATGGCGGCCTCGAGCTTGGCGCCAATGCGCTCCATGTCAAAGTTCTCGGTCGCATGCAGCAGCTGATGGCTCCACTCGTGAGCGAGCTCAATGGTGTCGTCGACCTGCTTGACGCTCATGGCAAGCTGGCTCATGTTCATTCCGACGTCATGCATGGGAAATCTCCTTTTGTACGGGTCTAATCAGTGGTTCAGATTCTACTACGCCTGCTTTGCGCATCGCCGCATAAGAAAACGGGTGCGAGTCCGTCTGACTCGCACCCGTTCACTGGGGGCTGTTTGTGTCTACCATACTATCCGTGGTCGCATGCCTTGCGTTTGGCACTCCGGCGAGCGGTGCGAAACCGCTCATGGACGGCAGACAGGTAACAAGCGTATTACAGATGCTTCTCCAGCAGTGCCTGAAGTCTTGCCTTGGGTAAGGCGCCGACCGAGCGGTCGACCTCCTCACCGTTCTTAAAGACGATCAGCGTGGGGATGCTCATGACGCCAAACTTCATGGCCAGGTCCTGGTTGTCATCGACGTTGCACTTGGCCACAGCCAGCTTGCCGGCCAGTTCGTCGGCAACCTCGTCTACGATGGGCGAGAGCGAGCGGCAGGGGCCGCACCACGGGGCCCAAAAATCAACCAGTACGGGCAGGCTATCGTTGACGACAGCGTCGAAATTCTCGGGGGTAATCTGCTTGATGTCAGCCATGGTGACCTCCATAATGTGACGCGGCTCGGCCGCGTAAAACTCAGTACGACCGTGCTTATACCCAGCGGCTCGTAAAGCAACCACTCGCAGGCGGCTCTTTTATATAATGGTGGGCACGCAATCGATTGGAGAGCGCATGCCCACGTCACAAAGCCAGAAAAAAGAAGCCATCGCCCAGGCGACCGAGCAGGAGCTTGCATCGCTCGCGGGTCGCGGCGTGCGTATCGCGGGCAATGCGTGCTCGCCGATTGTGCTGGTCAAAGGCGATTTGGACGAAGCCGAGTGCTCGGGCGGCGAGCTGGCTGCCGGCGCGGATGGCGCCGCGTTGCGCAAGGCGCTCGGCGCCATCGGATATGCCCCCGAGGATTTTTGCGTGCTGGCAAGCGTCGCCGGCGCGGGCGATGGGACGGTCGCGGCGGGCGAGGCCCTGACGTGCGACCTGTTCCGCGAGGCGCTGGAGACCTTGGACCCCGAGGCGGTGCTGTTGCTGGACAACAGTGCGGCCGATGTCATGCGCGAGACCTATGCCGATATGCTTGTGGCAATTGATGATTTTGACACCGCCATGCTCAAGCCCGGCCTGGTCGCCCATGTGCAGGGGCGCCGCGTGCTGGCGCTCGACGGTTTTGAGGCGGCGCTCACCGACAAGGCCGCCAAGCAGCGCATGTGGGCCTACATTAAGCAGCTGACCCCGGCGGCTGCACCGCTGTAGCGAGGCTGGCGGCAGCCCCTACATCACGGCGCGCAGCTCAAACCGGTCGCCATTAATGCGGAACTGGCAGTTGCCGTTCATGCGCTCGACGGCAAGCATAATGCTCTTGGTGCCAAAGCCGTGCCCAGTGTGCTGAGCCACGGGCATGCCATCGACCATGTGCGGCGCACGGCCAAACGTGTTGGAAACCAGCAGTAGAAGCTGACCGTCTTCGTAGCGAAGGTCCAGGTCGACAAACCGCTTGCCCTCGGGGGCGGCGCTCGCCGCGGCGATGGCATTGTCCAGGGCGTTCGATACCACACTGAACAGATCGACATCGCCCACGTGGACGGTTTCGGGCACGGCGGCGCGCAGGTCGGCGGTGATGCCGTGCGCGTTGATGTCCGCGGAAAGCGACGAGAGCGCAATGTTGACCGTTTCGTTGGCGCAGTAGCGGCGCACGGCGGTGCGGTCGTTGGTCTCGCAGAGCGCGTCGATGCGCTCGAGCGCCTCATCGGTGTGACCCTCTTCGATCAGGGCCGCTAGACCGCGCAGGTAGTGGCGCATGTCGTGACGGAGAACCGAGAGCTCGCGTCCGGACTGGCGCCAGGCTTCGAGCTCTTTGATGGCCGCGCTGTCGCGGGTCGCGAGCATCCAGCGCTCGCGCTCGGCGATTTCCTTTGCCTCGTATTCGCGAAGGTAGACGGCAAGAAACATAAGGTAGAAGGCGCAGAGGGCGAACGCCAAAAACTCAACCGTCACCACGGAGCCCGAGTGGAAGAGCGTGGTATAGACGTTGGTGGCGTAGTCGAAGATGTAGTAGACAAGCGGCAGGATGAGCAGAATCTCCAGCTCGGTGGGGCTTTTGATCGCCAGGCGGGGGCCAATGTCGCTTGCCCAATGCAACAAGACGGCAAAGACGCCGAGCGTGGTGATGATGCGCGCCACGTAGTACGCGACCTGCGAATCGGTGGCGGCGAATGCGGCGATGCCCATCCAGTTGCTAAACTGGCAGCTCAGGTATGCGCTGGTAACGCCCAGGATGGCGAGCAGCGGACTCAGGCGATAGCGTACGCACAGGTAGACGACAAGCGGCAGATGCACGACGAGCGGATAGGCCTGTCGGGCGAAAAGCTCGCCGCCGACGGCATTGGCGAGGCCGAATGCACATCCGGTTGCGGCGCCGACCCCCACCAGTTCGAGCGAATGGCGGCGGTTGATCTCGACACCGCACAGCGCCGCCGAGGCAAAGACGCCAAAGAGCAACGTCGTCGCATGGTGGATTGCCCAAAGTACCAGTTCTGCCGAGGAAAGCATCAGCGTCTCCCGCCCTCGAACCGCACCGCAAAGTAGGCGTCTTGGAATCCCTGCTTGCAGCTGCGCGCGAGCGGTATGCACGCGCCCGAGCGCATGACGATTTCCGTGCGATTGAAGTGGTCGATGTTGCGCAGATTGACCTGGTAGCTGCGGTGGCACTTAAAGAAGGTCGCGTTTTGGGCCAGTCGGTCCTCGATGCTGCGGAACGGCTCGAGCGCCTCGATATCGCGGCCATCGCGCAGGTGGAAGACCACGTGCTTGTTGCGAGCCTCGGCATATTCGATATCGGATAGGCGCAGGGCATGGTAGCCAAAGGACGTCTTGATGACGAGCTCGTCGATCGTTGCCGGACGCAGGCTCGACAGCTCGTCGAGCAGTTGCGCCACGCGCTCGTAGGTCACGGGTTTGAGCAGGTAGTCGAAGGCGCGGACCTCGTAGGACTCAAGCGCGAACTCGGGCGATGAGGTCAGAAATACCAAGCGCACGGCGGTATCGGATTGGCGCAGCTCGCGGGCGGTGTCCATGCCGTTGACGAGCGGCATGATCATGTCGAGCATGATAATGTCGGCGCGCGATGCAGCATGGCGTGCCAGCAGGTCCTCGCCGCGCGTAACGAGTGCAACATCGACCGCCGTACCCGTCTCGGCCGACCAACGGTTGATCATGCGGTGCAGGTTATCTAGAAAGGCGACGTCGTCGTCGCAGGCGATGATTCTGAGCATATTGGGCCCCCTTAGTACCTCGATTTTGCCACATCGTGCACGCGCCACCCGCGGGGGTGCGTTCCGTTTGCGCCCCACGGTACGCAACTCGCGCCGAGCGGCAGGGTGTCAAAACATGCGGTTGCACAATACCAGGTGGATATATATGTCAATTTGAGCTGACGGCTGGCGAGGAAGCATGCCGGCCGCCGGTGCCAAACGATAGCGGACATCGCGAAAGCATAGGGGTAAGGGAGCTGAACGATGAGGAAGAAGATGGGGATGCGCGCTGCGTTGACGCGTCTGCTGGGTATCGCAACCGTGGCATGCGCACTCGTGGCGACGCCGGCCGTGGCAAACGCCGAGACGCAGGTCATGCCCGACGGGGTGAGGGCGGAGGTGCTGTCGCTTAAGCAGGCCAACAACGAACCCGTCCAAATCACCGAGCCGGGCAGTTACGTACTTAAGACGGCTGAGGGTGAGGTCACGCCATCTTCGGGTTACACCATCGACGCGCCGGGTGCGTCTCGGATTAATCCTGTGAGGATCTACATCGATGGTACGGTCTACGTGAACGATAAGACTAACTGGCGGGTTGAGCAAACTCGATGGCTGTTCAACATCAAACAGGGTAGCAATATCGAGTTCATCGGTGTCAACGATCCGTGCGTCAGCTTCCATAGAAACCAGAAGCAATTTGAGTCCGTGAGTGGTTTTTTGACCGACCGCTATTACGAAAGCGGTTACAAGAAGGCGACGGGCGATATCTCAGTTAGCCTGGGGGTTGGCGACGGCTCGCAGAACTTCATTCTCTCGTACGGCGACAAGTACGACCAAAAGGTGCCTGCGATTTCCCTGGGTAGCACCGAGGGCAAGTTAACCGCCAAGTTCGAAAAAATGAAGATCCAAGGCTATGTTGGCAAATCGGGCGCAGTGGCGGGCAACGCCCAAGAGTATGCCGTTCCTGTACATCTCTTCCGTGAGGGCAGGGATACGACTGGCGGCAATACCAACTCCTTCGCGGCGACTTTTACCGACTGCGTGTTCTACGATACGTCTGGAGACTTCAATGGTGCTGTTTCTGTCGATGGCAACAGCAGCTTCAAGATGCCCAAAGACGGAAGCGCTGTCGCAAAATTGACGGCGACGTTCAACAATTGCAGCTTCAGTGGGCATAATGAATCCGGCAATGGGGGAAGCTTGGGCGTCAGACAGACGAACAATAGCTATACGTCGGTCGAAGCGTCTCGTTATTATGCTAACTCCTCTATTCTTAATACTTAATACTTATGCTGTCGCCGGCGTGATGGGCGTCACCAACGCTACGGTTAACCTTAACGACTGCACGATGAGCAACTTCCACAGCACGCGCTCGAGTTCGCCTGACAACACTTTGACAGTCGATGCCCTTAATGTTGCACGAAGCGCTCGCTGCAACATAAACGGTGGCACGATTGAACGCTATGGCGCACGCGGCAATACGTGCGTGGTATACGCCGCCGGAACTCTTACCCTCAACGGATCGCCGGAAATCGCGAGCTACTGGAAGAACAGCCACGCCGACGATACTAATTATGGCGACAAGTACACTGAAGCTGATAAAGCTACGGGAACCGCCAAGAGCCTGTATGTCCCGAAGAAAAAGAGTGTCGATGCCAACGTCCCGGCGCTGAATATCGCGTCTGGCTTCTCCGTACGCGGAGGCTTTGGAGACAATGTCTGGATCTCGATTGAGGAGACTGCGGACAGTAATGGCGTAAAGTCGCGCGTCCTTGGCACCTGCGAATCCAACAAGATCGAAGGCGTTGTGCCAGACGGCTCGTCCAAGAACGATGACAACTCCGACAAGTACGAGGTCGTGAACCTCAACGGTGACCTCATCTTCCGCGAGACCATCCACCAGCACAAGTGGAACGTTGAAGCTGACGGTTTGGGCGTTCGTGCATCGTGCGTGGGTCCGTTCCGCAACAGCGAGTGCGAATATGGCAAGGACGAGAACGGAGAGCCCAAAAAGTACCTGACGGCCACGTATAAGCTTTCCATGTCCAAGGCAACGAGCTCTCAGAGCACCGAACTTGTCTATGACGGTTGCCCGGTCAAGATTGCTTTGAATAAGGACGGCGCGTGGAATCTGGAGCAGATGGGCGTAACGGCCAGCGATGAATTCACGTGGTATCAGTGCAAGTCCCAGGCGGACGCCGAGGCATATAAAAACGGTACCAAGCTCAAGGGCGCCCCGACGGACGCCGGCTACTACTATGTCGTTACGAGCTTTAAGACCGCCTCTGGCCAGATGCTTGAGGGCAAGAAGGCCTTTGAGATTTCTCCGCGTCGCCTGATTAAGAATCAATCCTACAAGTTCACCCTTAAAGACGGCGGCAAGGGCGCGGGCAAGTATGCCTATGACGGCAAGGAGCATCAGCCCGTCGTTGAAAGTGCAAAGTTCAAGAACGGTGCCGGCGAGTGGGTCGATCTCGTCGAGGGCAAGGATTACGTGCTCGACGCTCGAAGTGAATCCGGACTGAAGCAGACCGAGCCAGGGCAATACGAATGCATTGTCATCGGTAAGGGTAACTTCACGACCGATGGCGGCACCACAAGTGTTCTGACGCTCAAATGGGAGATCGTTGACGTTTCGCGCTTTGACCTCGAGGTCGCTGGCTTCGATGGCACCTATGATGGCGACGAGCACGGCATTACGGTCAACGTTAAGAATGACCCCGTTCCGGCGGATATGAAAATTGAGTACCGTGAAGACGGCGGTGATTGGACGACGAAAAAGCCGACCTATCGCAATGCGGCCGAGTACACGACATCCTATCGTGTGACGGCTTCTGACTACCTGACCGTCACGGGCAGCGCGACTGTGAAGATTTCCAAGGCCGATCAGGACGCGCCGGCTGGGCTCGTGGGCAATAATTGGACTACGTGCAGCAGCAGGGACGGTTCCATCTCGGGCGTCACCAAGAAAATGGAATACCGCCACGAGTTGAGCAAGGAATACCAGAAGATAACGTCTAACGATAGGCTGACCGGTCTTGTGAAGTCGGGAACGTACTACGTCCGCTATGCCGAGGATAACAACCACAATGCGTCGCCCGATGCCGAGGTCAAGATCGAGCCGGGACCCCATGCTGTTGCTGACAATGCAGCTTGGAAGCCGAATGGCGAAGGTGGCCACGTTAAGGTCTGCAAGTATTGCAAGAAGACTCAGGAGCGCCAGCCCTGCAGGTGGAAATATGAGATCGTTACGCCCGCCACGCCTGAGGCCGATGGTGTTCGTCAAAAGGTCTGCAGGGTTTGCAATGGCAAATGGGATGAAGAGCCTTATACCTATGTGGATACCTATAAGCCCGTCATTTATGACCTCTGGTTAGATAAGGCCTACTGCGAGAGCGTTTCGTTTGACGTGTTCGATGATCGCGACGAGATAGTGACGGTTACCGATAACGGCAAGGAGCTCAAGGCTGACAAGGACGGAAAGTACACGGTTAAGGCCGCTGAAGGCGATGCCGGTACTGAGCATGTAATCGTGGCTACGGACACTGCCGGCAATAAAGAGACCATCACAATTAAGATGTACGCCGAGCATGCGTATGAATGGACGATCGACAAGCAGCCGACGGTTACCGAGACTGGCTCCAAACATGGAACGTGCTCCGTGTGCGCCCATGAGTCGGGCGAGGTGGAGATCCCGGCCCTGGCTGTTAAGGGTTACTCGGGCAAATATGACGGCAAGGAGCACTCTGTCGATGCCTCGGCCCTGCCCGAAGGTTCTGTCGTTGAATACAAGGCTGCTGACGGCGGCTGGACGAGCGTTGCGCCCAGCATGAAGGATGCCGGCAGTGTGACGGTCGACTATCGCGTCACGATTGATGGCGCGGCGGTTGAGGGCCAGGTGACACTCGAGGTCACTCCGCTCGCGATCACGGTTTCCGCTTTGGACGCCTCCAAGACGTACGGCGATTCTGATCCCGCGCTGGGTTGGGAGGTCACCAAGGGCAAGCTTGTCAAGGACGAGAGCCTCCAGGGCATCACCGTCTCTCGCGAGGTCGGCGAGGCCGTGCGCAAGGACGGCTACGCCGTGACGGCAGCGCAGTCCGAAGGCGCCAACCCCAACTACAAGATTACGTTCAAGGATGGCACCTTTACGATCGGCAAGCGCGAGCTCACCGTAACGTGGGACACCACTACTGAGTTCACCTACGACGGCGAAGAGCACTGCCCCCAGGCGAAGCTCCACAACGTCGTCGGCGATGACAATATCTCCGCGTACGTCGACGGCGCCAAGGTCAAAGCCGGCACCTACACGGCGAAAATCACCGAGCTCACGGGCGACGACGCGGGTAACTACAAGCTTCCCGCCGAAGACTTGACGTGCGAGTTCTCCATCAAGAAGGCGCCCCAGGGCGCGCCGAAGGTCCAGGCCACGGCCGAGACTGTGAGCGGCAAGTCCGACGGTAAGATCACGGGCGTCGACGCGAAGATGGAGTGGCGCGCCAAGGACTCTGGCGAGTATCAGGGCGTGCCCGAAGGCGTGACTGAGATTGCGGATTGTGCTGTCGGCACGTACGAGGTGCGCTACCGCGCCGATAGCGACCATGATGCCTCCTCCGCCACCGAGGTTACCGTTAATGCCGGCGGCAAGCTCGTCGTGACGCTGCCTGCCAAGCAGGTCGGCTATACGATCACGGCGAGCCCGGACGAGCTTGACTGGCACGGATCAACCACCCTCACGGTCGGTATCGAGAGCGGCTACTTTGCTGACAACGACTCTTACGCCGTCAAGGTCAACAATGCCGTTGTGACGCCCGACGCGCGTGGTGAGTTCACCGTTCAGAACGCCGAGAGCGACCTCGTCGTCACGGTCGAGGGCGTGCGCAAGCACGAGGCCGTGAACGATGAGTGGCTCTCCGACGACAGCACGCACTGGCATGAGTGCACCTGCGGAGACAGGATCGACGAGGCCAAGCACGACTTTGAGTGGGTCGTCGTCAAGGCTCCCACGGCAACCGAGAAGGGATCCAAGCAACAGAAGTGCAAGGTCTGCGGTCACAAGCTGGCCGAGGTCGAGATTCCGGCTGCCGCCATCGTTGGCTACTCCGACGAGTACGACGGCGACTATCACACGGTTGATGCGACGAGTCTGCCCAAGGGTGCAACGGCAAAGTACAGCACTGACGGCAAGAACTGGTCCCCCGAGGCCCCCAAGATTAAGGACGTCGGCACGCTGACCGTTGCTTACCAGGTGACGATTGACGGTGCGACCGCCGAGAGTGAGGTCACGCTCGAGGTCAAGCCGCGCGCGATCACGGTCACCGCCCAGGATGCCTCCAAGACGTATGGCGAGGCCGACCCCGTGTTTACATGGGCGATCACATCCGGCGAGCTTGTCGAGGACGAGAGCCTTCAGGGTCTCGAGATCGAGCGCGAAGATAACGACAACGTGCGCGACGGCGGCTATGCTCTGCAACTGACGCAGCCTGAGGGCGCGAACCCCAACTACAACATTACGTTCGTTGATGGCGTGTTCACCATCAACCAGCGCGTGCTCACTGTGAAGTGGGGAACTACTGAGTTTGTCTACGACGGCGAGGAGCACTGCCCCGAAGCAACGCTCGGCAACGTCATCGACAAGGATGACCTTGGCGCGACCGTCGAGGGCTCCCAGGTCGAGGCCGGCGATTCGTACCAGGCGAACCTCGCCGCACTGACGGGCAAGGCCGCTGGCAACTACGCGCTGCCGACCGAGGGCCTGACGTGCGAGTTCTCCATCAAGAACGCCGCTCAGGACGCGCCGGTGGTCCAGGCTACGGCCGAGACCGTGAGCGGCAAGCGTGACGGCAAGATCACGGGCGTCGACGCGACGATGGAGTGGCGTGCCAAGGGTACTGACGAGTATCAGGCGGTGGGCGAGGGCACGGCCGAGCTTACGGGTCTTGCCGCCGGTACGTATGAGGCGCGCTACCAGGCCAAGACTAACTACGACGCCTCTTCCGCCACCGAGGTTACCGTGGCGGCCGGCCCCAAGCTGGTCGTGACGCTGCCGAGCAATCAGGTGGGCTACGCGCTCAGCTCGACGGCAACCGAGCTCGATTGGCACGGGACTGCAACGCTCACCATGAGCATCGACAGCGCGTATTTTGCGGGTAAGGACTACGCCGTCAAGGTCAACGGCACGTCCGTTAAGCTTTCCGCCAAGGGCACCTATGAGCTCAAGGATGTCGAGGGCGACGTGAATGTGACGGTCGAGGGTATCCTCAAGCACGAGCCCGACGGCTCCGGCTGGGCACACGACGCCAAGAACCACTGGCATGTCTGCCGCTGCGGCGAAGTTCTCGACAAGGCCGAGCATACCTTTGAGTGGGTCGTCGACAAGCCGGCGACCGTTGAGACCAAGGGAGAGAGGCACGAGGAGTGCACCGTCTGCGGCGAGAAGGGCAAGACCGAGGAGATCGCGATTCTGAAGCCCGAGATCATCGACGGTAAGGGTCAGACGATGGTGGTCGACGTCGCCAAGGACCTGAGCTTCCGCTCGAGCGCGCCGCTCAGGTACTTCCAGAAGGTGCTGGTCGACGACAAGGAGGTCGCCGCCGAGAGCTACGTGCTCACCGAGGGCTCCACGATCGTGACGCTTAAGGCGAGCTTCCTGAATACACTCGGCGTGGGCGAACACAAGCTGAGCGTGGTTTCGACCACGGGCACGGCCGAGACGAACTTTACCGTTGCCGAGGCTGCCAAGCCCGCTCCTGGCCAGGCAACCACGACTACTACGACCACGACTACGACTTCCAAGCCTAAGAAGAAGGCTGGCAAGGAGACGTTGCCTGAGTCCGGCGACAGCGCGTACGTCATGGCTGGTGCCGTGCTCGCTGCTGGCATGGCGGCTCTGCTGCTGGCTTGGGCCATGAAACGTCGCGCTTAACCGCGCGCCAGTCCCCAGCGGGCCCGGATCGAGCGATTCGGGCCCGCTTCTATGACCACTGCCTCTTGGTCCAGGACAAAACGGACTGCTCGAATCATGGGGCGGGTCCATTTTCGACTATCCTCAGCTTGCCAGTTCGAAAATGGACCCGCCCCAAGATTGAATCTTTATTTCAACTTTACACCTAGGTTTACAGCTGTCTTGTCAGCTGT
>ERZ1032473.107-NODE-107-length-22230-cov-14.824352_pt1 | contig 22230 bp, 25 predicted proteins | sample MGYA00518734_ERZ1032473 | MGnify/ENA primary metagenome ERZ1032473 (study PRJEB33719, sample SAMN04261339) | wastewater metagenome | biome: periurban shantytown; feature: human; material: feces | host: Homo sapiens | place: Peru: Lima | collected 2013-01-23 ...
CTTTTCTCCCCATTCTTTTCTGGCAAGACAGAAAAGAATGGGCCGCCGGAGGCATCCCGCGCCATTCCGGCGCATTCGAAATGTACCGCCGGAGGCCGTTTTCCATTTGGAAAAATGCTATTTCTTTGGATATGGCGTCTTTACGCCCGTGCGGCCAAGCAGATAATCGACGCTGACGCCGTAGAAATCAGCCAGCGTGACGAGCGTGTCCACGGAATAATTCAGCGTACCGATCTCGTACTGCGAGTAGGTATTCTGGCTGACGTGCAGCAGCTCCGCGATCTGCTTCTGTGTGTAATTATGGTCGATCCGCAGATTGCGGATATTCTCGTATTTCAGAATTTCCTTTCTCATGAAATCACCCGTCATGAGCTTATCGTATCTGGAAATCAGATATTGCATTTTATCTGATAATCAGATAAAATATGTGTGGAGGTGATTTCTATGCAGGAAATCAAGAAAGCATATGCTATTTTGTGCGGAGCAGCCTCGGATGCGCTGGACGCTTTGCCGGAGTTGCCGGAAAATGTACGCGGTCGCTGGATTTTAGAGAATGCTTTATCAAAAGCAGAACAGCTTATTTGCGATGATGATACAGAAATAAAATAAGAGAGCGTACAGCGCTCTCCATAAAGAAAAAGGAGGAGCTTTCGCTCCTCCTTTTTCCTGTTTTGCTTATTTGTTTTTCAGAAGATCGCGGATCTCCGTGAGCAGAAGCTCTTCCTTCGTCGGTTCCGGGTCCTTTGCAGGCTCCGGCTCGGCGGGCTTTTCCAGCTTCTTCTTCGCGGTGTTGAACGCCTTGACGATGCTGAATACGATCAGCGCCACCAGCAGGAAGTCGATGATCGTCGTCAGGAACGTGCCAATGCCGATCACGACCGCTTCCTTCGTCACCTCGCCCGCCTCGTTGAGCACGGCCGGGGAAAGCGTGATGTTCAGCTGCGTCAGGTCGATGTCGCCGATCAGCCAGCCGATGAGCGGCATGAACACATCGCCGACAAGGCTCGTCGTGATCTTGCCGAAGGCCGTTGCGATGATGACGCCGATGGCCATGTCCATGACGTTTCCGCGGGAGATGAACTCCTTGAATTCACCAAAGAACTTTTTCATTTTTCTTCTCCTTCCTCTTTTGTCTGCACGGATGTGCGGAATTTCTTTTGTTGCGCCGGAAGGACGCAGTATCGCTTCGCGGACATACTTTTTTCTGGCTTGTCAGGAATCGCAGTGTTCAGCCCCTTTTTCTTTGCGCGGCAAAGAAAAAGCCGCTGGCGGTAAAAAGAAAACGGCAAAGGGGGATTTCGATTTCCCCCTTTGCAATCCCCTTAAAACGACCAAGAAGGGGGCTGCGGCCCCCTTCCTTGGATTATCCCCGGGGCTTGGCTTGTGCGGGAGTTTATTTTAAGCTTACAAAACGCGATGCAGATGCGTCTGTGTTAAACCGGCGAGGTCATCGAAATACTCTGCGTCTGTTTCGATTTTCATACGTCAAATATTCAACGGGCACGAACAAAACGACACACACCGTGTATCGTGCGCTCAGGAAACCCGATCAGACGGCCGCCCGAAGGGCGTTTTGACGGCGAAAGCGAAGCGATGATACGCACAACAGAACGACGAGCTTTTCAGGCGCGACAGCGCGATTTCGCGTCCAGCGCCTCTTTTCTCCCCATTCTTTTCTGGAAAGACAGAAAAGAATGGGCCTGCGGAGCAAAACCCGCGCCTCCGGCGCAGACAAAATCTGCCGCTGGCCGCGGCCTGCGTCCGCAGTCTGTGAATCCTCAGTGCTTGGGAACAAGCACCTCTTTGCCGCCCATATACGGCTGGAGGCACTTCGGGATGGTGACGGAGCCGTCGGCCTGCAAATGATTCTCGAGGAAGGCAATGAGCATACGCGGCGGCGCGATGCAGGTATTATTCAGCGTATGGGCGAGGTAGAGCTTGCCGTCCTCGCCGCGCACCTTGATATTCAGGCGGCGCGCCTGCGCGTCTCCGAGGTTGGAGCAGGAGCAGACCTCGAAATACTTCTTCTGCCGCGGGCTCCACGCCTCGATATCGCAGGATTTGACCTTGAGATCGGCCAGATCGCCGGAGCAGCAGATGAGCTGACGGACCGGAATTTCCAGATTCCGGAACAACTCGACGGAATAGTGCCACAGCTTCTCATACCAGTCGTTGGAGTCCTCGGGCTTGCAGACGACGATCATTTCCTGCTTTTCGAACTGATGGATGCGGTAGACGCCGCGCTCCTCCAGACCGTGGCTGCCGACCTCCTTGCGGAAGCAGGGAGAATAGGATGTGAGCGTCAGCGGCAGCTGGCTTTCAGGAAGGATCTGGTCGATGAAGCGGCCGATCATCGTGTGCTCGGACGTGCCGATCAGGTAGAGATCCTCGCCCTCAATCTTATACATCATGGCCTCCATCTCCGGGAAGGACATGACGCCCTTGACCACGTCGCCGTGCATCATGAACGGAGGAATGACATAGGTGAAGTGTTTTTCATCGATCATGAAATCGCGCGCGTAGGCAAGCACGGCCTCGTGCAGACGCGCGATGTCGCCCAGCAGATAGTAGAAGCCCATACCGGCGACGCGGCCTGCGGCGTCCTTATCGATGCCGTCGAAGCGCGCCATGATATCGACATGATGCGGGACCTCGAAATCGGGCACGACCGGTTCGCCGAAGCGCTGCGCCTCGACGTTGCAGCTGTCGTCCGGGCCGATGGGGACGGACGGGTCAATGATGTTCGGAATGACGTACATGATCTCCTTGATCCGTGCGTCCATCTCCGCGACCTGCTGGTCAAGCTCTGCGCGGCGGTCGTCGTCGGCCTTGACGGCGGCGTTGTTCTGATCGATCTGCGCCTGAAGCTCGGCCTTTTTCGCCTCGTCGGCGCACTTTTTCAGCTGGCCGTAAAGCGGGCCGTTCGCCTTCGAGAGCTTGTTGCGGGCGGCCTTGAGGCTTTCGACCTCGGCGATGGCCGCGCGGCGCTTCGCGTCCAGCTCTACGACCTCATCTACGAGCGGAAGCTTCTCATCCTGAAACTTTTTGCGGATGTTTTCCTTGACAACATCCGGGTTTTCTCTAACAAATCGAATATCCAGCATAGCTTTTCTCCTTAGTTCTCCTGGAGCGCTTCGTAAACGGCAAGCGCCTCCTGCGAGAGGTATTCCTTATATTTTTCCACGGTGCTCATGGCCTTTGAGAACGTGACGTTTCCTTCGCGGGTCGTGCAGCGCAGCGCCGTCAGCAGCGCATCATACGCCTCCTGCGTGCCTTCACTGCTTTCAGAGGCCTCCGCGTGCTCGGTGCGCAGAGCCTCCAGCTCCTGCTCCAGCTGCGCGATGCTTTCTTCCTGCGTTTTTGCCTTTTCCTGCTCGTCCGCAAGCAGCTTCTTGGTGCTGTCCAGCTCCTCCTGAAGCTTGCGGTTCTCGTCCTGAAGCAGCTCCGCGTTGACGGCGGCGTTGGACAGGGCGCTGGAATTGCTCTCCTTCAGATCGGAGAGTGCGGCCTTTGCGGTGTGGGCCTGCAAGACCAGCGAAATCAGCACCAGCAGAAACGCGACGGCAAAAATGATCGTCATGTACCGCAGAAATGCATTGCGCTTGGCGGCAAGCTCCTTTTCCTTATCCGCCTCGCTCTGCGGCGTGGGCTTGTTTTCTTCACTCATTACGGGAAGTCCTCCTTTCAGCTCAGACGTTCCAGAAGCTCATACAGCCGCTGGAGATCCTCTTCTCCGTAGTATTCCAGCTCCAGACGGCCCTTACGCTTGCCGCTGACGATGCGGACGCCGCGTCCAAGGCGCTTGGAGAGCGTTTTTTCACATTCGGCCAGATAATCGACCGCGATGGGCTTTTCCTGCTTGGGCTTGGTGGCTTTCACAAGATTTTTGCACATATTTTCCGTCTGCCGGACGGAGAGCTGCAAATTGATGACCTTCATCGCCACGGCGTACTGCTCCGGCGCGGATTTGACGGTCAGAAGCGCCCGGGCGTGTCCGGCGGAAAGTCTCCCCTGCTCGACCAGTTCCAGCACCGCCGGAGACAGCGACAGCAGGCGCAGCGCATTTGCCACCGCCGGTCGGGATTTTCCGACGCGCTCCGCCGTGACCTCCTGCGTCATGCCGTATTCGGTCATGAGCTGCTGATAGCCCTTGGCCTCTTCGATGGGATTGAGGTCGGAGCGCTGGAGATTTTCGATCAGCGCCAGCTCCATGGCCTTCTTGTCATCGGCCTCGATCACGACGACCGGAACCTCGTCGAGACCTGCGAGCCGGGCTGCGCGCCAGCGGCGCTCACCGGCGATGATCTGATAGAAGCCGGACGGCAGCTGCCGCACGGTCAGCGGCTGGATAATGCCGTGCATGGCGATGGAGTCGGCCAGCGCCTGCAATTCGTCCGGGTCAAAGCTCTTGCGCGGCTGGAGCGGATTCGGCTCCACCTTTTGCAGCGGCAGAAGCTGCGCGCCGGAGGGCGGCTGCGCCGTCTGCATGGCCGCTTCGCCGAGAAGCGCGCCCAGCCCCTTGCCGAGGCCACGTTGTTTCGTCATAAAATTCGCTCCCTTTTCAGGAATTTTTCAGCTTTTTCAAGATTTCCTCCGCCAGAGACAGATACGCCCGCGCACCGCGGCTGAAGCGGTCGTAGGCAAAGACCGGCAGCCCGTGGCTGGGGGCCTCGCTGAGGCGGACGTTGCGCGGGATCATGCTGGCAAAGACCTTGCCCGGAAAATGCCGCCGCACCTCCTCCGCGACCTGCGCGGAAAAGTTGGTGCGTCCGTCGTACATCGTCAGCAGCACGCCGAAAATTTCAATTTTCGGATTGAGCCGCCGTTTGACGGCGCGCATCGTGGTCATCAGGTCGGACAGGCCCTCGAGCGCGTAATATTCGCACTGCACCGGGATCAGCACGCTGTCCGCCGCGCAGAGCGCGTTGAGCGTCAGCAGCTCCAAGGATGGCGGGCAGTCGATCAGAATAACGTCATAGCTGTCCTTGAGCGGAGCCAGCGCGTTTTTCAGGACGAATTCCCGGCCCTCCGTCCCGACCAGCTCCACACCCGCGCCGGAAAGCGCGGCGGAGGACGGGATGAGGTCGCCGAAATCCGTGTGGACGACGGCCTCCGCCGCGTCCGCGCCGTTGATGACAACATCGTAGCTCGAGGACGGCGTATGCCCCTTTTCCACACCAAGACCGGAGGTCGCGTTGGCCTGCGGGTCGAAGTCGCAGAGCAGCGTTTTCAGCCCCGCCTGATGCAGCGCTGCCGTCAGATTGACCGCGGTCGTCGTTTTCCCGACGCCGCCCTTCTGATTGACCAGAGCGATGATCCTGCCCATATGCGCCCTCCTTCAAAACTCTATTGAAACTTATTATAATGCGTGTATCCGGCAATTGCAACCAGAAAACTGCCCGATGTTTCACATGAAACATCGGGCGGAAGAATCAATTCAGTTGTTTCACGTGAAACACGCTCAGTATTCCCGGATAACGGCCTTGACCTTTCCGAGAATGGACGCCGCGCGTCCGTCGATCGGGTCATACGCGGGATTTTCCGGCATGAGCCAGACCTCCGCGCCCTTCTTTTTAAGTCGCTTGACGGTTGCGGAGTCCTCAAGCAGCGCCACGACGATCTCACCGTTTTCCGCGCTCTGCTGCGGACGGACGACGACTTTGTCCCCGTCGAGAATGCCTGCGCCGATCATGGAATCTCCGCGCACGCGGAGCGCAAAGCAGCCGCTTTCGCCGTCCCACGGGATGTAGCCTTCAATGTTCTCCACGGCAAGGATGGGGATACCGGCCGTGACCACGCCGATCACGGGAATGCGGTCGGGACGGTGCGCGTCGGGAAGCGTGATGGTGCGCTTTTTCATCTCGTCCATCTGGATGAGGCCGCTTTCGCGCAGTGCGTTGAGGTGGTAATGGACGGTCGCAGTGGATTGCAGGCCGACGGCGGCACAGATCTCGCGCACGGAGGGCGCGTAATGATTCTCCTGAATGAACTGTGTGACAAAGTGCAAGATCTTTTCCCGTTTATCCGTGGTGCGCGCCATAAAAACTCCTCCTTTTGGAATGCACGGCGGTTGCTGAACGCAGTAAAAATATTTCTAAATCGGAGTATAGCACACTTTACCGGAAAATGCAAACACATGTTTCTGAATTTTTACAGTCCGGTCAGATCGAAGCTCGGTGTATAGCCACGCTCTGCGGAGGAAAAGTCCTGCGTGTAGCCGTCCTCAATCCCGAGCAGCATCATGTAGGACAGCACCGAGTCGTATTCCAGCTCCGTGATGCGCCGGTCAAACGGCGGCATTTCCGCGGCACGCCCCATCGGGACGTACTGGCTCATCAGACTGAATAGAATGTCGCCGCTGCGGAAATGCTCCGCGACCCAGTCGAGCACGCCCAGAGAATTGTCCACGCAGCCCGGCAGCACCAGATGCCGCACCAGAACGCCGCGCTTCATTTCGTCGTCCTCAAGCACGGGCTTCCCTACCTGCCGGTACATTTCCAGGATCGCGGCGGAGGCCGTTTCAAAATAGTCCGGCGCGGAGGACAGCTTCTTCGCAAGCGCGTTGTCGCTGTATTTGAAGTCCGGAAGATAGACGTCGATCTTCCCTTCCAGCTGCCGCAGCGTCTCCACGGACTCGTAGCCGCCGCAGTTGTAGACGACGGGCACGGGAAGCTTCGGCTCCAGCGCCGGAAGAATGTCGGGGAGAAAATGCGTCGGCGTGACCAGATTGATGTTCTGTACGCCCTCGTCGATCAATCGCTCAAACGCGGCGCGCAGCTCGGCGGAGGTCATTGGTTTGCCGAAATTCTCCTGCGAAATGTTGTAATTCTGACAAAAGGCACATTTCAGCGTGCAGCCGGAGAAAAAGACCGCGCCGCTGCCGAAGCTGCCGGAAATGACCGGCTCCTCCCAGTAATGAACGCCCGCGCGGGCGGCATGGACCTGCCCCGGCATTTTGCAGAAGCCGAGCTGTCCCCTCGTCCGGTCCACGCCGCATCGGCGCGGACAGAGCGTACAGTGTGCATAAGAAAGCATGATATCCCTGCCTTTACAGCTTTGTGGGTCTATGATAAAATAATCGAAGAGAGAATTCAAGAGAATGTTTCATGTGAAACAATGGAGGAATATGCTGAAGCTCAACGAACGGTATCCCGTCGAGCTCACCGGCTACACCTCGGACGGCGAGGGCGTGGCGCGCATCGACGGTGAGGTCATTTTCATTCCCGGCGTGATCGCGGGCGAAAAATGCGTGATCCGCATTGTAAATATCGGTAAAACGGCGGCACACGGCGTATTGGAGACGCTCACAGAGCCGTCGCCGCACCGCGTGGAGCCGGACTGCCCGTATTTTGGCCGCTGCGGCGGCTGCGATTTCCGGCACATGGATTATGACGAGGAGCTGCGTCTCAAGCGCCGGCGCGTCCGCGACGCGCTCGAACGCATCGGCGGGTGCAGCGTCCCGGAGCTGGAGATCACGGGCGCGGCCGTACAGAACGGCTACCGCAATAAGGTGCAGTTCCCGGTCGCGCAGCAGAATGGCCGCGCCGTTGCGGGCTTTTACCGCGCGCGCACGCACGAGGTCATCCCGGCGGACGGCTGCAGGCTCCAGCCGGAATGCGCCGAACGGCTGAAAAAGGCCGTGACGGACTGGATGCGCGAAAACCGCGTCCCGGCCTACGACGAAAAAACGCATACCGGCTGCGTCCGGCATATCTATCTGCGGCTGGGCTTTGTCAGCAGGCAGGCGCTCTGCTGCGTTGTTCTGAACGCAAAAAAAACGCCGCAGCCTGCGGCGTTGGTGGAAGCAATTCTGCGCGAGGTGCCGCAGACGGCGGGGATCGTCGTTTCCTATAACGAAAAGCGCGGCAATACCATCCTCGGAGACCGCTTTGAGACGCTCTACGGCAGCGATACGATCGAGGACACGCTCTGCGGCCTGCGCTTCCGGCTCTCTGCCAGAAGCTTCTATCAGGTGAATCACGATCAGGCGGAGCGGCTGTATGATGCCGCCGTGCGGCTGGCAGGCCTGACGGAAAAGGACTCGGTGCTCGATCTCTACTGCGGCGCGGGCACCATCACGCTCTGCCTTGCACGCCATGCAGGGAAGGCCTACGGCGTGGAGATCATCGACGCCGCCATCCGCGACGCCAGGGAGAACGCCGCCCGGAACGGCCTTGAAAACACGGAGTTTTTCTGCGCCGACGCCGGAGAAGCGGCGTTGGAATTTGCGCGGCGCGGCGTGAAGCTGGACGTGATCGTCGTCGATCCGCCTCGAAAGGGCGTCAGCCGCGACGTGATCGCCGCTATGCTCGAAATGGCCCCGAAGCGCATCGTCTACGTTTCCTGCGACCCGGCGACGCTCGCGCGGGACGTGAAGCTCCTGCGCGAGGGTGGCTACGCGCTTACCCACGCGGAGGCGTTCGATCTGTTTCCACGCTGTGCACATGTGGAGACAGTCATTCTCTTAACAAGAGAATGAGTTTACGTTCCTTTTGCGCCGGAATGGCGCGGGTTTTGCTCCGCAGGCCCATTCTTTTCTGTCAAGACAGAAGATATGGCCCGCGGAGCGGTAGTGACGGCGCTACAAATTGCACCGCGCCTCCGGCGCATACGAATGCACGGTCAGAGGCACTCCTCATTCCAATTCATCCAGCGTCAGCCGGAAGCTATCCAGAAAATGCTCCATAAAATAGTCCAGACACGGCAGCTGCATCTGCTCGAGCGCAAGGCGCGTCTGTTTCGCGGCGGCCTCGAACTCGGCGTTTCCGGCCTTCAGCTCCTCGAGACACTTGATGTGCGCCGAAAGCTTGTCCGCCGCCTTGACGAGCAGCGCCGCGTCCGGGTCGGACTCCATGAGAAGCGGCTCATAGCTGAGCCGCAGCTCCTCCGGCAGGAGCGCCAGCAGCTTGCGGCAGCTGATGGCCTCGACCTGCTTATAGGCGTTGCGGATCTCCGGGTTATAATACTTGATCGGCGTTGGCAGGTCGCCGGTCAGAATTTCGGATGCGTCGTGGAAAAGCGCCGCCGCTGCGCAGCGGTCGGGATCGGGCGCGCTCGGATCGTGCAGGATATCGCGCTGAATGAGTGCCAGCCCATGGGCCAGCACGGCGACCATGTGGCTGTGCTCCTGAATATTCTCCTGATAGGAATTGCGCATCAGACCCCAGCGGGCGATGAAGCGCATCCGGGAAATAAATGCGAAAAATCGATGCTGCATAATGACCTCCAGAGCCGTCCGTTTCCCGGACGGCGTTTTTTTCATCATATCACAGCGCAGCGAAAAAGTAAATTTCCATTGAAAACCTTTCTAACCGGTGGTATAGTAGGTTAAATGGACTGTAGGGTGTATCTGAAAACGGGCGAAGTGACCGGCAGCGAGGAATTTTTGCGCTGAGCAAGACATTTTTACGCAGGAATACTGACGTATTTCAAGGAAAAATGGCGCAGCACAGTGCGAAAAGGCCCGTTGCCCGGGTGCGTTGGGAGTTGGAAGAATACACCCTAGGAAAACTGGGAGGGACAAAAAATGATCGTATCGACCAAGGGCCGCTACGCGCTGCGGGTGATGATCGACCTTGCCGCGCACAACGACGGCAGCTTTGTGCCGTTGGCGGAGATTGCCGAGCGGCAGGGAATTTCGGAAAAATATCTCGAGAGCATTCTCGTCGTACTCAGCCGGGCGGGCTTTTTGCAGTCTCTGCGCGGCAAGGGCGGCGGCTATCGCCTCTCCCGCGCGCCGGAGGAATATACGGCGGACGAGATCGTGTGCCTGGCCGAGGGAACGCTTGCGCCGGTGACGTGCATGAAGGACGGCGAGAGCTGCGAGCGTGCCGGACAGTGCCCGACCCGCCCCATGTGGGAGGGCCTTGACCGCGTCATTACGGAGTATCTCAGCCGCTGGACGGTGGCCGACCTCCTGAAAAATGCGCAGGAGATGCAGCCATGAGCCGCGTTCTGACGGCGATGTCCGGCGGCGTGGACAGCGCGGTGACGGCGGCGCTGCTTCTGGAGGCCGGGCATACGGTCGGCGGCGCGACGATGGCGCTGCACGAATACGCCCCGCAGGAGCTGGCCGACGCGAGACGCTCGGCGGAGCGCCTCGGCATCGAATTTCATATTTTCGACTGGCAGGAGGAATTCTTCCGGCTGGTGCAGAGGCCGTTCATGGAGATCTATCAGGCCGGCTGGACGCCGAATCCGTGCGTGATCTGCAACCGGACGGTCAAATTCGGCCTATTTCTGGACAAGGCGCTGGCGCTTGGCTATGAGAAAATGGCGACAGGGCATTATGCCCGCGTCGAATGGGACGCCGGCAGCGGACGCTGGCTGCTGCGGCGGGCAGAGGACGCGGCGAAGGATCAGAGCTACGTCCTCTACAGCCTCACGCAGGCGCAGCTTTCGCGCGTACTGCTGCCGATGGGCGGCATGACCAAGGATGCCGCGCGGGAGAAGGCCGAGGCGCTGGGCCTCACCGTGGCGCACAAGCACGACAGTCAGGATATCTGCTTCGTCCCCGACGGGGATTACATGCGATTCTTGACAGAGCATGGCGTCCGGCCGCAGCCCGGCCATTTCATCGGCATGGACGGACGGGACTTCGGCCCGCACCGCGGACAGGAAGCGTACACGCTGGGCCAGCGCCGGGGGCTGGATATTCCCTACGGCACGCGCATCTACGTCGTCGCCAAGCGCGGAAGCGATGTGGTGATCGGCCCGAACGAGGCGCTGTTTTCGCGGCGTGTGCAGGTGCGCGACCTCAACTGGATCCCGTTCGACGTGCCGCCGGAGGGCCTGCGCGCGCAGGCGAAGCTGCGCTATACGCCGAAAACGGCGGAATGCACCGTCCATCTGACGGAAAACGGCGCGGAGCTGTGCTTCGACGAGCCGCAGCGGGCCGTCACGCCGGGACAGGCAGCCGTGCTCTACGACGGAGACACGGTGCTGGGCGGCGGAACGATCTGCGGCGCGGACTGACCGGGCCCTGCGCGGGCCGCGTAGGGTGTTGGAAGAATACACCCTAAGGCAAGGATTGCAATTTGACCGGCCCGCAGGTATAATATACAAAAATCAGCTCCGCGCAGATACGTCCGGCTCTTTGGCGGCCTCTGCGCGGCTGTGTCGAAGCCGGCTCCGCAGAGAGAAAAAAACAGCCGAAGGGAGGCTGCCGGAATGCTGGATATCACCATCTTTGCACAAAGCTCCCCACTCCTGTGGGGCATTGCGGCGGCGCTTTTCGTGCTGTTGGCGGTGCATTTTACCGTCGGCACGCGGCTTTTCCGCCCGATGCGCGGAACGCTCGAATGGATCCAGCGGGTCGACCGGCCCCGGCTCCATTTCGGTTATGCACCGGAGACGCTGGACGGCTGGGACGTCCTGTATGTCTTTTTGATCGCGGCTGCGGCGGTGGGCTGCTGTACCATTGTGCCGATGACCCTGCTGCGGGCGCAGCCGGGCGTCGGATGGATGGATGTTGCGGATGTGCTCCTGCGGTATTTTCTCGCACCCGTCGTATCCAGCAGCATGGTCTATCTGATCGGGCGGCGGATGACGGATATGAGCGGCGTCGCGCTGATCGCTGCGGCGCTCCTGCTGTTCAACTATGTTGCCGCGCGGTCGTACAGCGCGCCGTTCATGCTGACGGCCCTGGCGGCTCTGCAGGAATACCGGCGGGAAGAACGCTTTTCCTGGCTGGTGCTGACGGCGGCGGCCATCGGTGTCGGCACATATGTTTCGCCGGAGATCCTCTGGTTCGGGCTGGTGCTGTGGATCCCGCCGCTGGCGCTCGAAATTCTGCGCTTTGCGAAATTCGGAAGAGCGGCGGTCGTCCCCTATCTGCTGCCTGTGCTGCTGGGCCTGCCGCTGATGACGGCGCTGTTCGCGTTTTTGACGCAGGTGCCGGGAATGGTCGTCGCGTGGCAGCATCCGATCCCGCGCTATACGGTGGAATATTTCTGGCGGCTCCGGCTGAAAATGTGGAAGGAGCTTCTGACGCTGCCGACCGGTGAGCTGCCGCAGATGGGCTTTGTCGATCCGCTCCTGCTGCTGTATGGGCTGGGCGCGGCGGTCTCAACGCTCCCCTTCGCCATCCGGACGCGCGACCTGCTGCTTCAGACGCTGATCTGGTATTTTGCCGGAAACACGGTGCTCTGGGCGCTGGGCGTGTCCATTCCGGCAGTCGGCTGTCTGCCGCTGATGGTCTGCGTCTGGGACTACTGGGGCCAGCGCGAGGGAACGCTCAACGCGACGATCGGCGCGATCTTTCTGCTGTGCGCAGCAGTCGCCGGAAGGGTGCTGCTGTTTCTCAGCGGTATGTAAATTTGCGGAGTATTCCGCGGAAATAACAGGAGGAACTGAAAAATGATTGCATTGGCATGTGACCACGGCGCGTTGGAGCTGAAGCAGGCGATCATGCGCCATCTGGACGCGCGCGGACTTGCGTATAAGGATTTCGGCTGCTATGACCACACGAGCTGCGACTATCCGGACTTTGCCGCACCGGCCGCGCGGGCGGTCGCCTCGGGCGAATGTGAGCGCGGCATCGTCGTCTGCACGACCGGCATCGGCGTGAGCATTACGGCGAACAAGATCAGGGGCATCCGCTGCGCGCTGCTCAGCGATCTCATGTCTGCGCGCCTGACCCGTGAGCACAACGACACCAATATGATGGCGATGGGCGCGGGCGTGGTCGGCGAAAAGCTGGCGCTCGAGATCGTGGACACCTGGCTCGATACGCCGTTCTCCGGCGAAGCGCGCCACCAGCGGCGCATTGACAAGGTCATGGCGCTGGAAGCAGAATAAAGGAACCTCTGAATAAATCCCCGACCGCGGACGACGGATCTTTTCCGCCAATCCTGCGGTTTGAAAAACGAGAAATACATACAGTATTCCCGCGTTTTTCAAGCCTTGTCTTGACGAAAAATCTCTTGCCGTCCACAGCCGCTGATTTAATCAGAACTTCCTAAAATAAAACCGCACGCACCGGCGCGGGCCGGGTCGTGCGGTTTTTCCCAAACGGGCATTGTCAAAATCAGGTGCAGATGGAGAAATGCGCCTTTTATGCCGCCGGACTGCGAACCGCCCATCGGGCGGCGGCTCGACCGGCAAAGGCGCGGAAGCGCTCCCGCGCAGGCGGCGCGGACTGGCCTCAGATCTCGAAATCGACGGCGCCGCGCGCCTCGCGGATGGACTTGCACAGCGTGGACACCGCCACATGCCGCGGGTCCTTCTTATAGCGCTCCAGCGCCTCCAGATCGTCGAAGTCCGCGATCAGGCAGGCGTCGTAGTTGTTCTTTTCCAGAACGTTCACGCCGACCTCCATCCGGCGGATCTCCGGGATCACGCCGTCGAGCGACTTCAGCCCGTTGAGGAACCTGTGCATGTTTTCCTCTTCCCCTTCGCGGAATTTCCACATGATAACGTGTCGGATCATTTTCAAAACCTCCGTATTGGATTTTCGGCCCTCCGGCTGCGGAGGGCGCGGATATTACTTTTTGATGCGGTACTCGAAGTTCTCAAATACCAGCCGCGTGCCCTCGGTGATCCCGTCGGGCAGCAGCGCAAGCGCCGTCCGGCTCTCTGCTCCGTCGTCGGAGACCAGCACCGCGTAATCGCCGTCGATCTCCCGGACGGTCCGTTCAAACGTCATATTTCTCGCCTCCCGGTGTCCAGTTTACCACAGAAGCGCGTATTTTGCATCTACCAAATCTGTTTTGAGGTGATTTTATGAAACGCATCGCATCGTTTGTCCTTGCCGTCCTGCTGATCCTGTCGCTGTGCGCGTGCAGCCTCCCGCAGGCGAAGCCTGCCGAAGAGCCGACCGATGAACTGGAGCTGGTCGAAGAGGCGGCGGAGGCCGCCGAAGCGGAGGCTCCGGAGGAACGCCCCATCATGCCGGAGGAAACAGCGCCGGAAGCGTCCGAACCGGAGGCGCTTCCGCCGGAAGAGACGGAACCGGCAGCGGAGGCTGCCGCAGAGGGCGCGGAGATGCCAGACCCAGTGCTTCCCGAGGAACCGGCCGCGCCGGAGGAAGCGCCCATCCCGGATGCGCCGTCGGAGGTGCAGCCGGAGACCGCCGAAGCGGCGGAAATGCCGGAGCCGGAGGCTCCCGAGCGCACAGAGGCGGCTCAGACGCCCGCCGACGCGGAGCCGGAGCAGGAAGCTCCGTCCGGGAACGGGACTGCGCCCGCCGGGGATACGTCCGGCAGCTCCGGTCAGGATAGCTCCGGCGGCTCCGTCACCATTCCCGAGCCGGAGACCGGCGGCGACCTCGTCTGGATCCCGACGCACGGCGGCACGAAGTATCACCGCAGCGCCAGGTGCAGCAACATGATCGACCCCATTCAGGTCAGCCGTGAGACTGCCATCGCCAACGGCTTTACGGCCTGCAAGCGCTGCTATTGACCGGCTTACCCATTTTTTACTTGCCCCGAAGAAAAAAATACGCTATAATAAAAGCACCACCACATAAATGCGTCTGCGGCCTTCGCCGGGCCTTTTGCCACAATTCTGCGGTTCGAAATGCTTGAAATACACAAAGTATTCCCGCGCGTTTCAAACCTTGCCCTGCGGCAAAATTCCGCGCCGAATGCGCTTGCCGATTTATGCGGTGCTGCCGTAAATCGTTTCTGCCGAAGGGCGCGGCTCAACCGGCAGAAATTACGATATGATACGAGGGGGTAATCACATGACCAACAAAGTCATCACCATCAGCCGTATGTTCGGCAGTGGCGGACGCACCATCGGAAAGGCCGTGGCCCAGCGGCTCGGCATCCCCTACTACGATAAGGAGCTTGTGGATGCCGTTGCAAAGGAGAGCGGCTTCTCCCACGAATTTATCGAGGAGATCGGCGAGTACGCCTCCGTCACGAGCAGCTTCCTGTTCAACATCGCCGTTTCGTCCCATCCCATGGGCCTGATCGATACGATGTCCGTCTCGGACAAGCTCTATGTCTGCCAGACGAATGTTATCCGCGACCTTGCCGACAAGGGGCCGTGCGTGATCGTGGGCCGCTGCGCCGACTACATTCTGAAGGACCGGCCCGACTGCCTGCATATCTTCATTCACGCAGATATGGAGCACCGCGCTGCGCGTGTGCGTGAGCGCTACGGCGAGACGAAGCAGCCCATGGAAAAGCGCCTTCAGGAGAAGGACAGCAAGCGTAAGATCTATTACAGGCACTACACCAACCGCAACTGGGGCGAGGCGCAGAATTATCACCTCTGCCTCAACAGCGGTCTGATCGGTGTGGACAAATGCACCGACATCATCTGCGACGTTGCGGAGATGGTCTGAGCCAGAAAGTCAGCGGCCCGCCGGACGACGGGCCGCTTTCGCTCATACCGGCGCTTCCCGCGCCTCCAGCCGGGTGAACAGCGCCGTCAACGCCGCTTCCAGCTGCGCAGGCTCCGCGTCGGCGTAGCCGAGGACGATGCTTTTCTGCGCCTGCGGCGACGGCGCGTCGAGGAAGAAATCCGAGAGCAGCGCGTCGGGCAGGCCGGACTTCCGCAGAAGCGCCCGCAGCGCCTCCGGCTCCGGGGCGTTTTTCAGCTCCAGAACGAGGTGCAGTCCGGCGTCCGTGTCGTGGACGGCGCACTGCCGCACGGCCTGCGGCGTATGCAGGACGGAAAACAGCTGCGCACGGACGGCGCGGTAGTGCTTTTTCATCCGGCTCAGATGCTTTTCGAAATAGCCCTCCGCCAGAAAGCGCGTCAGCGTCATCTGCTCGAAGCTCGGGACGGTGCAGCTGTAGAAGCCCATCGCCGCCTGCCACTGCGGCAGGAGCGTGCGCGGCAGGATCATGTAGCTGATGCGCAGCGACGGCGAGATCGTCCGCGAGAACGTGTTCATGTAGATCACGCGCCCGCTGCGGTCCATGCTCTGGATGGTCGGGATCGGCAGGCCGGAGAAGCGGAATTCGGAGTCGTAGTCGTCCTCAATGAGATACCGCCCCGGCTGCGCCGTGAGCCAGCGCATCAGCGCCTGACGGCGCGTGATGGGCGTGACGGTGCCGGTCGGATAGTGGTGCGACGGCGAGATGTGCAGGACTTCCGCGCCGCTTTGCTCCAGCAGCTCCGGGATCACGCCGTCGGCGTCCATGCCGATGGGCCGGACGGCGACCTGATTGGCCTGATAGACGCGGGCAATCTTCCGATGGCCCGGATTCTCCAGCGCATAGACCCGCCCGTGGCCGAAAAACTGGATCAGCAGATTGTAAAAATACTCCGCGCCCGCGCCGATGTAGACCTGCTCGGGCGAGACGTGGACGCCGCGCTGGCGGTACAGCTCCGCCGCGACGGCCTGCCGCAGGGCCGGAAGGCCCGCGTCCGGCGCGGGCCGCAGAAGCTCCTGCCGCCGGTCGAGCAGAACGCCGCGCATCAGCCGCGCCCAGACGGAAAACGGAAAAAGCTGCGCGGAGCGGCTCTGCGCCGGTTCCGGCTCCGGGGGCTGCGCCTCCGGCTCCGACACGCGCGGCGGAAGCTCCTGCGGCGTCAGCTGCTCGACGAAATAGCCCGCGCGCGGGCGCGAGGTCAGATAGCCCTCGGCCAGCAGCTGCGCGTAGGCCGTCTCCACGGTCACGCGGCTCAGCCCGAGGTGCTCCGCCAGCGCCCGGCCGGACGGCAGGCGGCTCCCGCCGGGAAGCGCGCCCGAGAGGATGTCCGCCTTGAGCGCACGGTAAAGCTGTTCATAGAGCGGCGACGCGCCGCTGCGGTCAAGCGTGTAGGTCTGCATAACGATCTGGCCCTATCAAATAATATTTTTCTGGCTGTTTCATTCATACCAGAACGTGCTATGATACTAGCATATCCCAAAAGAAAAAGCAAGGAACGCCTTGCGGAGGTATGCTATGAAACGAAATCAGATCTATAAGCTCGTTCTTACCGCTCTGCTGGCGGCGCTGGCCTATGTCATGACCAGAGTCGTCCAGGTCCCGACCGTGGGCGGCTATACCAATCTTGGCGACAGCATGTGCCTGCTGGCCGGACTGGTCCTCGGGCCGTGGTACGGCTTCGCGGCCGCGGGCGTCGGCAGCGCGCTGGTCGATCTGCTGAGCGGCTATGCGCACTATGTTCCCGGCACGTTCGTCATCAAGGGCCTCGTCGCGCTGATCGCCGCGTTTCTGGTGCGGCCGCTTCTGCGGAAGGGCGAGAAGATCCCGTTCTGGAAGCTGGCGCTTCTGGAGCTGCCGTCGGAGCTGGTCATGGTCGCGGGCTACTTCGGCTATAAGGCGCTGATCCTCGGCAAGGGACTTGCCGCCGCAGCGTCCATTCCCAACAATCTCGTGCAGGGCGCGGTCGGCATCGTCCTTTCCGTCCTGCTCTATACGGCGCTTTCGCGTGTGCCGGACATTCACAAAGCCTTCTGGAAAGGGGAATAACATCATGTACGAAACCATTACCGGGCAGGCCCGTCAGGCCGTCACAGAGCTTCTGGAGGCGGCGAAGCTGAGACCGGGCCAGCTGTTCGTCGTCGGCTGCTCGTCCAGCGAGATGGTCGGCGCGCGCATCGGAAAGGGATCGAGCCTGGAGGCGGCGCAGGCCGCCTTTGCGGGCATTTATCCGGTTTTGCAGGAGCGCGGCATCGAGCTTGCCGTGCAGTGCTGCGAGCATCTGAATCGTGCGCTCGTTGTGGAGCGCGAGGTCGCCGAAAAGCGCGGCTTTGAGATCGTCAACGCCATCCCGCAGCCCCATGCGGGCGGCTCCTTCGCCGTGACGGCGTGGGCGAATTTCCGCGATCCCGTTCTTGTCGAGACGATCGTCGCCGACGCCGGACTGGACATCGGCGGGACGCTCATTGGGATGCATCTGCGGCGGGTCGCCGTGCCGGTGCGCCTGTCGCTCAAGCAGATCGGCGAGGCGAATATCCTCTGCGCGCGGACGCGGCCGAAGTATATCGGCGGCTCGCGGGCCGTTTATCAGGAGCTGTAAGAAAGCAAAGACCGCCGGAACGCCTCCGGCGGTCTTTTTTGTTGAACGAAATGCTTCCGTTAAAGTGTTTTCAACCCCGCTTTCTTTCTCGTATGAGAAAGAAAGCGCCGTTGACGGTCGAATGAAAGAATAGTCAAGGGGGAGTTTCGATTCTCCCCCTTGACAATCCCCCTTAAAACGACCAAGAAGGGGGCTGCGGCCCCTTCCTTGGATTTTCCCCGGAGTTTGGTTTGTGCAGAGATAGATTTAGATTTGCAAAACGCGGTATAGATGCGTCTTTGTTAAACAGGCGTGGTAGTCGAAATACTCTGCGGCTGTTTTGGATGCAGCTTGTAGGGCAGAGTTTGCTGTAATACTGCCCACCGACTTCCATACGTCAAATATTCAACGGGCGCGAACAAAACGATTCGCACCGCATATTGTGCGCTCGGGAAACCCAATCAGACGGCCGCCCGAAGGGCGTTCCTTGCGGGACGAGCCATCGGTGAATAGCACGCAGAATCAAAATGCTTTTCAGGCGCGACAGCGCTATTCGCGTCCCCAGCGCCTCTTTTCTTCCCATTCTTTTCTGGCAAGACAGAAAAGAATGGGCCCGCGGAGCGGCGGTGACGGCGCCACATAACGCACCGCGCCTCCGGCGCATCCGAAATGCACCGCCGGAGGCAAAGACATAGCTCCTTTTTTCGTCGCTTTCACGAATTTCTATGGAAATCTCGCCGCGTTTTTGGTATACTGGAAGCGAGGTGATTGAATTGCACACCATACTTCTGGCTTTTGATATTGGAACGAGCGGACTGAAGGCTTCGCTCGTGGACGAAAACCTGAACATTCTGCGCAACGTGACGACGACCTATCCGACCCACCATCTGCCCGGCGGCGGCTGTGAGCAGGACGCGGCGGACTGGTGGATGAGCGCGGTACGCGCAATGATGATGCTGCGGGAGCTGGTGCCGGAGTACGTCAAGCAGGTGCAGGCCGTCGGCGTCAGCGGCCACATGCTCGGCTGTCTGCCGATGGACCGCGACGGGCAGGCGCTGCGCCCGGCAATGATCCATGCGGACACGCGGGCGCTGAAGCAGTCGAACCGGCTGCGCGCGGAGTTTGGCCGCGAGTACTTTTACAACATCACCGGCAACGTCCTCAGCCCGACGACGACGCTCTGCAAGGCGCTGTGGCTCAAGGAGGAGCAGCCGGAGATCTACGCGAAAACAGAGCGCTTTTTGCAGGCGAAGGACTATCTGGTCTACCGCCTGTGCGGAAATATGGACTCGACCGATCTTTCCGACGCCTCCCACGGAATGCTCATGAATCTGGAAACGCGCGAATATGACCGCGAAATGTTCCGGAACGTCGGGCTGGACATGGAAAAATTCCCGCAGCTGCACATCGGCTGCGAGATCGCCGGACGGCTGACGGAGGAAGCGGCCTGCCATCTGGGCCTGCGGGCCGGGATCCCGGTGTCGGTCGGCGGCGGCGACGGTGCCTGCGCGAACATCGGCGCGGGCGCGGCAGAGCCGGGGACCTTCTATCTGAGCCTCGGGACGACGGCGTGGATCGCCGGGCCGATGGAAAAGCCGTTCATCGATCCGCAGAGCCGCGTATTTCATATTTATACGCTCGACGGACACGGCTGCAACGTGTTCGGCACGGCGCAGTGCGCCGGGCGCTCGATCTCGTGGGCGCAGGAGCTGTTCGAGATCACGTCCCTGCGCTCGTTCGATTCGCTGGCCGAGCAGGTCGAGCCGGGCGCGGGCGGGCTGATCTACCTGCCGTATCTGGAGGGCGAGCGCTCCCCTGTCTTTGACGCGCTGGCGCAGGGCGTTTTCTTCGGTATGAACTCCATGCACAAGCGTGAGCATTTCACCCGCGCCGTGCTCGAAGGCGTGGCCTGCGGCCTGAGCCAGATCCTCGACACCTTCCGCGAGCGCGAGCAGATCGACACGCTCCGCATCATCGGCGGCGGCGCGAAATCGCGTCTCTGGAAGCAGATCATCGCCGACGTCTGCAACGTGAAGCTGCTGGAGGTGAGCACCTTCTCCGACAGCGCGACCTCTCTTGGCGCGGCGGCCGCCGCCGGCGTCGGCATCGGGCTTTTCAAGAGCCTGCCGGAGGCCGTGCGCCATATCTCGCTCAGCGGGACCGTGGAGCCGTCGGAAAACGCGGAGGAGCTGTACGGCCTGACGAAGAAGCGCTATGCGATGCTCTACCCGGCCCTGAAGGAAGCATTCCATACAAGGGCATAAAAAACAGAAACCAAAGGAGGAGCCGAAGAGGCTCCTCCTTTTTGCAGGCGGCTTGGGCCTGCGGCGTCTCCTCAGGAAACCGGGGAAGGAAAACCCTTCCGGAATTTCAAATTGCTTCTGTTTTCCTATTGACTTGCAATTTCTGTTTCGTTATAATGAAGTTAGCAATTATTTGCAGAAAAAGAGAAAGGACGCGTAATAATGGAAGAAAACAACAACATCCCCGGCAAAGGCGCTGCTACCGCCAGCCTTGTGCTTGGCATCATCTCGGTCGTTTTGTGGTTCTTCGGCTATTCCGCGCTGGTCTCCGTCATTCTGGGTATTGTCGGACTGATCCTGGCCGGCAACGCAAAGAAGGCGGGCTTCAACGGCGGCATCCGGACGGCGGGCTTTGTCCTGTCCCTGATCGGCCTGATCGGCGGCGCGATTTTCTTTGTGGCCTGTGTGGCCTGCGTGGGTGCGATCGGCGCTGCCGGTGCGACTGGCGCTTTTGACGACCTGTTCAGCAACATGTAAATCAAACGGATGAATACGCCGCGCCAAGGCGCGGCGTATTTGTTTACCTGTCGGAGGGACTATGCTGCCATATATCGAAGTGTTTTCCAGAAGGATCCCAATGTACGGCCTGATGGCCGGACTCGGCGTTCTTCTGGCTGTTTTGTATGTGAAGCGGGCGGAGAAGCGTTATCCGGCGCTGGAGGCGGACGCGGAGCTTGCATTCGTCTATGGCATCGTTGGCGCGTTCGTTGGCGCGAAGCTTCTGTTTCTCTGTACGGTGCTGCCGGAGCTGCGGGCGGATCTGCCGTATCTTTGGACGCAGACGGCGGCGTTCCTGAAAAAATATCTGTCTGCGGGCTTTGTGTTCTTCGGCGGACTGTACGGAGCACTTGCGGCGGCCCTGCTGTACGCCCGGCTTACAAGGACCTCTGCGGAAAAACTGCTGAATATGCTCCTGCCGGCGGTCCTGCTGATCCACGGCCTGGGCCGCGTGGGCTGCTTCTGCATGGGCTGCTGCTACGGAAAGCCGTCTGAAAAATGGGGCGTCCTGTTCTCCCGGTCAGAGATCGCCCCGTCGGATGTGCCGCTGCTGCCTATCCAGCTCTATGAGGCGGCGGGAGTCCTGCTGCTGTTCGGAGTGCTGGCCCATATGGGCGCGAAAAAGGCGAACGGCTTCAGGATGCTTGCGGTGTATCTGCTCGCCTACAGCATCCTGCGGTTCGGCCTTGAGTATCTGCGCGGCGATGCATACAGGGGCTTCCTGCTGGGCCTTTCGGTGTCGCAGATGCTCTCCGTCGCCTCCGTGCTGCTGGCCGGTTTTCTGCTGCTCAGACTGCGCGGAAAGCGTGCCTGCGGAGCTGCATAGGATATATAAGCTGTGGGATACCGGGCGAAACACTGTAAAAAGCGCGCCGGCCTGCGGCGTACCTCTTGCAGGGCCGGAACAATTTTCCGCCAGGATCCGTCTAATAAGCAGATCTTTCAACACGGCATGGTCACAAATTCGGAATTTTCGGCAGACGCGCAAAAAGCGGGAGGAAACGGAAATGAAGCGGGAAAAGGTTACTATCTACTATAATAAAACGCTGTTCATTGGTGTTATGATTGTATCTTTTTGCTGTATTACGCCGTGGGCTGTATTTCTTTTTCTTCTTACCGATGGTTTTAGGAAAATCGTTTTGAATGATACGTTTTTTATGTTTACGGTCTTTCTACTTCTTTCACTCTCCACGCTGATAATATTTCTATATACCGGCTGCAATGCCCATATGGTCTTTACAAAAGACGGAATTGAATACCGGCAGATCTTTCGGAAAACGGAGGTGCACACATACAAGGAGTATCCCTATGTGAACAAAGCCTTCTATCCATACTATGGCCTGCCCATGTATTACATGGTCCTGAGCAACCGCCGTCTGAGGGACGCGGAGCTTTGCCAGATCAACAACGTCCGCGTCGGCCCGGGGATGATCAAAATACGCTACAACAAGAAAAACTATGAGCGGCTCCTCAGCATCGTTCCCAGCCGCATTGCCCTGAGCTTACAGGCCCAATTCAAGGACAT
>ERZ1032473.108-NODE-108-length-22132-cov-24.195226_pt1 | contig 22132 bp, 12 predicted proteins | sample MGYA00518734_ERZ1032473 | MGnify/ENA primary metagenome ERZ1032473 (study PRJEB33719, sample SAMN04261339) | wastewater metagenome | biome: periurban shantytown; feature: human; material: feces | host: Homo sapiens | place: Peru: Lima | collected 2013-01-23 ...
GCCGATTTCCCGCCGCAGACTCCCGCGCAGACGAGCTGGTCGCTCGAGGTAAAAGAAGAGAATGCATTCAGCGTCGGCGCGGTGCTGGACAAGCTGATACGCCGATTGGCCGGAGAGAACGCATTTGAAAACGTGGAAAAGCTCTGCACGCTGTGCAGTGATCTTGCTGCAAGCCCGCGCTTTGAGATCGTCATCCATATGCAAAGCGGCGACGGGCCGGAGGTCGTTTTGTCCCCAAAGCAAGTGCTGTTCGCGGCGGCCATCGGCGCGGAGATCGGCTTCGACCTGTATTGCTATGAATAAGGCAGGGCAAAACGAAACCACTTCCGTCATAGAAAGGAGAGAAAAGCAATGGAAATGCCTGTGATCCAGACGACCTTTTCTATTTCCGCGTCCGGCGGGGAACTCGATCTCGAGGAAGTCAGCCGCCGCCTGGGCGTGACTCCGACGAGAACACGCCGAAAAGCCGATTTCCCGCCGCAGACTCCCGCGCAGACGAGCTGGTCGCTCGAGGTAAAAGAAGAGAATGCATTCAGCGTCGGCGCGGTGCTGGACAAGCTGATACGCCGATTGGCCGGAGAGAACGCATTTGAAAACGTGGAAAAGCTCTGCACGCTGTGCAGTGATCTTGCTGCAAGCCCGCGCTTTGAGATCGTCATCCATATGCAAAGCGGCGACGGGCCGGAGGTCGTTTTGTCCCCGAAGCAAGTGCTGTTCGCGGCGGCCATCGGCGCGGAGATCGATTTTGACCTGCACTGCGATCCGTGAATGCCGCCGGAACAGCCGGTATTCAAGAAGAAAAGACAGATTTTCCAGCAGCGGAAGCCATCAAAAAAGGAGACACAATAAAACAAAGAACTGGGAGGAAACGATATGAAAGCACGCTATCCATCATACATGAAGCACAGCCGTATCTGGAAGTTCATCCTTCTCGGACTTTTAGCTGCGGTATTGGTGCCCTTTGGCCTCTTTGCCTTTGGCAATTACATGACGACCTACTATAACAGGATGGATTATCCGTGGCGCCATCCGGATACTGTCTGGCGCAGCGAGGATCCGCGCGCAGAGATCGCTGTAGATGGCGATAAAAGAGCGACCTTGCATTTGGAAGTGGATGGTGAAATGCGGCCATTTACATTTCACCGGAAGGGTAGAGGCGTGTATATATATCGTGCAGAGACCGCAGGAGAAGATTCGGAGACCATCGTGCTTGTTTGCAGGGTCGACATGGCATCCGAGGATGTTCTGCGCCTAAAAATCGAGAAAGAGCAGGATGACCTATACCATGGCGCATATAAGTACATTACCTTTCGAAGGGTAGCCGGGTAATGCGGCTTGCTGCGCAAAATGTGGTGCAGTGTCAATTATCGGTTAATACCCTAATCATGGCGGGGAGTGCGTATTGGCACTCCCCGCCATTGTCGTTGATTGCGGACTTCAATCATGCCATAACTTATCTGTTTTCACACACTGTGCGAGCTCGTATCCCGGTGATGCGCTTGTCCGGAGCATGTAAAAATTCCCGCTGGAATATCCAGCGGGAATTTTTTTGCGTAATTTGCTGTTCAGGCTGTGTGCTTACTTTGCGACCTTGGTCAGGTAGGTGTAGAGCGCCATTGCAACCTCAGCACGCGTTGCGTTCTGCGTTGCGTTCTTGGCCTGTGCGGAGGTCAGAATGCCCTCTGCAACAGCCCATTCGACGTTCTTCTTTGCCCAGTTGGACACGACCGCGTCTGCGTCCAGCTTGCCGTCGGCTGCAACGATCTCGATGCCGTTGTACTCAGCGTAGCGGCTGATGAACGCTGCCAGCTGCTCACGGGTCACAGGCTCATCCGGCTTGAACGTGCCGTCCGTGAAGCCCTTGACGATGTTGTTCGCTGCTGCCCATTCGACGGCCTCGGTGTAGTAGCGGCCTGCCGCCACATCCTTGAAGCTGCCGCTCGTGCTGACAGCGGGCTTGCCCTGTGCTCTGTACAGGATCGTCACGACCATCGCACGGGTCAGTTCCGCGTTCGGGCTGAACAGGGTGTCCGTGGTGCCGTTCATGATGCCGTTGTTGTACAGGTAGTCAACCGCGTCATAGTAACGATCGTTCTTGCTCACGTCGATAAACGGGAACTTCGTATCGTTCTTGCCGGGCTTGGTCGGCTTCGTGTTCTCGGACTCGCCAAGAACCTTACCGCAGTTCTCGCAGACGTACTTGCCGGTCTGCGCGTTCTTGCGGAAGTTGTGGCCGGTCGCCGGGATGACTCTGCTGTACTTCACATCGCCGCAGCGAGAGCAGGCTTCTTCAAGCTTGCCATCCTCGGTGCAGGTCGGCTCGGTACGCTTGGTCACATAGTCGTGGCCCAGAGCATTGATTTCCTCGGTCTTGGTCGCGTCGCACTTCTTGCAGGTGTAGGTCTTGATGCCCTTCTCGGTGCAGGTCGGCTCGGTCGTGACCTTGCCCTCGTCCCAAGTATGTTCACCGGTAGCCTTGATGGTTTCGGTCTTGGTGTCGGTGTAGGTCTTGCCATCGAAGGTGACGGTCGCCGTGTAGGTACGGACGCCATCCTCGGTGCAGGTAGCGGGCTTCGTGACCTCGCTGGTGATCGTCGCATTCACGACCTGCGTGTGGGAAGCATCGTTCTCACAGGTGAAGGTCGCGGTCGCGCTTTCAACGCCAGTCCAGCTCCAAACCGGCTCGCCATACTTGTGGCCAGTGACCTTGATGGCCTCGGTCTTGGTGTCGGTGTAGGTCTTGCCCTCGAAGGTGACGGTCGCCGTATAGGTGCGGACGCCATCCTCGGTGCAGGTAGCGGGCTTCGTGACCTCGCTGGTGATCGTCGCATTCACGACCTGCGTGTGGGAAGCATCGTTCTCACAGGTGAAGGTCGCGGTCGCGCTTTCAACGCCAGTCCAGCTCCAAACCGGCTCGCCATACTTGTGGCCAGTGACCTTGATGGCCTCGGTCTTGGTGTCGGTGTAGGTCTTGCCCTCGAAGGTGACGGTCGCCGTATAGGTGCGGACGCCATCCTCGGTGCAGGTAGCGGGCTTCGTGACCTCGCTGGTGATCGTCGCATTCACGACCTGCGTGTGGGAAGCATCGTTCTCACAGGTGAAGGTCGCGGTCGCGCTTTCAACGCCAGTCCAGCTCCAAACCGGCTCGCCATACTTGTGGCCAGTGACCTTGATGGCCTCGGTCTTGGTGTCGGTGTAGGTCTTGCCCTCGAAGGTGACGGTCGCCGTATAGGTGCGGACGCCATCCTCGGTGCAGGTAGCGGGCTTCGTGACCTCGCTGGTGATCGTCGCATTCACGACCTGCGTGTGGGAAGCATCGTTCTCACAGGTGAAGGTCGCAGTCGCGCTTTCAACGCCAGTCCAGCTCCAAACCGGCTCGCCGTACTTGTGCTCGACCTCGTCCTCGATCTTGATGACCTTCTCGTCACCCTCGACCGGGGAAACTTCGTTGCGCTCAAGTGCCTTGACGGTGATCTCGGTGTTGACGTAGTCGCCGTAGCTGAACGTCAGGGTCGCAAGCGTGGTGTTCGCAGCAACCGCTTCCTCGGAAGCAAACGCAAACGTGACCTCGCCCTTTGCCTCGTCAACGTAGAAGCTCTTGTACGCCTGCGTGGAGGTCTTGCCGGTGAGGGTGACCTTCGCCGGATCGTACTCGACAACATACTTACCGTTGGTAACAGCAACGTCGTCGCTGATGGTGACGGTCAGAACGTGGTTCGCAGCATCGCCGGTGGAAGGCTTGATGGACTGCGGACGCTCGGTCTGCTTGACCTTGAGTGCGTTCAGGCTACCGGTGGAAGCGTTCACAGCTTCGCCAGCAGATTCCAGACGTGCCTTGCTGCTCATCTCGGAAACATCCAGAGCAGTCATGGAGTCGCTGCGCATCGAAATGAGTGCGCCGGTCTCCAGTGCGTAGCCGTCCTCTTCGCCCTTTGCAGGAGCCTGAACCTTGGCAACGCTCACAGGAGCCTTGGTCTCAATGCCCATCATCTTCAGCAGGTCGGCGGGGATAGAATCACCAGAGGCAGTGGGAGCTGCGGAGTACAGGCCGGAGATACCGGTCACGCCGTCCAGCTTGCAGACCTTGCCGGTGGGGATAGCGTGGGTTTCGGCATCCTGCTGCGTGAGGTTTGCATAGTAGATGGAGGCGTCGGTCGCATCAGCGATCAGCAGGCCGTTGCTGTCAGCCAGACTGATGTAGTCCATGGACACATTCATGGTGTCCTCGAACGTCACGCCGATGTTGCCGAGCAGGCCGCGAACGAGCGTTGCGCTGACCTCTTCACCGGCCGCTGCCGTGGTGTCCCAAACAGGAACGGTGATGTACTGATACAGATCGCCATCCGCGTTCAGGACATAGTAGACATGGCAGGTCGTACCGGCGTCACACTCGGTGATTGGGCTGGAAGCGGGAAGCATGGTGTTGACCACATCCACAGTGATGTCGCCGATGTAGGCGATCGCAACCAGATCAGTATAGTTGGAGTTTGCGCGCCAGCCGGAGATGCTGCCCTCGACGTAATCGACCAGCTCATACAGGCCGTCGGTGTTGGAGATGTAGATCGGATCGCCGAAGGTCGTCGCGCTATGCACGGTGCCGTCCTCCTCGGTCAGCGTGAAGCTGACAGCGGGGTTCTCAGCCACATCGCGGATTGCGTAGCTGGTGGAGCACTCGCTGCCCTGAGATTCCTCAAAGGTAGTCGCGTTCACCTTGTAGATGTGACCAGCTGCGTCATAGATATCGGTGCCCCACAGTGCGCCGGCGGCGTAGCCTGCGCCGTAGAACTGCGTTGCGGTGTAGCCGCTCTTCGCGGTGATCGCCTTGGTGCCGAGATCGATCTGGCTCCAGGCAGTGCCGTTTTCGTTGGTGACCTGTGCATTGACCGTCGCGTCAACATTGACATAGCCCTTGACGGTGACGTTGATGTCCTTGGAGACATGCTCGCCGGCCGCATTGACGGCAACGGTGGTAACAGTGACAGTCGTGGTGCCCTCGCCAGCGCCGGTGATGACGCCGTTCTCAACGGTCGCAACAGCGGGATTCGCGGAGCTCCAGGTCAGTTCATTGGTGGAGCCGAGGATGACCTTGGTGGAGATCTCCTTGCTTTCGCCAACATAGATGGTGACGTCCGTCGGGTTGACCTTCAGGGTCAGGTCGGTCGCTCTGTTGTACTGATACAGGGAGACAACAGGCCAGACCTTTTCGCCGAAGTTGCCGACCTCAGCCGGGATCAGCGCAACGGGATCGATGGCGTACAGCTTCGCAGTCTCGCCGTCCTGATAGGAGGAGACCAGCAGATAGCCGGTAGCCTGATCGTAGATCATGGAAGCGTACTGGCCGCCGGAGACAGCGGAGACGTTGGTCAGCTCCAGACCGGTATTGCCGAGGTCTTCCATAACCATGGAGTAGCCCTCGCCACCGTCGTAGGTGAACATATTGAACTTATACAGCTCGCCGCTCTCGGTCATAGCATAGTAGAAGTTCGCCGGGCAATCGGGGTAGCTGTACCACAGGTAGTTGTAATCATAGGTGCCGCTGCCGATGAAGGCAATGACAGCCAGAGGATCGTCTGCAAAGCCCTTCGTGGAAAGATCCCAGTAGGACAGGGTGCCCTCAGCCGGGTTGAGCATTTCCAGGTAGGTGCCGTTCATGCAGATGCCGACCATTTTGCCAAACAGGCCTTCCTCCACTGCGGGAGACGCAGCTGCGTCGGACCACTGCCAGGAAGAAGCGATGGTGCCGTAGGAAGTGACCTCGAACGTGTCGGGATCAATACCGAACATCGCATTGCCGCTTCCGTTGTGGACCAGAAGCTCGCCCTCGTGGAGCGTACCTGCGACATAGCTGGAGCCTTCCGCGACCTTCGTCCAAGCAGCGGTGTTGTCGGTGCTGAACTCAGACCAGTAAGCCTTGCTGTCCGTGCCGTAGATCAGAGCGCTTGCCTTGATCTCGGGCAGAGCCTCAACGGTGACGCGGCAGACGTCCGTGAGCGCCGGGTTTGCCTTGGCGGCAACCGTGATGTCAGCCTCGCCGACTGCCAGCGTCTTGATCTCGCCGTTCTGGTCAACAGAGACAACGTCGGGGTTGCTGCTCGTCCAGGTGACGGTCTTGTCGGAGGCCAGCCACGGGATAACGCTCGCGGAAAGCTGATAGGCGCTGCCCTTGAGGAGCGTCAGCGCATGCTCGCTCAGCTCGACCTTGGTAGCCGGAGCCGTAGTGGGCAGGGTAACGGTGTTGGCAGGAACAACATACAGGCCCACGAGGTGATCGTAGAACTGGTTTGCATTGCTGCCGCTGACGAGCTGCGTAGCTTCAGGAGTCTCGGGGTTGATGACCCACAGCTCGTTATCGACGTCGCCGCTGCTCTTGACGCCGTAAGCGCCGGCCAGATACAGTGTGCCCTTCGTCTGATCGTAAGCCATGGAGGCGTAGCTGGTGACATACATACCGGACTTGCCGATCTTTTCGCCGTCCAGCGTCAGAGCGCCGTCAGCGATCTCATCCAGCGTGTACTGATACAGATAAATGTTGCTGCCGCTTGCCGCGTTGACGCCGTAGAACTTGCCGTTGGCGTCGATGGCCAGCGTGCGCAGTGCATGGAATGCAGCCGTGCTGCTGGGATGATTGACCGTGATGTCGGCGACCTTGGTCAGCTCGCCGCTCACAAGATCCATCGTATACAGCTTGTTGCCGGTGTTGTTGGAATCGATGGTTCCGCTGGTGACATTGGAAATACGGTTGGTCAGGACGTACATGGTCTGATCCTTGGGGTTCATAGCCATGTCGGCGACCATTTCATTGGCGTCAAAGGTTGCCGGGAAGGAGGCGACCTTCTGTGCGTTGTCCAGCTCGTCCTGCGGAGCGGCATAGAGGCCGTCAGCGGTGGCGAAGAAGACATACTTGCCTGCGTACTCGGCAGCATAGACCTCCATGCTGGCATCAGCATAGTCGGTCATGCCCTCGGCCTTGGTCAGCGTGGTGGGATCGATCTCGACCCAGCGCGGGCCGTTGCCGCGGGAGGTGCCGGAGGTGAAGCCGAACATTCTGCCCGTGAAGTTCTCGGGCGTGCCGCCGTATTTGATCTTGTAGCTGACTTCGTTGCCCGCGTAGTCAGCGACCGTAACGGTGACATATTCGCCGGCTGCGTCGGTCAGCGGGAATACCAGACCGCATTTCTCGCCAGCCTGATCCTGAGACGGAACAGCAGCCATCTGCGTGCCATCGATCGTCAGGATCTTCTTGCCGCTTGCATTGAAGAGGCCCACGAAAGCGATGTACTGGTTGTCCTTAGCGACAACGGTCAGCTCACCGGTCATCATGTCCTTCTCAACGTCGAGCAGCTCAGGAGCCGTATTATCGACCGTGTAGGTGTTGGCGAAGTAAGCGCCATCGCCCAGCACGTCGGAGGTGATCAGCTTTTCGATCGCACTCTTATCCAGTGCGGCGCCGTCCTCGTAATACTCGGGGATCAGAGCGATGCCTGCGGTGATCTTATCGCCTTCCTGGAGGCCAAGGGATGCGATCTTCTGGTTGGCCGTCAGGCTGGCTGCCGTGTTGCGCCATGCGGCGCCATTGGTGTAGTAGTAAGCACCGAATACCTGATTCGTAACGCCGCCCATGTAAAGGATCTCGTTCGTGGTCTCATCCTTGACGAAGTAGACCGCGGCCGCAGCGTTGCGGATCACGCTCACCGCGTACTTTGCGAGGGTGCTGCCGGAGTTAATGGCGGCACGATCGTAGGGGATCTCGTCCTCGATCACATACGGGTTGACCGTATAAATGGTCTCGTTCTTCTCGCCCGGATACTTGATCGTGTTGTAGTTGGTGTACGAGGACAGGCCCAGATAGGTGGGACGGGTGTCGCCGTACAGCTGCTCAACCAGCGTGGCGGTATCGAGCATGGAAGCATCGGACCAGTTGCCGTAGAAGCCGAGCATCGGGATGGAGTGTACGGGGAGCATTGCGCCGTCGTCGGTGTTGTTGGTGCCAACATAGACGTAGCCCTCGACATACGCGCCATTGGTGTAATACTGGTCAAGGTAAGCCTTGGCCTGAGCCGTCAGCTTGATGGTGACCTTGACGTTGACAGGCGTTCCGACCGGGACCTGCACGGCATCCGTCTTCATCTGAGAGAGGAAGAGGTATGCGTCGTAGGAATTGACCTTGCCATCCTTGTTGATATCGGCAACAGTCAGGTCATAGGTGGAGCCGTCGTTCGCGCCGGTGGTGTAGTCCAGGATCGCCTGGGCATCCGCCGCGTCGGTCTTGCCGTCCTTGTTGACGTCGCATTTATAACCGACCGTGGGAACGAAGGTCTTGCCGTCCACGTCATAGGTCACGTCGGCTGCCAGAGGAGCAGTCAGGGTGTCCATGAAGACGGCGGAATCACCGGCCGCGTTGTATGCACTCTGGAAAATATCCTGCGTGAACACGTCTGCGGAGAAGGTGTACTCCTGCACGGTGCCGGAGAGGTTGTTGATGGAGAACTCGAAGGTGTATTCGCCGGTGCGCTCGGGGTCGTCGCCGAATTCGGCCTTGACCTTGCCGTCAGCGGCAGTACCGCTCAGGTTGTCCTTCATCAGGATATAGCTCGCCGCGCTGACAGCGTTGCCGACATTGCCAAGGCCGGCGCCCTGATTCATAACAGAATAGGTGTATTCGCCAACATCGTTGTCGTAGCCCTTCAGCGGCGTTGCGGTGGACATCAGCAGGCTGTTGATCAGCGCGCGGGCGTCCAGACCGGTCTTTTCGTCGAGCTTGTTCTCACGGATGTACTGGCCCATCACAGCCGCCATACCGGCGACCTGCGGGGAGGCCATGGAGGTACCGGACATCGTCTCATAAGCGGTGTGGCTGGTATGAGCGCCTTCGCCGTTATGCGCGCCGTTGACGGAGTAGATGCTGCCGCCAGGAGCGGTGATCTCCGGCTTGAGCTCCAGAGAGCCCGGAACACCCCAGGAGCTGAAGGAGCTCATGGTGTAATGATCGGAGCCATAGACCACAGAGCTGATGCCCTTGTTGATGGTCATGGAGCCGGTCGCATACGACGCATCCTCAGCCTTTGTGGAGGCGTCCCAGATCGCCAGGCCGTCAGCCATCGTGATGGAGACACACGGAGCCGTCTTATTGTAGTCGGACAGGTCCATGTTGATGACGCCGGCGGCGTTGTTGTAAACGACGGTCGCGATCGCGCCAGCTTCAACAGCGTTCACGCCCTTCAAATAGAAGGAGATGCCGCCGCGCTGTACGAACACGATCTTGCCGGTCACATCGATGCCCTCGAAATCCTCTGCGTTACCGGCAACACCGGCAGGAAGGATGACATAGTCATGCGTGCCTGCGAGGGTACCCATCTTGGCATTGGAATAATCGGTCTCGTTGTAGAAAACGTTCATGTCACCAACGGTGAAGTAGCTGCCGGTGAAGCCGTCGTTGTCAACGGAAGCCACCGCCAGAGAGTTGGTGAAGGATCCGGGAGAGCCGTCCATCTGCATGGAGACATCGTCCGCATACAGGTAGCCGAGCTGTGCGTTCTCAGCCCAGTAGCCGGAGTTGCCGGCGGACATGCTGACAACGGTGCCGCAGTTGGCGAGGCTCGCCATGATCTCGGCATAGTCACCGTCGACACGGCTGAAGCCGGGGCTGCCGGAGCCGAGGGACAGGTTCACGGAGTCGCAGCCGAGCATGACAGCGTCTTCGATTGCGACCATATAGTCGGAATCATACGCGCCGCCGCCCGAACCAAAGACCTTCATGACAACGAGCTGTGCGTCCGGAGCAACGCCCTGCACCTTCACGGTGTCCAGTGCGCTTGCGAACGTGCCGTCAGCCTGCTGGATGTAGGCGTTGGCCGCCGCGATACCCTCAACGTGAGAGCCATGCTCGCCCTGCGTGTCATGCACATGGTCGATGGTGTAGTTCTTGTCGATGTAGTTGTAAGCAAACGGGATCTTGGCACTGACATAAGCCTTGTCCGCGCTGATCTTGCCGCTGGCAGCGTTCAGCTGCGACAGAACATCAGCGGTCAGGTCGGCCTTCGTCAGAATGCCCGCTTCCTTCTTGTACTCGTCAACGCTCATGCCCTTGAGGCCGGCAATGTGCGCGATGGAGTACTCATAGCCAGCAGCCGAGAAGGACTGCTGCTCGTAATCGATACCCGTATCGATCACGGCGATCTTGCTGCCAGCGCCGGTGTAGCCTGCTGCCCAAGCAGTGCTGGAGCCGATCTGCGCAGAAGAGGTAGCCATGTTCGGATCATTGGTCTCGTTCTTGTCGACCACCATGGGTTCGTAGCGGTTTTCAATGAAAACCTTCTTGACGCCCTGAACCTTTGCGATCTCTTCGATTTGCTCGTAGCGGACGTTTGCCGAAATGATGTTGCCGGCAAAGGTCAGGTTCCAAACAACGTCGATGCTGTCTTTCAGAGCTGCGTCGATTTTCTGGACCATGCTGTTCTGCTTGCCCTTCAGGCTGTCACGGTAAGCGACGGCTGCGGAGCTCAGATCAGTAGACCCAAACTTTTCGACAGTGGAGGCATCTTCCAGCACGATGGAGACACGAACGATTTCGCCCTCCGCGTACTGCGTGTCCCTGCCGCCGTCAACGCTTTCTTTGTCCAGTGCGGACTCCAGAAGCTTTTCGGAAACAGGATCGTCCAGCTTTTCAAACTCCAGGCTTGCAGTCTGGCTGCTTCCTGCGGCGAACGACGGAACAACAAGTCCGACGCACATCGCAAGGACGAGGAGCATGGAAAGAAGACGGATCGGGAGATGTTTCTTCATATTCTTTCCTTCTTTCAAAAGACTTTTACCATGCGTGGGCAGGCATGGCTTGTTCCCGCCGCAGAGCATCTCTCTCCTTGCCGGGATATTACCGCCCAAACTGATAGGTTATCGTTTTTCACACCGATACCTACAGTTCTAAGCGTGAATATTTTACCAAGGAAGTAAAACCTATGTCAACTATTTGCTTCGCTAAAAAATTAACAAAAATGATGTGCGGTAGATTCACACAATTCATAGTATTTATCCAGTTTGCCAGCTTGAAATGTTGGTTTTATCCACGCACGGCGTGCATTTTGGTATTTGTTTTTGCATCTGCTCCATCAAAATAATATGCGGTACGCTATAATCCTATCGATTAATATACAGTCATTTGCCAAAAACAGCCGTTTTTCAGCAGAATATAAACTTTTTTCTGGCGCACCAAACTTTTTTCAGGCCTCAAAATGCAAGTTTCCGTTTTGTGTCCTGCATTTTCTGCTTTCCTCACAAGCACACGCCGCCGCACGCCGTGCGGTCGAAAACCGTCGAATATGCATTCGTGAATATGCCGAAAGGCGGATACGCGGAAATAGCGGCGGCTTCGGGACCAGAACCGTCTCCGAAGCCGCTCTTCATGATATTCCCCTGCTGGGAAGCGCATTTTTTGTGTGCGTTCCGGCGTTGCGTCTCAACCGAGCGTTTCCCGCTCAACGCGGAGAAATTCCTCTACCGCCGACGGCATTCCCGCAAGGAACGGGACCTTGCTGGCAAAATTCAGCGCGCCCTTTCCGTCGCCGCGGACAAAGCGTGCGCCGGTCTCCTGTAAAAGCGCCGCCGCGCCTGCATAATCCCACACGCTGAGCTGCGGAGAGTAATATGCCGAGCAGCGCCCCGCAGCCACATAGCAGATCGAGAGCGAGGCCGTTCCCGGCTCACGCAGATCCATCGTATGGTCGGAGATCGCCCGTGCCAGCCGGAAGGCGTCGTCGCGCAGCTCCGGGCGATAGGGCGCCGTCCCGAAGATCACGACGCTGGAGGAAAGCGGGCCGTCCTGCGGCTGAAGGCGCGTGTCGTTGAGATAGGCGCCCCTGCCCTTTTCCGCCCAGAACATTTCGCCCCGATAGGGGTTATAGACCACGCCGCCCACGATCTCGCCGTCGAGCACAACGCCGACAGAGATCGCGCTGTACTGGAAGCGGCAGATAAAATTTGTCGTGCCGTCGATGGGGTCGATGATGAAGGTCAGCCCGCGCGCTACCGGATTTTCGTCGCAGCCGGCCTCCTCTCCGATAAAGTGGCAGCCCTCAAACGTCTCTGACAGGCGTTTCATCAGGAATTTCTGCACTTCCAGATCATATTTCGTGACGTAATTGGCCGTTCCCTCTTTAGCCATGGTATTTTCCGCAATATCGCCCGCGCGCTTGATGATCTCGCTTGCCTCACGCACGATCTGCTTTACCTGTTCGATCATGTCTCTCCCTGCTTTCATATGGTGTTGAGAATGTGTCCCGGCGAGAGGCGGTACCCGCTCTTGAAGTCCTGCGGGTTGACGCCAACGATCCTGCGGAACACGGTGCTGAAATATTTTGTGTCCTGATAGCCGCACCTTGCGGCAGCCTCATAGATTTTGATGTCCGGATCCTCGGTCAGCAGGCGTACCGCCCGCTTCATCCGGAAAAGCGTCAGATATTCCTGAAACATCGGCCCGCCGCTGCTTTTGAAGAGCTTTCCGAGATAGCTGTCGCTGATCTTCAGCTCACTCGCCACATGGCGGAGCGTGATCTGCTCGTCGCAGTGCTCCTCCATCCACGCGCAGGCACGCTGCAAATAGCGTTCTGCGGTGGTGTTGCCTTCGTTGTAGACCAGCGCCGGCTGTGCTCCGGCGCGCTTCTGCTCCAGACTCCGGATGGCGCTCTCGAGCACGGTGCGCAGCTCTTCCTCGTCCAACGGCTTGAGAATATAGCCCTTGACGCCGAGAAACACCGCTTTTTTTGCATATTCAAACTGATCGTAGCCGGAGAGGATGATGAACTCGCAGCCGCAGCGTCCCTTCATCCGCTCGATCAGCTCCAGCCCGGAGCCGCCGGGCATATTGATGTCGGTGATCACGATGTCTGGCCGCAGCTCTACGATCAGCCGCTCCGCCTCTTCGGCGTTGTAGGCCTTTCCCGCCACGGTGCAGCCGTAGCGCGCCCACGGTGTGGCCATGCACAGCCCCTCGAGGATCAGCGGTTCATCCTCCACCAGAAGCACCCGGTACATCATCATCCTCCTTCCTTTTTTCTGTTTCCGGCTGCGGCAGGACCGTCAGCCATACCTTCGTGCCTTCGCCGAGCTTGCTCTCGATGCGCAGGCCGCAGCGCTCGTCTCCATAGAGCTGCGCACGCTGCTGCACGTTGCTCAAGCCGATATTGTACATTCCCTGCGACTTGAGCTGGCGTACATGCTCAAGCCGCTCCTCACTCAGGCCAACGCCGTTGTCCTCCACCAGAAAAACGAGATAGCCGTCCTCCCGGCGGGAGCTGATGCGGATCCTTCCGACGCCCGGCTTCCCTTCCAGTCCGTGGACCAGCGCGTTTTCCACCAGCGGCTGGATCAGGAGCTTGGGGATGCGCTCCTCTTCAAGCGACTCGTCCAGCTGCATCTCGACCTGAAGCCGTTCGGCGTAGCGCAGCTTCTGAATATCGATGTATGCGCGCACCATATCCATTTCCGTGCGCACGCAGACCATGTCGTCGCGGTTATTGAGGATGCTGCGCAGGAGCTTTCCGAAGTTGACCGTCACCTGCACCACGACATCGTTTTTCCCAAGCCTGGCGCACCATCCGATCAGGTCAAGCACATTATAGATGAAATGCGGATTGACCTGAAGCGAGAGCGCCTGCGCTTCTGCGACGCGGAGGCTCTCCTGCTCCTGCTGAACGTGCCCCACCAGCTGTTCGATCTGCTCCGTCATAAGGTTGAAATCCGCCTCAAGCTGGCCCATTTCATCGCTGCGCTGCACCGGCACGCGCGTATCCAGCTCGCCGTTTCGGAATTTCTCCATAGACGCACGCAGCTGATGCACCGGCCGGCTGATCGTCTGCGCAACGCGCCACGCAACCAGCACGCTGACGAGCGCTGCCGTCGCCAGTCCCAGCAGCAGTGCGCCGAGCAGGCTGCTGCGGAAATTCAGGATCTGCATTTTCGGCAGCTCGACCAGAATCAGCCCCCGCAGCAGGTCGCTGCGGCAGTAAGCATACGCTCCGCCCCAGAGCGTCCCGCTGCGGCTGCCGCTCCATGCCTGTTCGGTGCTTTTTCCGTTCGGCAGTTTTCCGAGGCCCTCCGCCTCCGCTCCTGCCGAGCTGTAAATCACGGTATCATACGGGTTGAGCAGCAGCGTTTCCGACGCATAGCCCGTCGATGGCATATGATAAAGCGCCGCCAGCGTTGTGCGCGGAGCCTCCAGCAGCACATAGCCGAGCTTCTGCCCGTCAGCACCGCAGACAACCTTCGCCAGTGCGAGGCGCGTCGTATCCTCCAACACGGCGTCCTTCGCCGTCAGATGGACGGCCACGCCGTCCGTCTCATTAGCCTGCCGGAACACGCTCCAATTGAGCGAGTCCGTCTCGCCGGGGGCCAGCGAGGAGGAGCCTGTACTCAGAACATCGCCGGTTTTCAGGCTGATAACGGAGATCGCCGCCTCTTCCGTAAAATCATTTTTGTAGCCGTACATCTGCCGCAGCAGCGAAAGCCCGCCGTCCTCCGGCGGCGACTGCGTGAGCCACTGTCTCGTCAACCTCCCGGCGGCAAGCTCGTCCACTGCCGTGCTGTAATCCATGAGCGCCGATTCCAGCCCGCCGCAGATCTCCGCTGCCGTTGTCTGGCCGCGCGAAGAAAGGCTGCTCAGATAGAGCGTACCATAGGAGGTATAGATCACGGCCGCAAAAACGACCAGCGCCGCAATGATCGACAGCAAAACCATCCAGAGCAGCCGCACAAAATAGCCGCTGTGCAGCATCTGCTTCCATTTCCGAAGCATTTTCTCGCCTCCCTCCGGTCTCAAGATACAAAAAACGCGCGCAAAAAGCAATCGGAAAATCCGCCGCAGCCAAAACAAACGGCAGCGGCGGCATCCTGCAGCCGATCGCCGCAGTCCGCCGCCGGAATTGCCGATATCAGCCGACGACGCTCTTGCCGCCGGAGATCTTGTTGAACAGGATCAGGCACAATACCGTTGTCAGCGTCAGGATGGTGGACAGCGCCGAAGCCTGTCCGTAGGCGTCGTTGTTGACGCAGTTGAAGATGGCGACCGGGATGGTAACGGTCTTGCCCGTGTACAGAAGCAGCGTCGCGCTGAGCGTATTGATGACGCTCACGAAGCTGAGCACCGCGCCGGACAGCACGCCCGGCAGCATCAGATGCACCGTCGTCTTGAAGAACGTGCGCATCGGCGGCACGCCGAGACTGATCGAGGCCTCCTCCACGCTGTTGTCGATCTGATACAAAATACCCACGCTTGAGCGCATCGTATACGGCAGCTTGCGGATAATAAAGGATATAATGATGATCCACATACTGCCGGTCAGCAGGATCGCGCCGCTGTTGAACGCGACGATCAGGCAGATGCCGAGCACCGCGCCGGGGATGACATAGGGGAACATGAGCAGCACGTCGATCAGATTCGTGAAGAAGCTCTTCCTGCGCACGATCAGATACGCGCCAAGCAGCGACAGGACAATGATGATCGCCAGCGCAATGACCGCGTAGAGGAAGGTGTTGGTGATGCTCTGCTTGGCCTTCGACCAGACAGCAATATAGCTGTCAAAGCTGAAACCGCTGACAAACAGCGGGCCGTTGGTCTTGCGGAAAGATTGGACGGTAACGGTGATCTGCGGCAGGACGGACAGGAACGAGACGAGGAACACTGCCAGCGTCGCCAGCAGCTTCTTTCCGACCGGAAGCTCCCGCACTGCCGGCGGACGGAGGCTGGTCATGTTGTAGCGCTTCTTGTCCACAACGCCCTTCTGGATAATCAGGACGACCACCGCGATCAGAATGATGACCACCGACAGCGCGCTCGCAAAGCCCGTATCGGTGCCTACCTCATTCAGGAATTCCTTATAAATGACGACCGGGAGCGTCGTGTAGCCCTCGCCGATCAGGCGCGGCGTACCGAAGTCAGCCAGCGCCGTCATAAAGACCATCAGGCTGCTGGAGAGGATTGTCGGCATGATGACCGGGAACGTGACCTTCATCACGCGCCGGATCCCTGCCACGCCGAGGTTTTCGCTGGCCTCCTCGAGCGAGGCATCAATGCTGCCCAGCGCACCGGAGACATACAGATAGACCATCGGATACAATTTTAATGTAAAGACCAGCAAAATGCCCTTCAGGCCATAGATGCTGCCCAGCTCAATGCCGAGCTTCGCCAGCAGATGCGTGATGAAGCCGTTGCGCCCGAGCAGCGTGATCCATGCATATGCACCGATAAACGGAGGTGAGAGCATGGACAAAACGACCATGATGTTGATGATCCGCTTGCCGTAGAGGTTGAAGCGGGTGCCGAGATATGCCAGCGGCACGCCCAGCGCCGTGGCAAAGATCGTCACGGCGAAGCTGATGAACAGGCTGTGCCACAGAGCCTCCTGATAATACTTCTTTTGAAAGAATTTCAGGTAATTCGCAAAGGTGAATGCATTGGTCGAGGGGTCCTGAAAGCTTTGGATAAAAAGCTTCGCAAACGGATAGATAATAAAGACCAGTGAAAGAATGATGATGAGAAACGTCATACTTGTCCAGAAATTGAACCGGTCCATATGGAGCTTTTCATACAGCTTTTCTTTTTTCTTTTTCGCTTCCATGCGGCGTTCTCCTTTCCGGCTTATTGCATGATCGACTCTTCTGTCTCCGCGTCGAAAACATTGATGCGCTCCTCCACGAAGCGAAGCCCGACCTCATCGCCAACGCTGCGCACAATGCGCATCCGGTCGGTATATTCGTTGGCTTCGATGATCTGTCCGTTGGAGAGCTGTATCTCATAACAGATGAAATCGCCTAGGAAGGTCGCCAGCGTAATGGTCCCGCGGATCGCGCCGTCCGTGGGCTTGCTCTCAATGATGAAATGCTCCGGGCGGACGGAGACCTTCACCTTGCCCGCAAACGCCGGGTCAACACGGGCATTGACGTCTGCCGCATCCAGGATGCGGACCTTGCCGTTCTTTGCCGTGCCGTCGAGGAAGCAGGACGTGCCGATAAAGTTCGCCACGAACATATTGGCGGGGTTATCATAGATCTCCCGCGGGCCGCCGATCTGCATGACTTTACCGGCGCGCATGACGGCAATCCGGTCGGAGATGGACAGCGCCTCCTCCTGATCGTGGGTAACGTAGATGGTGGTGATGCCAAGCTTGCGCTGGAGCTTTTTGATGGAAGTGCGCATGGTCACGCGGAGCTTCGCGTCCAGATTGCACAGCGGCTCGTCCATCAGCAGGATATCCGGCTCGATGACAATGGCGCGCGCCAGCGCGACGCGCTGCTGCTGGCCGCCGGAGAGCTGTCCGGGCATACGGTCGGCCAGCATCTCGATCTGCATCATCTCCATGGCCTCGCGGGCCGCGCTTTCCAGCTTCTCGCCCTTGATCTTGCGCGCCTTGAGACCGTAGGCCACGTTGTCCTTTACCGACAGATGCGGGAAGATCGCGTAGTTCTGGAACACCATGCCGATGTTCCGCAGATGCGCCGGGATGCTGTTCAGTTCCCGCTCACCGAAGAAAATTTTGCCGTCGTCGATCGTGTTGAAGCCCGCGATCATGCGGAGCAGCGTAGTCTTTCCGCAGCCGGACGGGCCGAGGAGCGTGAAGAACTCGCCCTTCTGAATGTCCAAACTCACATGGTCGCAAGCCTTAAAGTCGCCGTAGACCTTGGTTGCGCCGTCGATTTTTACGCTTTGACTGCTCATGTATCTGATCCTTTCTGCGTGAGATTGGTGAGCGGCGGCTGCCGTTCACGGAAAGCAGGCGCCGGGCAGGCGTCCCGAGAACCGGAAATGCCCGCCCGGCGGAAACTGACTCAAATTTTAGCCGGTGATGTAATCACGCCATTTCTCGTTGAACTCTTCGGTATGCGAAGCGGTCCAGTCAAGATCGAGCGTAACGAAATTGATCTGATCCCACGGAGTCATGGTGTCGGGATCGGTGACATCCTTGCGGACGGAGCGGCGGTTCAGATCGCCCAGCTTCTCCTGCACTTCCTTGCTGGAGAGGTAGTCGATGAACAGCTGTGCGCTCTTGGGGTTCTTGCAGTCCTTGATGATGGCGCAGCCGGACGGGCTGGAGGAGGTACCCTCTTCGGGGTAGACGATGGCGATGCTGGCGCCGGAAGCAATGTAGCGCAGCGCAGCCTCTTCATAGGTCAGGCCGACCAGATACTCGCCGTCGGCAACTCCCTTGTAGACGCCGGAGGAGGATTCGATGACCTTGCCGTCCAGATTCTCGACCAGCTTTTCCACGAAGTTGTAGCCTTCACCGTTGTCGGTGCCGTAGGCCAGAATGATGGACATGATGCATGCAAACGCGGAGGAGGAAGCCGTCGGGTCAGCCGTTGCGATCTGTCCTTTGTACTTCTCGTCGAGCAGATCTGCCCACTTGGTGGGAGCGTCCTCCGGGCTGATGAGGTCGGTGTTGTAGATCATGACCATCGGGCCCATGTCAAAGCCGGTGTAGTAGCCGTTGGGATCGACTGCGGCGTCCTTCAGATCGGCAACATTGGAGGAGGTGTAGGGCTGGAGCATATCCTGATTGGCGCGGTAGGTGTCGATGACGCCGCCCCAGATCACGTCTCCCTGCGGATTGCTGGCCTCGGCCTTGACGCGGGCAAAGAGGGAGGAAGTGCCGTCCTGAACGAGATTGACCTTGATGCCGGTCTTGCTCTCAAACTCCTCGATCAGAGGATCGGCCCATTCGGTGGAGTTGGAATAGTAAAGCGTCATTTCGCCGGTATCTGCCAGCTCGGTCTGGCCGGCTTCTGCGGGCGTTTCTGCCGGGGTATTATTCTGGGGAGTCTCTTTCGCGGCACAGGCCGCCATGGAAAGCAGCATGACAACTGCAAGCAGGAATGCGATCCGTTTTTTCATGATTTCTCTCCTTATTTCTTTTTCGGCACGGTTTGGTACCGTAGTTTTACTTTATCACGCGGTTTTTTACCTGACAAGGTGAATGAACCGCACTTTAGGGCGAAAAAACAGCATATTATACATTTTTATTTGTTGTGCATAAATGTTTCCTGTTGATATTGTACAAACCTCACAGTTGCCTGCACGGCTCCTTCCATACGCGCACTTCTCCTGGTCTCCTGCGCGGCCCTCCCCCGCCGTCTCATCGCTCTGTCTGCCGCCTCAACGGCCTCCGGCGGGCGCATCCGGAGGGACACAAGACGCCTCTTTTTCCGATAAAATGAAAAAAGAATCAAAAATCTACTTTTTTTGCGGAAAAGCATTGCTTTCTTTCCTCCATGCCGCTATGATGTATACATAATTTTCCACCATAACTGTATATCTCCGGCACACACTATCCTTGGAGGATTTCAATATGAAATTTGAACTGAATGATCTGACGCCGCTGCTCGACCTTCTGGCGCAGCCTGCCTTCTGTACGGAGGACGGCGTCGTCTGCTATTGCAACCGTCCCGCGCGGGATCGTGGTCTGAAAACGGGCGTCAGCGCTGCGTCGCTGCTTGGAGCCGGTGCGGAGCTTCCCGCACCCGGAGGCGCGCCGCGTCAGGTGATATTGAACCTGCACGACGCTCTGGCCTCGGCAAGCGTCCTTCCGTCCGAGAGCGGCTATCTTTTCCTGCTCTCGCCCGCAGTCTCGGAGAGCGTTCCGCCGCAGGCGCTGCTTGCCGCCGCGCAGAGCATCCGCACGCCGCTGTCCAACCTCTTCGCCGTCGCCTCGTCGCTGTTCCCGGCGCTCGAGGAGGCCGAGGATCCCGCGCTTCAGACGCAGATCGCGTCCATGAACCGCGCCTATTATCAGCTCCTGCGTCTGGCCTGCAATCTGACGGATATGCGCTGCGTGCTGGATGGCTCGCTGCATCTGCGCCGCGAAAAATCGGAGGTCACGGTCTTTTTCCGCGATCTGTTCGAACGCGCCGTTCCGCTGTGCCGCGCCGCCGGCATCACGCTTACCTATTCCTGCTCGGCAAGGCCCTTTGCGGCATGGATGGACCGGCCCCGGCTGGAGCGCGCCGTCTGGAATCTGCTGTCGAACGCGATCAAATTCACGCCGAAGGGCGGAAACATCTCCGCCGAGCTGGAATATACGCCGCAGGCCGCGCGTCTGCGCATCCGCGACAATGGCGACGGCATCGGCCCGGACCTGCTCGCCACCGCCTTTGATGCCTACACCCGTGACATTCCGCTGGGCGACCCGCGCTGGGGTGCCGGACTCGGGCTTTCGCTGGCCGGACGTGTTGCCCAGCTGCACGGCGGCTCGATCTTCCTCGAGTCCGATCCCGGCAGCGGGACCTCCGTCGTCCTGTCGATCTCCCTGAACACGCCCGCCACGACCGAGCTTCAGCTCCGCAGTCCCACGGCCGGGATCGACTACACCGGCGGCTATCCGCACGAGCTGGTGGAGCTTTCCGACGTTCTGCCGCTGCGGGAATTTGACTCTTCGCACATTAACTGATACAATATAGGAGAATTCTGAAACGAGAGGAGATGGCGCGTTATGTCTTTCTGCCCATCCTGCGGAAATGCAGCTCAGGACGGCGCGAAATTCTGCCGTTTCTGCGGAAAGCCGCTTCCTGCCTACCCTGCAAGCGCCTCTGCCGGGAGATGCAGCCGCTGCTCCAGCTTTCTGACCTCCGGCGCGGCCTTCTGCATGGTCTGCGGCGCACCGGCTCCGAAGCAGCCGCCCGTGCCCAAGCCGCAGCCACAGCCGGAGCCCGCACCTCCTCAGCCGAAGCCTGTGCCGAAGCCGAAGCCCTCTCCCAAGTCCAAAAACACAAAGCAGCTCCTGTTCAATATTCTGATGGCCGCCGCAGCGCTTCTGGCGCTGCTGGGCGTCGTGGTCGGCGCGCTCTATACGACGGGTAATCTGGGCTATGTCACGGATTTCGTCCATGACCTCACCCATTCGCAGCCCGCCGTCTCGCCGTTTGCTCCGAACGAAGCTCTGAGCGTCCCGGTCGAGGCCCCCGCCGAGGCGGAGCCTGCACCGACGGAAAAGGTCCCGGAGCTGCCTGGCACGCCGTCTGCCGGCGAGGCGCCGTCGGAGTCCCCCGATGCGCCGTCCAACGACAGCCTTTCCATCGACGATACGCCGGACGACGAGCCGCTGCCCGCGCCCGACGATGAAGAATCGCCTGTGCTGGATTCCGCTGGGACGCTTTCCGCAGAGGAATTTGAAGCGGAGCTGGAACGCATCCGCGACCTGTACTATGAGATTGAGTCGAACCGGCAGGCCGGTATATACGACGCCTACGATCCCGAAAACGGCGTGGTCTACTACTTCTCCGACGACGATCTGATCGCCATCACCACGCAGCCCAACGTTGAAAACAACGCCTACCGCCGCTTCTATTATTATCAGGACGGTGTGCTCTTCTTCGCCTACTACGAGGGCAGCGACAGCTACCGCTTCTACTTCTGTCAGGGCCGTCTGATCCGTCTGCGCTATACGCCGGATACCGCCGTTTCCAACACCGCCGCGAACTACGATCAGGCCACCACCTCGGCCTATCTCAAGTGGGAGGAACGCGTTCTGACGGAGGATGCCCAGCTCCGGCTGGAGCTTTCCCGCCTGTCTGCCGCCAGCGAGAGCGATTCGGAATATCTCCTGGCCGACAGCGACTCGCGCTATCTGACAGAGGACGATCTGGCAGGCTTCACGGCCGAGCAGTGCCGTCTTGCCCGCAACGAGATCTACGCCCGCCACGGCCGCCGGTTCAAGGACCCCGCGCTCCAGCGCTATTTCGATTCGCTCAGCTGGTACGATGGCACCATTGAGGCAGACGCCTTCAACGACAGCGTATTCAACAGCTATGAGCGTGCCAATTGCAGTCTGATCATTGACTACGAACGGGAGCATGGATACCGCTGATGAAACACATTTGGAAACATCGCGTCTGCACCGCGCTGCTGGCGCTGACGCTCCTGCTGACCGGCTGCTCGGCGGCTGTGCCGTCCGCATCGCCGGATATGGAAGCCGCGCAGCCCTCCGGCGAGGTCCCGGACACAGCGCCGGCCCCGGCAGTAACCGCGCCGTCTCCGGAGGAATCCGCAGCCGCCGTGCATGAGGAGCCGCCCATGCGCCAGCTCGAGGTCGATTATAACGCCCGCGTCCATGCCGCAGAGTACGGCATCGACTCCGAGCGCCTCAAGAAGTGC
>ERZ1032473.113-NODE-113-length-21812-cov-25.977524_pt1 | contig 21812 bp, 27 predicted proteins | sample MGYA00518734_ERZ1032473 | MGnify/ENA primary metagenome ERZ1032473 (study PRJEB33719, sample SAMN04261339) | wastewater metagenome | biome: periurban shantytown; feature: human; material: feces | host: Homo sapiens | place: Peru: Lima | collected 2013-01-23 ...
TAAACCCGAAAAATCATCGTGACTAAACCCGCAACAACTAATTGAACACAAACAACAGCCTGTATTCGAGCGTGTCGCCCGGACGCGCGGCGCTGCGGTATCCGCCCTGCGCGTCCGTGACGGAGACGGACTCGAACGCGGTGGCGGACATCGGCAGGACCGACACCCCGTCCACAGCGCCGGAATAGTTGCCCCTGACGGCGTTGCCGTCCTTGGTCTCGACCACGCCGAGCATGTGGTCTTGGCTGTAGTTGGTGCCCTCCTGCATCCTCACGTAGAAGACGGCCTCCCACGGGTCGTCGCTCGCCGCCTGCTCTGGGGTGATCTCATAGGAAGCCTTGACGGACATGTCATCGGCTTCCTCCACGTCGGCCTCCGTGGGCATGCCGTCGGACCAGTCCACCGGCATCTCGTCGTCGGGGGTGCTGTTGAAATGCCAAGTGTCCGGTTCCTTGTCATCGTCGCCCTGCACCGCAGGTACTTCGGTCCACGCGACCTTCACGCCGTCGGTGTAGGTCCTGTCGCCGTTCCGTATGACGACCCCTTTGGAGGGGAGGAACTTATTGGTATAGTCGAAACTGTCGTAGAACGTCAGCTTGCAGCCCGACTCCCTGCACCCGGCGACCTCCTTGGCGTTGATCTGCAACCGGACGCGAATCTCGGTGCCTGCGGCCACCTTCTCGGCCAGAATGTAACCCTTCCCGGTGTACTTGTAGTTCAGCGTGCGTTCACCGTCGCCCTTGCCGAAGGTGGTGTAGCCGTCCTCGAAGATCGTCTGCCCCTCGGCCTTCGAGGTCTGGAGCAGCTTGCGGAAGATTTTGCCGTCCGGGATGTCCCTGCGCGTCACATGCACGACGCCCCAGTTGTTGTTGGAGCACCCCGCGCGGCCGCTCAGGTCATCGCCGTAGTAGCCGATGAAACCCACCGACCCGGTGTCGTAGTCCTCCCCTTTGCCGGTGCCGAGCTCGCTGCCGTCGTTCGTGACCGGAGTCGCCGGGGTGCCGTCCGGGTAGGCCGGGGAGCCCTTGTCGAAGTCCATGTGCAGCGTGTAGGAGAGCCTGCCGTTGCCCTCGATGCAGGAGTCCGGCCTGCCGTTCGGGGTGCTCCCCGTCACCGCATGCCTTCGGCGTGGGTATCTCGATGTTGAAGCTGGTGCCGTCCGTGGCGCTGTCCAGATGCAGCTTGCCGTCAGCGGGGCGGAAGGTCTTGCCTCCGTAAGCGCCCTTGAGGTACGTCCCCGTGGGGAACGCGCTCAGGTCGAGCGTGCCGGACCAGCCGATAGAGCGGTTGCTGAGTCCCTTGGCCGTCTGGGACGCCTTCGGGCGTATGGGGTCCGCGTGGATGTTCAACGTGCCCTCCAGCGTCTTGGCGTCCTTGCCCCACTCAAGGTCGTATCCGTCGTCGGTGTCCACGCTGGCCTCGGCGTAGGTCATCGAGATGACCGTGACGGGCTCCAACTCGACGCTTGAGTACTTGGCCCAGCCGTCCGCGTCGTTGCCGGTGTACAGATCGAAGGTCATGGTCTGGCCCCGCAGCGGCTTGCCGCCGTAGTTGTCGGCCAAGTACCAGAGGGTCTGCCTCACCTCGTTCGTATAGCCGTCCGGGGCCCGGAACGTGCAGCCGCCCCGTTGTACCCCTTGGCGGACAACTGGCCCTCGGAGCGGCAGAAGCTCCCCTTGCCGGAGCTGTAGCTCAGAGGGAAGCCTTCGGGGGCGGACGGCACGAGCCTGACGCTGTTGTTCACACCGCCCTTGAACTTCAGGTCCATCTCGTATTCCACGTAGTCGCCGGAGCACACAACGCCGTCGTCTGCGGTGTTGTCACCCGGTTTGTCGTCGTTCGCCCCTCCGGTGTAGCCGTTGGCCGAGTCGAGCCAGCACTGGTCGGCCGTGCCGAACCCCGTTCCGTCGGTCACCTTGGTGAAGGTGACCTCCACGTTCGGCGGCGTGGGTTCCTCGGCGTTCGCCGTGGAGGCCGCCGCCCCGGCCCCGAACGTCGTGGCCGATTTCCTCGCCGCGATGGACTGCGACGAGGTGACGCTCGCTTGGCGCAGGAGCGGTGCGAGGCAGCCGTTCGAGATCAAGGGTCCCGAGGGAATCCGGTGCGTGGTGTCGCCGGTGGTACGGGACTAGCGCAGTGCGACGCTCCTCGCGCCCGTGGGGTTCGGGTCGTCGTCCTTGGCATCCCCGCCGCGGTATCCCGTGTAACCCTCCGGCGCTAGGTAGTTGTGCATGTCGGAGTCGTCCGACTTGAGGCCGTCGCGCGAGGCGAAGTAGAGCACGACGCCCGTCGGGGAGTCCTTGGTGGGCTGGAGCTCGAAGCGCCCCTGAAGTCCGGACAGTCGTTGCAACTGCCGTTGAGGCCGGGCTGAAAGAGCTCCGCATCCGTCACGCAATGCGCCTTCGCGTCGAAGGCCCTGATGCCGTTGCCTTGGTCGGTGAACGAGCCCGGCACGTAGTCGAAGACGTATCCGTAGCCGTAGGTATTGGTGCCCTCCATCGAGCAATCGGCCTTCAACGTCAGACGGTCGTACCCGCCGCCGAGGGCGTAGTAGTCGCCTGTCCATGCCTTGCAATGCCGTGGCTCCGCCTCCGTGCGGGCGCTGGTCCCGCCGTGGCCGCCGTCCGTCAAGCCGAGCATGAGCAGGACCGCCATCACGCAGCCCGCCGTGATTCCCGCGACGACCTTGGGCCAGCGGCGCTTGCCTTTGGTCGTCGGTCCGTCGTTGCCTTGGGTGGATTCGTCGTTCATCATGGGCCCTCCTGATTGTCTTCCGCCGTTGGCTGTGTGCGGCTCAGGCGGTGAGGAGCGTGGGCAGGTAGATGCCCGTCGGCATATGCAGGGCCATGACCTCAAGGCCGTGGTGCTTTGGGCGGGAGAGCTTGGGCGAGAGCGTCGATACGGCGGCCGCAGGCTTCTGCGGCAGCTTGCCGAGCGTGGCCCCGCAGGCCGCGAAGGCCAACGTGTCCTCGGCCGAATTACTCGAATCCATCGGAAGGTCGGGATGCGGACAGAGGCACGCCGCCACGAGCATCACATCGTCGCCCAGCACCGCGGGCCTGTCCTTCCAAGAGTCGTAGCCCTTCGCCATGATGCGGGCCAGCTTCTCGTCGCGCTCCGGCCCCTCGTTGCGCTGGTTGGAGTTGAGCCATTCGGTCTCGGAGTCCAGCTCGATGGACGCGAGCGTGCCTTTGGCCCCCGGCATCATGGACACGAACCACGCGGGCATGTCGGGTATGCGCCCGACCGGTATGATGTAGACCCACATTGTCACGCCATACGCGGAGAGGCCGGGTGCCTCCATGAACACGGTGGCGCGGCAGTGGGAGTTGTCGTCGTCGGGCCACAGCTTCTCGTCGGCTCCGGCGTCGATGACCGGCTTCAGCGTCTCCGCGCAGGACATCGCCGGGTAGATCGAGGGCCCCGGCCACTGCACCATCGCCAAGGCGACGAAGCGCTCCGTCCTGTATGCGCCCGCTTCGATTGCCGCCCGCCAGACGCCACGCGCGTACCTGCGTATCCAAGCCCTGTGCCTCGCCCTCGTCGTGGAGGACACCTTGGTCAGTGAGGACATGAAATGCTCCGTCGGGATATGGAACTCCACCGCGTAACCAGTCATGCCCTTGGCTGTCCGGCCGCTTTCCGCTCCATGCCTTAGATGGATAGGAAAACAACGTCGAAAGGTTGGCAAGCATATGTCGAAGGAGCTGGAGACTGTGGCGCGACGGGGGCGGCGGACTGTGGATGGGGCGGAGCGGGCCGGAACGCCCGTGGAACTGGCTGACGGGAACGGACGCCTCGCCGGACGACCTGCTGCTGGGCGGGAGCCGGAAGGTCGAGGAGCTATTCGGGAGAATCGACCCCGACGACGTGCGCCCGCCCGCCGACCTGCCCGACCGCGACCCGCGCAACGACCTGACGGACACATGGCGCGTGGTGCCGGGCGACCGTCTCGTGACGTTCAAACCCGACGCTCTGCCGGAGTCATGGCGAATCTCCGCCGTGAGGCCCAACGCCGCCGACCTGTATCTGGTCGTCAACGACCCTATGACCGGCGAGTTCATTGAACCTGATCTCATGGCCATTTTGAGTGATGGTTGCTTCGATTTCGACATGAGCCGTGAGACTCCGGAATGGCAGGGATTTTGGAAGTCTGAGCATGGCATGGTGGCCTACCGCGACGCATCGGGGCTCGTCCGCAGATGGACGCCGGGGCACGGGTTGGGCGCGGAGTTGGTGTCGCCCGCCAAGTGCGGGTTGTGGTTCGATGTGCCCGACGCCAGCTTGGCGAAACTCGCCGGGCAGGGATGCCGTATGATGAAACCGACCCACGGCAAAGGCGATGCGAACCGAGGCCGTGGGTCGTTTCATCCCCATAGCCAATTGTCATATACGGGTTTGGCTCCCTTTGGCAGGCTTCGGTCCAAACCGCTGATTAATATGGCTTCACACCGTTGAAATAAAGCCATTCCTGAAGCCCGGTCGAATCACTGTCGCACAGCGTACATTATCGGTTAATAGTATGTGGTGATTTTAGCCGAACCAGTAGTATCTAGCTGCGGATTAGCCTCGCCGCAGAGAATCGGCTACTTCGCAACATCATCCTTATTCCGGTGAGAAGCAACGCCCAAACGCTTGTCCATTTCGGTTTCCGAAGCGTTGCGTGCCTGCAGATACATGGCGATGAGTTCCAGCAGCACCAGCGCGAATATGATGATTGCTCCGGGCAATTGCGCGTGGTCGTAGAACGCGAGCATGCGAGCATCCATCAGATCCGCTGTAAACGTCAACACGGGAAACGGGATCAGCGCCGCCGCAAACGACATGAAATGCGTTTTCACCATCGACCAGTCGACCGGATCGACCGGCGGTCGCCGGCGTTTCGGCGTGAACAGATGACCTCGGCTGACCGTTATAGTGATGATGGACACAGCAAAGATGACGGCGACCATCCACAGAACGCCCGGCAACAATCCGACAACAATCCCGTTCACCCGGTCCTCCAATCAGTCATAATAATCACCGCAACATATAAAAACATAAGATGGCAGGCAACAAAAGCAACACATACAACAAAGCGACCTGCCGACCAAAGCCGGCAAGTCGCCAACAACCATACATGTATCAGGCGGTTGCGCGTTGCAAGCGCTGTGCCTCGAGCTTCTTGCGCATCCTCATGGCAGTCAGTTCATCAATCGGACGGCCCGTGGCAATCGTCAGCGGCTTGGCCTCAAGATCAACATATTCTTCCTGTTCCAAGGCCGTCTCAATCTGGTGCCACAACGAACCCACCGACACGGCGAACACTGCCTTACCGCTTTGCAACAGTTCGAGCATCTGTTCGCTGGTTGTGCATTCATGTACGTTTTGACCATCGCACATGATGGTCACATTGGCCAGCTGATCGGTGCTGCGTTGAGTCAAGAATCCGATGGCCGCCGTTACGTTCTGCAGATTCACACCGGCATCAAGCAACTTCTTGGATACAGCGAGAATCACCACATCCTTAAACGAGTATAGTCGTCGTGAACCGGAGCCATGAGACGGCGTGATGGACGGCTCAACAATCTGCTTGCGTGCCCAATAATCGAGCTGTCGGTACGTGATGCCGGCCACCTTGGAGGCCACAGTGCCACGGTAGCCGCGCTTGATCTCCTCAGTATCGACGTTGGAGAACAACTCCCCCTGAATCGCGTCAGCGTTCAGATTCTGACGGTCCTCAAGCGAAACATGAAGATGCAGCCCGGTCTGTCCCATGGCACTCCCCTAACTCATGCGTGTCTCGCATATGACTCACACTGGTGTAATCACATGATTGCAATTTCTGCAATCAGTCTAACCCCGTGCTGGGTGTGGACTATTGGGAAATAATGGCAGATTTCGTGAAGAACACGAGGCGGAATTTACCGATCATGATTTCGTCGCCGTTCTTCAGCGTCGCCTGATCAACACGCTGACGGTTCACGTAGGTGCCGTTCAGACTTCCTGCGTCAACCACAAAGAACTGACCGTTGACCCTGCGGAACACGGCATGCTGACGGGATACGGTGGAGTCGTCGAGCAGAATATCAGCTCGCGGATCACGGCCGACGGTGATTTCATCCTCGTCAAGCAAGTAACGAGAACCTGAGACCGCTCCCCTGGCGGAAATCAGCAATGCCGTTCCCTCGGACAATCTGGTGATGGTGTCCAGATCCTCTTGAGTCAGCGGTCGATCGCCGGTGGTGGTAATGGGCAGTACATTAATCGCGGGCAGGCCGATAATGGTGGTTTCGCCTGCGCTAGGAATCGGGTTGGTCATAATCCCCTATTCTACCGTCTTTGCATACTGGTTTTGCGTAGCTTCGCGTACTTCGTCGATAATGATGCTGTCAGAAGGCTGCACGTTGACGTTGGACCCGTATTTCACCTGGAGCTGAGCGCCCACACCGCCGGCGATATCGACTGCGTTGGACAGTTCCTGCGGATTGCCAATGGCCTTCACCGTGTATGTGGGCTTGATGGTGGTGCCATCCACGATCAAACCTTCCTCGGCGTCCTGAATGTAGGTGGAGGTGATGACGCGCACGTTATTGATGGCGATTACCTCGGCACCGGCATTGCGGAGTTCCTCGATGAGGTTGAACATGATTGAGGCGTCCACTTTAGTCGTCAAGCCTCGTCCGATTCGGATGGTCACGCCTTGACCCTTTGCCGGGAGTCTGCCGGAGATCAAGCCGCTGGTCTCCTCGTTTTGCTTGGCGATCTTACGCGCCTGCTCCTGCTCGTTAGCCGCCGATTTCAGCGAGTTGAGCTGGCTGTTCAACTGGGTTTTACGCTGCTCGAGATTGGAGATTTGCGTATTCGACTCGTTCAGCAGCCTTACCAGTTCACTCTCGTCCATCGTTTCGTACGTGGATTTAGTGTTATTGATCTGGCTCATGTAGGCGAAACCCAACAACGCGCACATCAGAGCGATGAGAATCGAGGATAGTAACCGTGATTTGTTGCTGGCACGGTTGAGATCCTTCCGGGGCTTCTTACGCACCGTGGGAAACGACCCGGTTTCCATCCGGTCGTTGACCTTGTCTTGTGCATGCTGGTCGCGCATTTTCTCCAGCATGTTGTCTGATTGTGCTTTACGTGCCATACGTCAGTACCCTTGTCAGCCTCGGAAGATGAAGCGTCTGATCGCGGACACGTTGGAGAAGATGCGGATGCCGAGTACGACGATGACGGCTGTCTGCAGCTGCGAACCGACGCCGAGCTGGTTGCCGAGGAACACGAGCAGTGTTGCCGTCACCACGTTGGCGAGGAAGGAGATCACAAACACGCGGTCGGAGAAGCTGCGCTCGAAATAGGCTCGCGCGGCACCCAGCAGGGCGTCAAGAGCAGCGACCACCATAATCGGCAGATATGGCTGCACGATGATCGGAATGTCCGGCTTGACGAACACGCCGATGACGACGCCGATGATTAGTCCCAGAACGGCTGCCATTATTCATTCCTTTCCGCGTACTTCACTTCGCCAGTGACTGCTGCCTCAAGTGTAATCGAATTGGATTTGCTCACCTGCGGGTAGATACCGGCTTCCTTGAAGGAATCGTAAAGACTTGCAAGTTTCTTCTTCCCCATCGCTTCGGCCAAGGCGCTCTTATCGCCTATGGCTTCAATGGTATAGGGGCTTTGTATCGCGGTCATGCCGATCAGAATATGCCCGCCGGCCTTGCGTATCGAGGTTTGCGCGCCGAGCCTATTACCGTTGATGGCAATGGCTTCGGCTCCGTTTTGGAACATCAGGGAGACCAGTTGCTGCAGATCCAGATCGGTGATGACTCGGATGTTGGTGGAGGTGCCGACTCTCGTCGAGGAGGATTGATCCGACTGGCTTGCCGCGATTGGATCGGCCAGCGTCATGGTGATTCCTTCGCCTTCGACCACCGTGGCACCATTGACCATTTCGTCTTGGATAAGCGTATCGCTTTTCACGCTGCCGGATATTTTCTTGGACTGTTCGTCAACTTGGGAGCGCAAATTATTGACGTCCGTGGTGAGTTCGTCTATTTGCGAGTTGCGATTCTCCAATTGCGTGGCCAAAGTCTGCCGTACCTGCTTACGCGGATCGGATTGCAACTTTTGCACGAATAGGCTGCAGGCAAAGCCAACGCCGACGCAGATGATGAATACGACGATGCGATTAAACCAGATGGAGAAGGTCGAACGATGCTCATGGACCAGTCGTGAGTCGGAGAACATCGGATCCATCGGACGATTGACAAGATCATCGATGAGCTGAAGCGAATCGTCGTTGGTTTTACGGCGACGTCTGGTGCGGATGGCGGCGGCGTCATCCGGGGAAAGCGCATGATGTGATTCCGCGCCTCGGACTGAGTGGGAGAACACGGCGCGGCGTCGTACCGGCTCATTCTCCTTGGGTACGGGGAATGAGACCGGGGCCGTGGCCTCAAGCGCCATACTTCTCCCCCAGTTCCTTGCGTAGCAATCCGACGCCCTGCTCGGTATAGATATATCCGGCGAGCCAATACATGGCGATGCCCCAGATGCCGGCGGCCAGCGCGGCGATGTAGAGCAAGTGGAAAAACGTACTGGTGCCCAAATCGGCGAAAATCAGACTGACGATGGAAATCATCAGCAGCGCGGTACCGGCCTTGCCCACGAAATGCACAGGCAGCGGACCATAACCGTACTGGGCAAGCCATAGCACCTGAATCGCCATCCACAGATCCCTCAGTCCCACGATAATCAGCATCCACCATGGGATGATGCCGGCGACGCTGAGAGCCAGAATCGAGCAGAAAATGAGCAGTCGGTCGGCGATCGGATCAAGAATCTGACCGATCTTGCTCACTTGGTTGAATCTGCGCGCGATGATGCCGTCAAGTCCGTCCGAAGCCGAGGAAATGGCGATCAGGGCTAGCGCCGCAATCATCTCGTGCTTGGAGATCAGCACGCTGATGAAAGGAATCGAGATGATTCGCAGCGCGCTGATCAAATTGGGCACAGTGAAATAGATGTCACGTGCTTCCGGACTGTATCTGGCGTTGACTTTCTGGTTGGTCATATCGACTAACAGTCTACATGCGGGAGGCTTGCAGAGCGGTAACGATGATGCCGCGTGCGCCGACTTCGTACAAATCATCCATCAGCTGGTTGACCTTGGCCTTGGGAACCATGACTCGCACGGCGTTCCACTGTTTGTCGTGCAGCGGGGAAATCGTCGGGCTTTCAAAGCCAGGGGTCACGGCCACGGCGGCGGCGACCTTGCTGATCGGAATGTCATAGTCCATGAGCACATACTGATGTGCAGTGAGCACGCCTTGCAGACGACGGGTCAGCACGGCCAGACGTGGGTCCTGCTCGTTCAGACGCGGCGAACGAATCAGGCAAGCTTCGGAGTGCATGAGCGGTTCGGCAAACACGCGCAGGCCGGCGTTGCGCAGGGTGGTACCGGTGGAGACCACGTCGGCGATGAGGTCGGCCACGCCCAGCTGCACGGAGGATTCGACCGCACCGTCCAGATGGATGGTCTCGGCCTGGATGCCGTGCTCGACCAGATAGTCGTGTACGAGCTTATCGAATGTGGTGGCCACGCGCTTGCCCTGAACATCCTCCAGGGTGGTGATCGGGGATTCGTTCGGTGCGGCGAAACGGAAGGTCGAGGCACCAAAGCCGAGCGGCATGTGCTCGAGCGCGGCGGTACCGGAGTTCTTGAGTAGATCCTGGCCGGTGATGCCGACGTCGATGGCGCCGCGGCCCACGTATACGGCGATATCGAGCGGACGCAGGTAGAACAACTCGATGCCATTGTCGGGATCTTGCACGACCAGCTGGCGAGGGTTGGTGCGCAGACGGTAGCCGGCCTCGGCCAGCATGTTCCATGCGGGTTCGGATAGCATGCCCTTGTTGGGCACTGCGATTCTCAGCATTTGCGTTCCTCTCACAGGTGCTTGTAGACGTCCTCAAGCGTCAGGCCGTGCTTGATCATCATGACCTGGACGTGGTAGAGCAGCTGGCTCATTTCCTCGGCGGTGCGGTCCGCACCCTCGTATTCGGCGGCCATCCAGGTCTCGCCGGCCTCTTCGATGATCTTCTTGCCGATGAAGTGGGTGCCCTTGTCGAGCTCGTCGACAGTCAGGGAGCCTTCGGGGCGGGTCTGGGCCTTTTCGGACAGTTCGGCGAACAGGGATTCAAACGTCTTCATGTGATTCAGATTCTTTTCTTGCGGTTATGGATGAAAGGTGGATTGCGGTTCAGGCTTGGAGCTCAGGCCTTGAACGCGGCCTCGGCCTTGGTGCGGATGTCGTCGATGGCTTGGGCGGGATTCTCGGCGCCGTACACGGCGGAACCGGCAACGAGCACGTCGGCGCCGGCCTCGGCCACGATGTGCGCGGTCTTGGGGCTCACACCGCCATCGACTTGGATGCGGGTCTTCAAGCCACGGCGGGTGATCTCATCGCGCAGGCGGCGGACTTTGGACATCTGGTTGTCGAGGAACTTCTGGCCGCCGAAGCCGGGCTCAACGGTCATGATGAGGACCATGTCGAACTCGTCGAGGATATCGAAGATCGGCTCGACCGGTTCGGCCGGACGCACGGCGAAGCAGGCCTTGCAGCCCATCTCGCGCAGCTGGCGGGCCAGACGCACGGGGGCGTGGGTGGCACCCATGTGGAAGGAGACGGAGGCGGCGCCGAGCTTGGCGTATTCGGGAGCCCAACGATCCGGGTCCTCGATCATGAGGTGCACGTCGACCGGCAGATCGGTGACCTGACAGATGCGGCCGACGATCGGCTCGCCCAGGGTCAGGTTCGGCACGAAATGATGATCCATGACATCGACGTGGACCAAGTCGGCGTTGGCGATGGCCTTGAGATCACGTTCGAGGTTGCAGAAGTCAGCGGACAGGATGCTGGGTGCGATTGCGATATTGCTCATGGTTTCCTACCTTATCTGTGCAATGGGACTTGGAGCCCCGTGTTTCGCGCTGTTTCGGCGCTGTTTATCGTGGTGTCACTTAGTGCGATTGGTTTGCTTTTTCTGGCGAAGTTGTTCCTCTTCGATGCTCTGGCGTTCGAGCTCGTCGGCGGTGACCGCCGCAAGCCCGCGCGCCTGCGCCTTGGGGTCCGGCCCGTACTGGTAGAGCACGACGAACAGGATGCAGCCGAGCACGAAGACGATGATCGCGGTCCACACGTTGGTCCTCAGGCCCAGGATCACCGTGGAGTAGTTGATGCGCACGTTCTCGATCCAGGTGCGGCCCAGGCCGTACCACATCAGGTACATGGCGAACTGCTGGCCGGCCTTGAGCCGGTCGGCGAGCTTGTGGCCGAGGTAGATGATGAGCGCGGCGCCAATGAGGTTCCAGATCATCTCGTACAGGAACGTCGGGTGGAACAGCGTGGTCCTGTAGTCCGGGCATTGCGCGCCAGAATAGCAGATTTCGGATTTGCCGATGGCGTCCGCGTCGTTGAGCTTCAGGCCCCACGGCAACGTGGTGGGCCAGCCGTAGAGCTCTTGGTTGAACCAGTTGCCGAGTCGGCCGATGGCCTGGGCCACGGGCAGCGCGGGGGCGATGGCATCGGCGAAGATCGCGAACGGATAGTGCTTGTGACGGCACCACAGGAACGCCACCAAGGTGCCGACGGAGATGCCGCCGAAGATGGCCATGCCGCCTTCCCACACCTTGAGGATGTTGACCAAGTTGCCGGTGGGCGGGAAGTAGTCGGCCGGCGTGGTGATGCAGTGGTAAAGGCGCGCGCCCACCAGTGCGCAGGGCACGGTGACGAGCGTGGTATCGAGAATCTGGTCGAAGGTGCCGCCGTACCGCTTCCAACGTGTGGCGAGGATCCATACGGCCACGCAGATGCCGATCAGGATGCAGATCGCGTACATGTGGATAGTGAACGGGCCGATCTCGAACTTGGAGAAGGTCGGCGAGGGAATATAAGCCAGATTCATCGTGCCTCTACTTGCTGGTGCTCATGGTGTGTGTCCACGCGCGGGTTGTGCTTGACGCTCTGTGACTACCCTACCGTGTCACGGCACAACCCGCGTGAGGCGCACCGGGTGTTTACCGGGCGTTGTGGATGCCTTCGGCCAGTTCCTCGCTCTTGGCGGCGAGCAGCTTCAAGCCTTCCTTCGGGTCGCGTGCGGTCTTGTTGTCGTCCGCGAGCAGGGTGTGCACGAGCGCGGAGCCGACGATGACGCCGTCCGCGTAGGAGCCGACCTTGGCGCCCTGTTCGGCGGTGGACACGCCGATGCCCACGCACACGTTCTCGGCACCGGCCTGACGGGTGCGTTCCACGAGCAGTTCGGGCGAGGCGTCGATGGTGGCGCGTTCGCCGGTGACGCCCATGCGGGCGGCCGCGTACACGAAGCCACGTGCGTTGCGGGCCACGGTTTCGAGGCGCTCGGTGGACGAGTCCGGGGAGACCAGGAAGATGCGGTCGAGTCCGTGGCGGTCGGAGGCTTCGATCCACTCCCCCGCCTCGTCCGGGATAAGGTCCGGGGTGATGAGACCGGCGCCACCGGCGTTCTCGAAGTCGCGGGCGAAGCGCTCGACGCCGTAGTGGTACACGAGGTTCCAGTAGCTCATGATGAGCGGCACGCCGCCGGCGTTGGCCACGGTTTCGACGGCCTCGAACACGCGCTTGATGGTCTCGCCGTTGTTCAGGGCGATGGAGGCGGCAGCCTGGATGACCGGGCCGTCCATGACCGGGTCGGAGTACGGCAGGCCGATTTCCACGGCGTCGACGCCGTGCTCGACCATCGTCCTGAAGGCGTCAAGCGAGACGTCCGGGTTAGGGAAGCCGTAGGGCAGGTAGCCGATGAAGGCGGGCTTGTTCTCGGCCTTGAACTTGGTGAACATAGCGCCCGACTTGCTGGGCTTGTGGCTGATGCCCAGCGGCTGGCCGGACGGCGTGGTTGCTTCGTTGGTCATAATCAAAAATCTCCTCTTCTTGTTCAGGCGACAGTATTGCCGTGGGCGCCGGTCACATCGAGCGCGGCGGCCTGGTCGTCGGTCAGATAACCGAACCACTTGCCGGCGGTGGCCATGTCCTTGTCGCCTCGGCCGGAGATGTTCACGATCATCACGGCCTTGTCATAGCCCTTGGCCTTCAGATCGGCGGCGGCTTTGTACGCGCCGGCCACGGCGTGCGAGCTTTCGATGGCGGGGATGATGCCCTCGGTCTGGCTCAGGTCGCGGAAGGCGTTCATGGCCTCCTCGTCGGTGGCCCAGCTGTAGTTCACGCGGCCGATGTCCTTGAGCCATGCGTGCTCGGGGCCCACGGAAGCGTAGTCGAGGCCTGCGGAAATCGAGTAGGTGTCGAGCGTCTGGCCTTCGTCGGTTTCCAGCAGGTAGCTCTTGGCGCCCTGGAACATGCCGAGCTGGCCGGTGCCGGGGGCGAAGCGGATGGCGTGCTTGCCGGATTCGGGGCCGTTGCCGCCGGCTTCGTAGCCGTAGAGGTTCACGCGCTCGTCGTCCAGGAAGGCGTTCATCACGCCGATGGCGTTGGAGCCGCCGCCCACGCAGGCGCAGATCGCGTCCGGATGGTCGATGCCGTACCAGTTCTGGAGCTGCTGCTTGGCCTCCTCGCCGATGATCTTCTGGAAGTCGCGCACCATGGCCGGGAACGGGTGCGGGCCCGCGACGGTGCCGAGCAGGTAGTGCGTGTCCTTGACGTTGGTGACCCAGTCGCGCAGGGCTTCGTTGATGGCGTCCTTCAGGATCTTGTCGCCAAGGGTCACCTCGACCACTTCGGCGCCGAGCATACGCATGCGGGCCACGTTGAGGGCCTGACGGCGGGCGTCGATCTGGCCCATGTAGATGCGGCACTTGAGGCCGAGCATGGCGCACACGGTGGCGGTGGCCACGCCGTGCTGGCCGGCGCCGGTCTCGGCGATCACGCGGGTCTTGCCCATGCGCTTGACGAGCAGTGCCTGGCCGAGCGCGTTGTTGATCTTGTGCGCGCCGGTGTGGTTCAAGTCCTCGCGCTTGAGGAAGATACGGGCGTCGAGACCGGTCTTCTCTTTGACAAGTGCGGAGAAGCGCGGGGCTTCGGTCAGCGGGCTCGGGCGCCCCACGTAACGCTGCTGGAGCGTCATGAATTCCTTGTGGAATTCGGGGTCGGCCTTGGCTTGCGTGTACACGCGCTCAAGCTCGTCGAGGGCGGTGATGAGGGCCTCGGGCACATAGCGGCCACCGAACTGGCCCCAATACGGTCCCTGATGTTCGCTGAGCGGGGTCGTTTCGGATGCTTTCACTTGTGCTCCTGCCTTTACTAGTCGTTCCACTGCAAGTTCATGATTGTCGGCGGTGGCCACGCCCTCGCCGACCAGTACCGCGTCCGCTCCCGCGCGGGCGTAGTCTTCGACCTCGACCGCGCCGAATACGCCGGATTCCGCCACCTTGATGACGTCATCGGGCAGATCGGCCGCGAGTTCGTTGTATTTGTTCACGTCCACCTTGAGGTTCTTCAGGTTGCGCGCGTTGATGCCGATCACCTTGGCACCGGCCTTGCGGGCGCGTTCGATCTCTTCGCGGGTGTGCGTCTCCACCAGCACGGTCATGCCGAGCTCGTGCGCCAGGTCGAGCAGGTGCTTGAGCTGGGCGTCGTCCAATGCGGCGACGATGAGCAGCACCAGGTCGGCGCCGTGGGCGCGGGCCTCGAAGATCTGGTAGTCGGTGACGATGAAGTCCTTGCGCAGCACTGGAATGTGCACGGCGGCGCGGACCTTGTCGAAATCGTCAAGGCTGCCGAGGAATTTGTGGCCTTCGGTGAGCACGGAGATGGCGCTTGCGCCGCCCTTCTCGTACTCGCGGGCCAGCGCGGCCGGGTCCGGGATGTCGGACAGGTGGCCCTTGGACGGAGACGCGCGCTTGATCTCGGCGATCACGGGGATGCCGTCGGCGCGCTTAAGCCATCGTGTCGCGTCAATCGGAGCCGGGGCCGCCAGCGCGGCCTTCTTCACATCCTCAAGCGATACGGTGAGCTCACGGGTGCGCTGATCCTCCAGCGCTCCCGCCACCAGTTCGTCCAAAACCGACATGGTCCTCCCTTTGTTGGTGTTCGGTCATGCGCCACTCTAGGTCACGTCCTGTCCCGATTGCCGAACCCGTCCTACATTTTGGGCTTTCGCAGGCGATTCCGGCTTAGGCAGAACATTGGCATAAACTGGCACGCATGTACAGACGTTTCGCGCTCGACTTGGAATGGGACGCCGTGGCTGGACCGCACAATCGACGGCGCATCCTTGCTCGCCGGCGTGCGGAACTCAGGCACTGCGTTATCCCGCCGCTTGCAATTTCACGAGGTCGCCCCGCTGCAGGGCGACGGCAAACGCCTGATTCAGCCGTTGGATTCGACCGAGCCCATGCGCCTGTTTTGACGGAACATCTTTGACGAGAGATCGTCACTGAATCATTGTTTGCTATATATGTATCACAGTGTCATAACTATGAAATCATATTGTGGAATTGTGGTATATGAAGTTCGCATGACAACGATGTCACCGTTGGTAGGTGGACCAGTAGGTGCCGTTGCTGCCGGTGGTGGTGCTGAACTGCCGATGTGATTCAGTCCACCAGCCCACGCAGCAGCGCGATTTCGTCGCGGTGCGTGGTCGGCGTCTGCTCCTTGGTTTCGAGAATCATCGGGAGCTTGGCCATGGTCGGATCGTTGACCAGTCGCGTGAAGAACGGGATGCCGAGCTGCCCTTCGCCGATGTTGGCGTGACGGTCCTTATGCGAGCCGAGGCCGAACTGCGAATCGTTCACATGAATCGCCTTGACCCTGGCCAAGCCGATCACCTCATCCAACTGGCGCATCACGCCGTCGTAGTCGTTCTCCAAATCGTAGCCAGCATCCAACACATGGCAGGTGTCGAACGTGACGCCGACGTTCGCCTTATTCTCCACGCCATCCATGATCGTGGCGAGCTCATCGAAATTGCGGCCACATTCCGTGCCTTTGCCGGCCATGGTCTCCAGAAGCACCATGACGCCATCCGCACGCTCGAACACCTGATTCAGCCCCTCGCTAATCAGCCGGCAGCCGGTCTCGGCGCCTTGGCCCACATGCGCGCCGGGATGAATGTTGATATATACCTCCTGGCCGGCCGCGCGGATGGCGGTCAGCAGCTCGATGTCCTCGGCCAACGCCTCGATCGCGAATGCGCGCTTGGCCTCATCCTTGCCGGCCAGATTGTAGACGTACGGCGCGTGGACGACCAACGGCCCATAGCCCTCAGCCTTCAGACGCGCACCGAACGCCGCCGCACCGGCCGGGTCGAGCGCCTTGGAACGTTTGCCATACGGAGATCGCGGGAAGAACGCGAACGCGGTGCCGCCCTCCTCATGGGAGCGTTCCAGCAGCGCATTCCATCCGCCGGCCGTCGACAGATGCGATCCGATATACAGTTCCGTCATTCCAAATTCCTCGTGTTCCACTCGCTGTTCGTGTTACCGCTATCATATGGTAGGAGGCATCGAGCGCCGCCCGCACAACCGACACGAGACACAACTGTTCACCCGACCAAAGGAGACCCGAGCATGGCGTCAGCCGGCAATCCCAAGGACGACACCGGCCTCGAACGGAAAATGGAGTCGCGCCACCTGACGATGATCTCCCTGGGCGGCGTAATCGGTACCGGCCTGTTCGTCAGCTCCGGCTATACGATTCATCAGGCGGGGCCGTTGGGCGCGATCCTCGCTTACGCGGTCGGCTCCCTGCTCGTCTACTGTGTGATGGTCTCGCTGGGCGAACTGTCCGTGGCCATGCCGTATGCCGGCAGCTTCCACATGTATGCGAAGCGGTTCATCGGCCCCGGCACCGCGTTCACCATTGCTATCCTGTATTGGCTGAACTGGGCGGTGGCGCTCGCATCGGAGTTCACGGCGGCCGGGCTGCTGATGCAGCGATGGTTTCCTCATTCGCCGTCCTGGGTGTGGTCGGCCGTGTTCATTGTGGTGGTGTTCGCGCATGGTATGGTCGCTGGCCAAGGAGCGGCTGATTCCCGCGCGATTCGCCAAGACGAATTTCCGTGGTGTGCCGGTGTGGGCCGTGCTGTTCAGCATGGCGGGTTCGCTGCTGGCGCTGCTGTCTTCCGTGCTCGCCGCCTCGACCGTGTAATTTGGTGTTGGTCGCAGTATCCGGTTTGGCGACGCTGGTGGTGTGGTTCTCCGTGTGCGTGTGCCATATCCGTTTCCGGCGTGAATGGGCGAGGGACGGGCACAGCGCCGATGAGCTCGACTACCGTGCGCCCGGTTTCCCGGTGCTGCCGTGGCTGGCCATCGTGATGTGCATCGGCGCGCTGGTGCTCGTGGTGCTCGATGAGACGCAACGTTCGACCCTGATTGCATGATTCCGTTCGTCGCCTGCTGTTATGCGGTCTATTACGCCCTCGAACGGCAGCTCAAACGCGAAAGAATGCCTAACTCGGTTTCGAGGGGCTGATTCGGCGTTCGCCGGAGGTCTACTTGCGTTTCAAGGGGCTGATGCCCAAGTAGACAAGGCTCTGAAATGGCGTTATGTCGTTGCCACAAAGCCGTTTATACTTGCGGTTTGGCGTTTGAGCAGCCCCTCGAAAGCCAAGTAGATGTCCCCACCGGACGAAATCAGCCCCTTGAAAGCCAAGAGCCCCACTTTTTCGGCGAATTACGTCTTATATCAGGTCGTACGGCATCTGATGCTTGACCATCCAGAAGATGCCGAGGCCGATGAACACCAGCAGATTGAATCCGCCGCTATGCCACCACACCACGGCGATCAGCGTCGCCATGCGCGCCACATAGAACGCCGCACGCCGCCAGCCTTCTCGCGGCCGGGTTTCCACTGTCATATGCGTGAAGCTGCCGCCGAGCGTACAGCCGCCGCGCAACCATGGCACCACGCCCTCGAAGAGGATGAGCGCCGCCAGGAAGAGGATCGAGCCGGTCCAGTCGAACGGTTCCATCGACTGCCATGAGCCGTTGGAGCCCGAGGGCAGGTTCGATTGGACGATCATGACGAACAGATGCGTCGGCATCACGGCGAACCCGATCAGCGTCATGTCGATGATGAACGTGATCAGCCGCCTCATGAAGCCGGGTGTGGTGGTCGGCGTCGTATCGGCGACCCGCGCCGGAATCAGGCGCAGCGAGAACATGGCCAGCGCGAACCCGATCAGCGCGCCGGTCGTGTTCCACAGGAGATCGTCCACGTCGAACAGACGGTAGGCGCACGGGAACACGCCCATGAGGCCGGTCAGCTGCATCGTCTCCAGAAACAGCGACGTGGCGAACGACAGTACTGCGGTAACCGGCAGCGGCCAACGCCAGATACGGCCCATGATGAAGCCCAACGGCAGGAAGAACACGATATTAAACGCGATTTGCAGTACGGCGGTGAGACCATCGGTACGGATGTCACCGATGAACTGCAGTGGGTTGATCTGCGGTGTCAGATGGTGCGCGGCGCAATAGGCCGCCGCATCGGCCGGCATCGGATACAGTGTGAAGCACAGCAGGCCGAGCAGATACAGCACCGTGCCATACGCCACTATGGCCGACGACAGTCGGATGCGATTGTCGCGGTGATACAGCAGCGCCAGCACCGGCACCGTCAGCAGCATGGACACAAACGGCCACAATGCCAGCGCGAACGCAAACGGTTCGGAAAAGTTCTTAAGAAATCCCATCTTCAATGCTCCCTGCTTCGGCCCGCTCCGTTCGGTTTCGGACCATGACTCTCGACTTCTGATTCCAAGGTACGGAACATGACGGCATGCGGGTATCGGCCATGAGAGCGAAATCATTGGGATGAAAGGCAATTCGTATCATTCGCATGGATGAGGAAGATGCACCAGTTGTGACTGACAATTGCGGCCTGCGAACCGGCAGGATGAATGGGACTGACCCAACTGGCCCGTCTCATCTTGTAGGGTGTTTCGTGCTCTTGTAGGCAGATGATTCCAATGGCGATGATCGGAATACCGCCATTGCAATGACCTCTCGCCAAGGCCAGCTACCTACAAGATGCTGAATCTGCCTACAAGATGAATTCGCCGGTGAACCATGCCGGCATCACCGCTTCGAGGTAAGGGCGCATCACGTTCACGAGCCGAAATTCGCGAGCGTAGTTCATGAGTTTGACCAAGTCAGTGTGCGCGGATCTCATGTAATTCTGGAAGGCGGATTGCAAATCTTGCGGATCCACTGTGCTGCGGGAGCGGAACAAATCGCAAATGGTTCGTTCCAAATCATAAACGCGAACCGTATGCCCGAACATAGTGATAGCCGACGCCAGGCCAATTGTAAAGCGATTGTCGGCCACCTTTCTCACTGTTACGTCTTCATTCTTGAGACGAGCCGTACCTGATGATTGCGGTAAGGTAATCGTCGGTGTCAGGGGGGGCTCGCCCCCTCTCCAAGCAAGAACAACGCAGTTTCATGCGAAAAAATGGCTTTCGGATATCGATACTGCAATTCGAACAGCGGATCGGACTCCGCATTCGGTGAAACATATAAGCCCTTTGCCGCTTTCTCAAGCTTGGCTTCACGCACGAATCGCGAAATCTCCGTGCGGGAAACTCCTCGACGCTCCATTTCCGATACCGGAAGATATCCCATATGCTCCTTCAATACGCTTTCCGCTTCTGTCGCTCTAGTGGACATGGGCACTCCTTCAGATGTTGCGGAGCTCGGAGAGTTGCCTGAAGAAAAGTTTTGCTATCGCCTAACCTAATGCGTTATTCGACTCCAACCGTTGCTCGACTTCGAAATGCTCGAATACTATGAGCGAGTTGTCGTTCAACGGAAAGTTTGGGTTGGCGAATTCATCGCGGTATTCCGCCGAATTCCAGAAAGATTCGTGTGCGCTCCGCCATTGGGCCGCCGTGACGTCGCCTTCACCCTCATCGATGGCGTACCGGTCAGTGACTTTTCCGAGCGGAATCACGTCAACCGCAGTGGTGACGAGTACGGCTACGGGTCGTTCATCGGAATCCACCAACACCGAATGCGCGCCAACGCACGGCAGCGGTTCGACCTCTTCCTCATATTCAATCATCAGCGCAGCGGTGGCGGTTTTTACGCCGTCCAGAATGAGCTTCACCAAGCGATCGCGTTCAGGCCCAGGAAACATAAACTCCGCTTTGGGCAAATCACTGGTTTCAAATGCCGTATTGACGCTCATGCAATGCTCCAGATCGTCTTTATGTTCAATTGTGCTGTGCTTTTCTTACTCCCATCATAATAGCCCGAATTCCATGAGTTTCCGGCGCTGATCCAGTGGCCTCCATTACGGTCAATACAACCTGATGCCAAGCAATCACATGACAACAAGTGACACTGTACTCACGAACCGGCCTACTATGGGCGGCATGACGATTCGTATTGTTTCGATTGAGCCGCCATGGTTTGAGGAAAAGGCCCAAGTTCAGTCGTGCACGTGGCGCGAACTCAATCAGGGGCATATTCCGCAGGAAATCGTGGATGCGATCACTCCCGAATTCGCGCTCAAACTGACGCGCAGCCACGCCAAAGACCCCAATCAGGTCGTATTGGTCGCTTTGGAGAACAACCACGTGATTGGTTTTGCTGAGCTTCTGCAAACGCCGCGTTCGCCAATCAAACGGTCCGAGGCTGCGGAACTGGCTTCGCTATATGTGTTGGAATCTTGCCATCGTCATGGTGTTGGCCGTGCTTTGGTTGAGGCGGGCCAACGCGCCATCGGCAACGATCGGCTCGCCTTGTGGGTCGCCGGATTCAACACCAACGCCCAAGGTTTCTACCGTCACATCGGCTTCCATGAGACCGGCCTGACTCAAACCGAAGACATGGGCCCGGAACTCGAAATGATCAACTACTCTGACGGCGTATTCCAGTGAGCAGCCCGACCTCCCACACGCGTCCGGCGCTACCATGAAGCCATGTCTTTGAACAGTGAGCAACGCGCGGCGACTATCCGCGAATTTCAGGAGAACATGAGCCGGCTGGGTCTGACCGCCGAACGGCGGCAGGGATTTTGGCGTCAGCGGCAGCAGAGTGGAGCAAATCATCACCCTCAAGTCGGGCGTGCTGGAGTATCCGTGGATTATCCGAGCCTATCTGCTGAGCAGATCTGAGACACAGGGCGTGGAACTCACGCCGTTCATGGCGTTACGCGGAAATCCGCACGATTATTGGTTCCTCGACGGCGACTTTATCGACCGAGGCGAAATCGATTAAAACCGATTGATAATCGGCCATTTACACGCAAGAGGCGCCGTCAATCGCCTCGCGCATAGAGGCCATCGCTCTCCGTGCAGGTGGCGATGCGTGTGTAGTATTCCGTCTTGTCCTCATGGTCGATACGTGCGCCGCAATGCTGCTGCACCGCAAGACTTGCCGGATTGGTTTTGTGGACACTCAGGTAAGCCTCCTTGATGCCGAGCTCGCGGGCCTTGGCAAGCGTGAGCTTGAGCCCGGCGGTCGCGTAGCCGTGACCGCGGTATTCGCGGGCGACACCGTAGCCGATGTGGCCCGGACCGTTGCGCAGGAAGTCGGTGAGCCGGTGACGCAGGTTGAAGATGCCCACATAGTCGCCCTCATCGTTGACGAGAATGTATTTGGTGGCTGGCACCCAGCCGTCCGGCAGGCCGACGCCAAGCGACTCATCACGCAACCCTCGCACATATGCGGCGAACCGTTCACGATTCATGCCGGCCGCTGGGTTCTCGAATCCCGTCTCCTCCGCCGGGAATTTCGCGAACAAGTCAAACGCGCGTTCCTGGTCCGCCAGCCATGTCTCAATCAGCCGCATTGGTCATACTCCTCCTGTTGACACAGCAGACCA
>ERZ1032473.117-NODE-117-length-21766-cov-14.050297_pt1 | contig 21766 bp, 18 predicted proteins | sample MGYA00518734_ERZ1032473 | MGnify/ENA primary metagenome ERZ1032473 (study PRJEB33719, sample SAMN04261339) | wastewater metagenome | biome: periurban shantytown; feature: human; material: feces | host: Homo sapiens | place: Peru: Lima | collected 2013-01-23 ...
CGGCGCGATCACTTACATTGACAAGGAATTCAGAGGCCCGAACCGCACGACGCTCATCCGGCGCGTGGCGCAGGTCAACCCGGCGGTCTGTCAGGGCTGCGGTGCATGTACTGTTGCGTGCATGTCCGGCGCGATGGACCTCAAGGGCTTCTCGAACAGACAGATTCTCGCGGAGGTGGATGCGATATGCAAGTAAATGAAGGCTGGAAACCCACCATCGTGGCGTTCTGCTGCAACTGGTGCTCGTATGCAGGCGCGGATCTGTCCGGAACGAACCGACTGACCTATCCCGCAAATGTCAAGATCATTCGCATCCCGTGCTCCTGCCGTCTGAACCCGATGTTCATTCTCCGCGCGTTCCAGCGCGGTGCGGACGGCGTGATCCTCTGCGGCTGCCATCCCGGCGACTGTCACTATACGACCGGCAATTACTACGCAAGACGCCGTATGACGCTGCTGTTCTCGATGCTCGACTATCTCGGCATCGAGAAGGAGCGCACGCGCGTCGAGTGGGTCTCGGCGGCGGAGGGTGCAAAATTCGCCGCGACGATGAATGACTTTGTGGAGACCATTACAAAGCTCGGCGAAAACCGCAGATTGGAGGACCTGAGATGCAAAGAGTAAAGGAAAAAGCAATTCAGCTTCTCAAGGACGGCGTTGTCGACCGGGTGATCGGCTGGAAGGCCGGCGAGTTTTTCTACGATCTGACGCCCGCTGTGTTCACCTCTGCGGAGGAGGTGGAAAAGGATTTCGTTTGGAGCGTTTTTTCCGCTGCAAACGTCTCAAAATATCTGATCGCCGAGTCAAAAAAGGGCGGCCGGATCGCGGCCTTCCTGAAGCCGTGCGATTCCTATTCCTTTGTGCAGCTGTGCAAGGAGCACCGCATTGCGAAGGAGAATGTCTACGTCGTCGGCGTGCAGTGTGACGGTACCTGCGACATCGAAAAGCTGAAGGCCCTTGGCTTTAAGGGCGTAACCGGCGTGGAGGAACGCGGCGAGGAGCTGCTCGTCTCGACGCTGTACGGCGAAAAAACCGCAGCGAAGAAGGACGCGCTGCTCGAACGCTGCACGGTCTGCAAGTCGAAGCGGATCGCATATTTTGACGAGCTGCTCGGCGAGCAGGGCGAGGACTGCGGCGACGCGCGGTTTGAGGCTGTCGAAAAGTTGGAGGCAATGACGCCGGAGGAGCGCTTCGCGTTCTGGCGCGGCGAGCTTTCGCGCTGTATCCGCTGCAACGCCTGCCGCAATGTCTGCCCGGCGTGCTCCTGCGAGAAGTGCGTCTTTGACAATCACGCGCTCGGCACCGACAACAAGGCCGCTGCCGACGATTTTGAAGAGAATTTCTTCCACATCATCCGGGCGTTCCACGTTGCCTCCCGCTGCACCGACTGCGGCGAGTGCTCTCGTGTCTGCCCGCAGCACATCCCGCTGCATCTGCTCAACCGCAAGTTCATCAAGGACTCGAACGAGCTGTACGGCGTCTATCAGGCCGGAGCCGATTTTGATTCCCGGCCGCCGCTGATGGACTTCCGCAAGGACGACTGTGAGCCGTCCGTCGTATACGAGAGAGGAGGCGCGCAGGCATGAAAAAAATTGCAAGATCGGAGCTGAACCGGCTCTTTGCCGCCATTTCCTCGAAGCAGACGCTCTATATCCCTGCCGATGGCAAGGGCAAACAGGCATATTTCACCGTCTGGCAGGAGGGAACGGCGCTTTCCGGTGCGCTCAATACGGTGCGCAGCGCCAAGGACTTCTTCTTCCCGCAGGTCGAAAATCTGATGGGCTTCAAGGTCACCGGCAAGCAGATCGATCTGATCGAGACGCGCGACGAAACAGCGCCGTTCGTGCTGTTCGGCGTACGCGCCTGCGACTGCCGGAGCTTTGACATTCTCGACAGCGTGTTTCTCGCGGAGCCAGCGGACACTTACTATCAGAACCGCCGGAGCAGCGCGACCGTCGTGACGATGGCCTGCTCCGAGCCGGAGGAGACCTGCTTCTGCGGTGTGTTCGGCATCGACGCGGCAGAGCCTGCGGGCGATGTGACGTGCTGGATGGACGCGGAAAGCCTCTATTGGCGCGCGAACACCGAAAAGGGCGAGGCCCTGACGGCAGAGCTTTCCATGCTGGAGGACGCCGACGGCGCTGCCGTCGTGGCCCAGCAGGAAAAAGTGCGCGAAATTCTCAAAAAACTGCCGCTGGCAGAGCTTGATCTCTCTTCCGTCGGCGCTGGTAAGACGAAGGAGCTGTTCGACCGGCCAGAGTGGAAATCGCTCTCGGAGGCCTGCCTCGGCTGCGGCACCTGCACATTTGTCTGCCCGACCTGTCAGTGCTATGACATTCAGGAATTCAATAACGGAAAGACGGTGCGCCGCTTCCGCTGCTGGGATAGCTGCATGTATTCGGACTTTACGAAGATGTCCGCCGGTCAGCCGCGCCCGACGCAGCTTGAGCGCTTCCGTCAGCGCTTTATGCACAAGCTGGTCTACCATCCTGACAATCACGAGGGGACGTTTGGATGCGTCGGCTGCGGCCGGTGCCTGCAAAAGTGCCCGATCCATATGAACATCGTCAAGGTCATCAAGGAGCTGGGAGGTGCGGAAAAATGAGAAAAGACCCTCTGATCCCGATGATCGGCGTCGTGACGAAGATCCGCGTCGATACTCCGGACGTCAAGACCTTCCGTGTGGTCGGCCTCGACGGGAAAAAGCCCTTTGAGCATATCCCCGGTCAGTGCGCGATGCTCTCCATTCCCGGCGTGGGCGAGGCGCTGTTTTCCATCACCTCCAGTCCCACGGAGGAGGCGTTCGTCGAATTCTCCATCAAGAAGTGCGGCTGCGTGACCGAATGGCTCCACGGCATGGAGGAGGGCCAGCAGATCACCATCCGCGGGCCTTACGGCAACGGCTTCCCGGTCGATACCGCGTTCGCGGGAAAGGACCTTCTGTTTATCGCGGGCGGCATCGGCCTTGCGCCGCTGCACTCGGTCATCAACTACTGCCGCCACTACCGCGACCGCTACGGCAAGATCGACATTGTTTATGGCTCGCGCTCGAAGGAGGATTTGGTCGACTATCAGGAGATCCTTGACGAATGGTGCAGGGAGGACGGCATTTCCGTCCATCTGACCATCGACCGTGAGCAGCCGGAGTGGGACGGCCACGTCGGCTTCGTGCCGAACTACGTTAAAGAGCTCGGCTTTACGACCGATAAGACCGTCGTCATGTGCGGCCCTCCCATCATGATCAAATTCACGCTGGCGGGCCTGATGGAGCTTGGCTTCGCACGCGAACAGGTCTACACCACGATGGAGCTGAAGATGAAATGCGCCCTCGGCAAGTGCGGCCGCTGCAACATCGGCGACAAATACGTCTGCAAGGACGGTCCGGTGTTCCGCTTCGACCAGCTCGACGAGCTGCCCAACGAATATTAAGGAGAGAACGCAATGGAAAACATGGTGAACGTTTTTCTGTTCGGCAAGAAATATGAGGTGCCTGCAAGCCTGACCATCATGGAAGCGATGGAGTACGCGGGCTATCAGCTCGTGCGCGGCTGCGGCTGCCGCAACGGCTTCTGCGGCGCGTGCGCCACGATCTACCGCATCGCGGGCGACCGGGAGCTGAAGGCGTGCCTTGCCTGCTCGACGAAGGTCGAAAACAATATGTATGTGGCGACGCTGCCCTTCTTCCCGCTGGTGAAGGCCGTCTACGACGTGGAAAAGGTCAAGCCGACGGAGCAGATCATGATGCAGCTCTATCCCGAGATCTACGCCTGCGTCGGCTGCAACGCCTGTACCAAGGCCTGCACGCAGGGGCTGAACGTCATGCAGTACATCGCCTACGCCCAGCGCGGCGAGTATGAAAAGTGCGCCGAGGAGTCCTTCGACTGCGTTATGTGCGGCGTCTGCTCCTCCCGCTGCCCGGCGGGTATCTCGCATCCGCAGGTCGCCATGCTGGCGCGCCGTCTCAACGGCAAATACCTTGCGCCGCACTGCGAGCATTTGGATGAGCGCGTGCAGGAGGTCAGGGACGGCAAATTCGAGGCTCTGATCGAAAGTCTGATGGAAAAGCCGCTTGACGAGATCAAGGAGCTTTACAACCATCGTGAGATCGAAAAGTAAGGAGGGAAAAGCCATGTATACCGATCCGAAAATTCAGGAATCCATCCGGCTGGTGGAGGCGCACCGCGAGGAAAATGCAAAGCTTGACCCTCGCCGCATGACTGCGGAGGAGAAGGACGTTCTGCTCCGGACGTTCCATCCCGATTACCGTGAGAACCAGTTTACAACGCTCCGCATCGGCCCGAGCAAGGGCAGCAAGGTCCCGCTGGAGCTGGCGGCGCTGCTCGAGGGAAAGCCCCGGATCGAGGAAAAGCTGCCCGATTTGACGAACCCGGACTATGACGCGGACGTGCTCATCATCGGCGGCGGCGGCGCCGGCTGCTCGGCGGCCATCGAGGCGCAGAAAGCGGGCGCGAAGGTGCTGCTCGTCACGAAGCTCCGCATGGGCGACGCCAACACCATGATGGCCGAGGGCGGCATTCAGGCGGCGGACAAGCCAAACGATTCCCCGGCGCAGCATTTTCTGGATGCCTACGGCGGCGGCCACTTCGCCGCGCAGAAGGATCTTCTTTACAAGCTCGTCATGGACGCGCCGGAGGCCATCCAGTGGCTGTCGGAGCTTGGCGTGGAATTCGACAAGGCGCCCGACGGCACCATGATTACGACCCACGGCGGAGGCACCTCCCGCAAGCGTATGCACGCGGCCAAGGACTACTCCGGTGCGGAGATCATGCGGACGCTGCGCGACGAGGTCCTGAACCACGAGGATATTCAGGTCGTGGACTTCACCTCCGCCATTGAGCTTATCAAGGACGAAAACGGACACTGCGCGGGTGCGGTGCTCCTGAACATGGAGACGAAGGAGCTGCTCATCGCGCGGGCAAAGACCGTCATCCTTGCGACCGGCGGTGCGGGACGCCTGCATTATCAGGGCTTCCCGACCTCCAACCACTACGGCGCGACGGCCGACGGTCTGATTCTCGGCTACCGCGCGGGCGCGAAGCTTCTCTATCCCGATACGCTCCAGTACCATCCCACCGGCGCGGCCTTCCCGGCGCAGATTTTCGGCGCACTGGTCACGGAAAAGGTACGCTCGGTCGGTGCAATGCTCATCAACGCCGAGGGTGAGGCATTCATGAACCCGTTGGAGACGCGCGATGTGGCGGCGGCCTCCATCATCCGCGAGTGCTCCGAGCGCGGCAAGGGCGTGAAAACGCCGCTTGGCGACGCGGTCTGGCTGGACACGCCCATGATCGAGCTGAAGCATGGCGCGGGCACCATTGAAAAGCGTATCCCCGCCATGATGCGCATGTTTGCAAAGCACGGCATTGACATCCGAAAGGAGCCGATCCTCGTCTATCCGACGCTCCACTACCAGAACGGCGGCCTGCACATTTCGGTCGATGGGCAGACGGACGTGGAGAATCTCTTTGCCGCAGGTGAGGTCGTGGGTGGTATCCACGGACGCAACCGCCTGATGGGCAACAGCCTGCTCGACGTGATCGTCTTTGGCCGCAACGCGGGCCAGCACGCAGCCGAAAAGGCAAAGTCCGTGACGGTCGGCGCACTGACGCTCGAACATGTCGCGGCCTTTGAGGCCGAGCGTGAGGCCGCCGGGATCGATACTGGCAAGGTCTCGCCGCAGCTGCTCCCGGACTACACCAGAAAGGTCAACGCCTGAATAGAAAAAGTATGCGGCGCTGCGTTTGCAGCGCCGCATAGAATGAGAGAAAAGAGAAGCGAGGATAAAATCTAATGTCTTTTTCCATAAACGCAGCCAGCTTCCTGATGCTGTCCGTCTTTGCGATCGCGGCTTTCGGCTACATTCTCGGAAGAATCACCATTAAGGGCATCAGCCTCGGAACGGCGGGCGTATTTGTGATCGCGCTGATCTACGGCGGCTTCTTCGGCGTCCATTTCAACTCCAAGTTCGTGATCGAAAAGGCCAACTATGCGTCGCAGGCGCTGAAGATCGTTGAAAATCTCGGCCTTGTGTTCTTCGTTACCTCCGTCGGCTTTATTGCCGGGCCGAACTTCTTCAAGAACATGAAGAAGAACTTCAAATCCTATGTTCTGCTGGGCTTTGTCATCATCCTCTCCGGCGGCCTTGCGGCAGTGCTCTGCATTTTTGCGGGGCGGCTGATCGAGAGCGGTACACCGGGCTATGATCCCAAGCAGCTCACCGCCATCGTGACGGGCCTCCTGTCCGGCGCACTGACCTCCACGCCTGCGTTCTCCGCGACGAAGGAGGCTGTTTCCGCGCAGTATCAGGACGCGGTCACGGTCGGCTACGGCATTGCGTATCTCTTTGGCGTCATCGGCGTCGTGCTGTTTGTGCAGCTGATGCCGCGCATTGTCCATGCGGATATGGCCGAGGAGGTGCGGAAGATCACGCATGTGGAGACCGGCGACGTGGCCAAGTTCAAGGGAAGATTGCTGGAATTCGACGATTTCGGCTTTACGCCGTTTGCGGTGGCTGCGGTGCTTGGAATCCTGCTTGGTTCTGTCAAGTTGTTCAACTTTTTCTCGCTGACGACGACCGGCGGCACGCTTCTGATCTCGCTCGTATTCGGTCATTTCGGCCACGTTGGCCGCGCCGACCTTATGCCGAGCAAAAAGGTGCTGGAAACCTTCCGCGAGCTGGGACTCATGGTGTTCCTGATCGGCGCGGGCGTTTCGGGCGGTATGAGCTTCGTGCGCTACTTTAAGCCGATCTATTTCGTCTACGGCGTGGTCATGACGCTGCTGCCAATGATCCTTGGATATCTGGTGGCGAAATTCGTGCTGAAGCTGAATCTGCTGAATATTCTCGGCTCGATCACCGGCGGCATGACCTCGACGCCGGCACTCGGTACGCTCATTCATGTGGCGGGCACGAGCAACGTCGCCTCCGCCTACGCGGCGACCTATCCCATCGCGCTGATCGCGGTGGTGCTGGTCACGCAGCTGCTGGTGCGGGTGTTCTGAGCGAATTTCGCAAAATATATGAAAAGTCCGGAAGTCATTGGCTTCCGGACTTTTTGTGCTTATTTTTTCAGCGCTGCGATCAGCTCCAGCACGCCGTAGACGAGCGGCTGATGCAGCAGATAGATCCAGAGCGAATGCCGCCCGCACCAGCGGAAAAAGCGCAGAAGAAAAAAGTCCTGCGCGCGGCCGGGAAGCAGCGTTCGCTTCTCGCGGTAGAACGTCCGCCCGAGCACAACGCCGAGCAGAAACCAACCGAGCTGCGGAAAGACCGGGAAGTAGTCGCTGGAGGTAAAGCCGGGATAGAGAACGCCAAGTGGGAAGAGCCATCTGACCTCAAAGACCATGCCCTGAAGCAGATAGCCCACGACGATGCAGACGGCGGAGACGGCGCAGATGGCTGCGGTCGGCAGCTTCTTAAAGAGGGGATAGAGCATCATGCAGATGCCGAGCAGATGCAGCACGCCGAATTTCACAACGACATCCGCGCCTGCCATATGGAGCAAATACATGCCCCACGTCACAAGCGTAATGAGCATCCCACATGCGAACACCAGCGCACCGCGCCGGAAGCTCCGAGAGCCGAGCGTTGCGCAGCAGCCGGAGAGTATGACGAAGATCGCGCCGCCGTACTGCTGAATGAAGGTATACAGCGGCGGAAAATGAAGCTTCTTCCCGAAGAAAAAGCCCAGATCGAACATGAAATGAATGAAGATCACGCAGAGAATGCAGAAGCCGCGCAGAGCGTCCAGCTCCCAGATGCGTTCACGTTTTTCCGGCATATCGGCCTCCTGAACAGATGTGCGGGCCGGAAGGCCCGCACATGCAGATATCGTGTTATTCCTGTGCGGCGGCGTCCTGCGCAGCCTGACGCTCCGCCTCTTCCTCCTCGAGGACGCGGTAGGCGACCTTGCCGACCAGCGTCTTGGGAAGCTCCGTGCGGAACTCAATGTCATACGGCATTGCGTATTTGGCGATCTGGCCGCGGCAGTAGTCGAACAGCTCCTGCTTGATGGCGTCGGACGGCTCATAGTTCGGACGAAGCACGACGAACGCCTTGACCTTCTGGATCTTGTACGGGTCCTTGACACCGATGACGCAGGAGAGGAGGACCTTCTCATGGCCGTCGATGATGTTTTCCAGCTGGCCGGGATAGACGTTGTAGCCGGAGGTGATAATCATGCGCTTGATGCGCTGCGAGAAGTAGACAAAGCCGTCCTCGTCCATCTTGCCGAGGTCGCCGGAGTGCATCCAGATGCGTCCGTCGGCGTGACGGCGGAGTGTGTTGGCCGTCTCGGACTCGTTGTTCATGTAGCAGAGCATGACCGACGGGCCGCTGATGCAGATCTCGCCCTCCACGTTGGGATCGACCTCGTCGGTCGTGCCGGGCTTGACGATCTTGTAGTAGGTATCCGGGAAGGGAACGCCGATGGAGCCGACGCGGTTATAGTCCTTCGGGGTCAGGCAGCTGGCCGTGACGCACTCGGTCAGGCCGTAGCCCTGACGGATCTGGACGGAGGCGTTGTGCGCCTTCAGGAATTCATCAACCTTCTTTTTCAGCTCGATGGAAAGGCTGTCGCCGCCGCAGAACACGCCCTTGAGGCAGCTGAGGTCGGCATTTTCCAGCTTCTCCGCGCGCAGCAGCGCTTCAAACAGCGTCGGGACGCCCGGAATGATGTTCGGCTGCTTTTTGATGAGCAGATCGGCGTAGGTCTTGACGTTGAACTGCGGGACGAGGATGCAGCACGCGCCGCCAATCAGGGCGGTGTGGATGCCGATGCCAAGGCCGAAGCCGTGGAACACCGGCATGACGGAGAGCATCTTCATGCCGTCGATGGGTGCAAAGCCGGAGGCCGCGATGGTCTGGAGGCCAAGAGCGTTGAAGTTCAGGTTGCTGAGCATGATGCCCTTGGTGGTGCCGGTCGTGCCGCCTGAGTAGAGAATGGAGGCGCAGTCATTCGCGGCGGGAAGCTTTTTCGGCAGCGGAAGATTCTTCCTCCGACCCATGCGCATGAACTCGCTCCACCAGATGTAATTGCCGCGCCGCGGCGGTGCTGGGTATTTGCGCGCCTTGGTCAGGTCGTAGCCGACGGCAAGCGCCAGCGGAAGCTCGTCCTGAATGCGGGCAAGGAGCAGCTTGCAGTCGGAATTCTGAAGCTCCGGCATGACGGAGGCGACCTTCGTATAGAACTGATCGAGGGTCAGGACCGCCTTGGAATGGGAAAAATCAAGATAGTGACGGATCTCACCGGCTGCGGACAGCGGGTGGATCATATTGGAGATGGCGCCGATGCGGTTGAGCGCATAGAAGCTGTCCACCGCCTGCGGGCAGTTCGGCATACAGATGGTAACATGGTCGCCCTTGCCGATGCCGAGTGCGAGATAGGCCTTGGCCGTCTCGTCGATGCGGCGGATAAATTCCGCGTAGGTCGTCTTTTTGCCCATGAATTCATAGGCGTAGTTTTTGGGGAACTTTTCTGCGGCCTTGCGCACCATGCCGTAGAGGCTTTCCTTCGGATAGGTCAGGTGGTGCGGGGTATTGCCATAATATTTGAGCCACGGCGCAGAGGAAGAAATGCTCATATTTGTCATCCTTTCTGTTTTTACAGATACACACCCTTGGGCGCCCCTCCTCCGGAACGCCCTGCGAAATTCCGGCTCACACACACCGCCGGAATGCCGCGTCTAAAAAGTATACCATTTCTTTCGTGCAACCGCAACACTTTTCCTGCTTTTCAGGATAACGCGGCACGATTTTTGCGCACAATGGGCGCGGTCAGCGATTCAGAAGCCGCGCGATAAACGTCCGGCGCACCTTCATCGCACCCTTTGGACAGAACTCCTGACAGCAGAAGCAGTGGATGCAGGCGGAGCGGTCAATTTTCGGGAGCTTGTTTTTCATTTTGATGGCCTTGGCAGGGCAGATGTTGGCGCATTTGCCGCAGCCGATGCATTCCGGCGCATGGACGCTGGGGTCGGAGCGGAAAGCTCTGCGCGCAATGGAGGCGGTGATCTTGCCGATGATGCCGCTTCCGACGTGGAACGCTGCAATCGGCTTCTGAGCCTCGGGCACGTCAAAGTCGGGCTTGCGCAGCGCGGCATAGTCGCCGCACACATGCAGCTCCGCCGCCGTCGGCGGGATCAGACCGCGCGCCAGTGCTGCTGCGAGCGTCGGCACATCTTTTGCTGTGAGGCCGATCAGATCGGCGCAGAGCAGGTCGAGCTTGTGAGACGAGTACGCTGCCGCGATCGCGCCGAGGTGGACGGGGGTGCCCTGCGTGGGGCCGTTTCCCTCCATGCAGACGACGGCGTCGCAGATGCACAGACGGGGCTTGAAATACTCGTTCAGGTCAATGAGCATATTGGAAAAATCGCCTGCGTCCGGGTATTTGTAGTGGTATTCCGGCTTCATGGTGCCGGGAATGACGCCGAAGAGATTTTTCGCGGCGTTGGACATGCCCATCATGCCGTGGCTCTTGAGCTTGCAGAAATCAATGATGGCATCAGCCTTGTCGAGCCACGCGGTGTAGGTGAACTGATGCGCACAGACGGCGCCCGGGAAGCTGGCGATGGCCTGAGAGAAATCCTGATTGAGCTGCGCACCGTGTTTTTCGCATTCGTGCATTCCGGTCACGTCGTAGACGTGCGCCAGATGCGCGGGCGTGTAAAGCCCGCCGGGACTGTCGCCCAGAACGACGCTGGCTCCGCGCGCGGTCAGCATCCGCACAAGCTCGCACAGCAGCGTCGGATGCACCGTCGCGGCGCCCTCCGGCGGCATGGCAGAGACAAGATTGACCTTGACGGCGATGCGCATACCGGGCTGCACCCAGTCCAGACCGCCGAGCGGTGCAAGCACGCTTTCCAGTGCGCGGCGGCAGGTTTCCGCTTCATATTCATCACAGCGGACGATGGAAACATCTGTATTCATTCGGCTCGTCTCCGTTTTCAGCATATTTTTCATATCATATCACAGTTGCGGCTTGATTTCAAACAGAAGCGTGTCAAAATACACAGTGTTTACAAATTGGTGAATATCTGTTATAATAAAATGTCAAAACAAGGTCTGAACGTGCAAAAGACGCGGCTTTTTGTAATGGACCAAAAGAAAGGAGCCTTCTTATGGACAACAGAGACGGCTTTGACATCCAAAAATTGGACCGTGAGGTAGATGAACTCCTTTCCGACGTAAAGAATCTTCTGAATGAAAACGCAGAACCTGTGAATGAAAGCGGGGGAGAGGACGCTGCGGATGGGGATGCAGCTGCGCCGGAGCTTCCACAGGAGGAGGCGCCTGAGACACCGGCATTTCCGCCGGAGGCAATGTCGGACGCGACCGTGGTGTATAAGCCGCTGACATATTATGAGCAGTCCAAGCCTGCCTATCAGACCGCACGCCGTGCGCAGTATGAGCGGGAGCGGGAGCAGCAGCGTCAGGAGCGTGAGCGCCTGAGGCTCGAACGCGAGGCGGAGGAGGAACGGAAAATGCAGGAGCTGGAGCAGCGGCAGAAGAATCCCCGCCGGCGTACCCGTCCGGAGCCTCCCGCAGACGAGCAGGACTATGCGAAATGGCTTTATGAGCAGGGAAACGGAGAGGAAACGGTATACCAGCGCGAACAGGTCGCCCAGCGCGAGGAGCGCCGGGACGAGCTGCAGCCGGAGAAGAAAAGAAAGCGCCATCCGGTGCGCGCCTTGCTGCTGGTGCTGCTGACGCTGGTCGTTGCCAGCGCGGCGGCGCTGCTGATCCTGGCAAGGCAGCCGGAGAGCGAAAACGCGCTTGGCGCGCGGCGCAAGGGCTGTTCGACGATCCTGCTGGCCGGAACGGATCAGGACGGTTACCGGACGGACACGATGATGCTCCTGTCGGTCGATCGGGAGAACGGCAAGCTGAGTCTGGTGTCCATCCCGCGCGATACGCTCGTGTTCTGCGAATACTCCGTGCCGAAGATCAACTCGGCCTACGGCTGGGCCGGAGGCGGTGAGAGCGGCATGAAGGAGCTGATGCAGCGTGTGACGGAGATCATCGGCTTTGAGCCGGACGGCTATGTGCTGATCGACCTTGCGGGCTTTGAAAAGCTGATCGACTGCATGGGCGGCGTGGAATTCAACGTGCCGATGGACATGCAGTACAGCGACCCCACGCAGGGGCTTCAGATCGATCTGAAGGCGGGCGAACAGAAGCTGAACGGAGACGAGGCCATGCAGCTGGTGCGCTTCCGCTCCGGCTACGCGATGGCGGATCTCGACCGCGTCAGCGTGCAGCGGGCGTTCGTTTCCGCCGCGCTTAGCCAGTGGCTCACGCCGGGAAAGCTCGTCCGGCTGCCCGGTGCGCTCAAGACGCTTTCCCAGTATACGGACAGCAATCTGACGGCGGAGAATTACCTCTGGCTGGCGGAGGCCGCGGCGGTCTGCGATATGACGGACATCCGCACGCAGACGCTTCCGGGCACGGCGACAAATCTGGGCGGCGGCTCCTATTATGTGCTGGACGCTGCGGGCGTTGCGGAGACGGTCAATGCCTGCTGCAATCCCTATGAACAGGGGATCGCCGTTTCGGATCTCAGCATCCGCGTCGGCTGAATGGAAAAGTGACCGGCGGAGCAGCGTAAGCAGCTCCGCCGGTTTTTCATGCTTCCGTGCTCCCGGAGGGCAGATCAGCCGCGCGGTAGGCGGTCGGCGAAAGACCCATGCGGCGGGAAAAGGCTCTGGAAAAATAGAGCGCATCCAGATAGCCGACCGAGCACGCGATCTCGTTGACGCGCAGGGCGGTCGTCCGCAGCAGCTGCGCGGCGTATTGCATCCGAAGCTCCTCCAGATAGGCCAGCGGCGATTTCCCGTACCGGCGCTGAAAGCCCCGGTAGAGCCAGCTGCGGCTGACGTCCGCAAAGGCGGCGGCGTCGTCAATGGTGATTTGATCGGCGTAGTTGTTGGAGAGAAATTCCGCCGCCTTTTCCACGCAGTCGGAGCGATTTTCCGGCTCCGACTGTCCCTCGACCAGCTTTCCGAGCAGAAGATAGGCATAGCCCAGCATCTGCGTCCGGCTCCAGACGGACTGGCCGCGCGCGTCGTAGATTGCGGTGATGTACTGCTGGATGCTGCGGCCGAAGCCGACGGAGCGCACCGGCGCCTCCGGGCGGATGCCGCTCTGCGCGGCAAGCGCCGCCGCGTCCGGGCCGGTGAAGCCCAGCCAGTAATATTCCCATGGGTCAGACTCGTCAGCGCAGTAGCGCACGAGCGTGTTCGGCCAGACCAGAAAAACCTGACCGGCACGGACGGGGTAGGAGCTTCCGTTCAGCGTGTAGGTCCCCTTGCCGGAGACGACATAGTGAAGAAGATAATGGTCGCGCATACCCGCGCCCCAGTGATAGCCCGGCGTGCACTGCTGAAAGCCCACGTTCTTGACGACCAGAGGAAGCCCGGCGGCGCTGGATTTGTAGGAGTGCTTGAAATACTGCGGCATTTGACGGCCCCTTTCACGGCGGATATCCGAATCATAGCACAGTGCGCAACAAAAATCCATATAAATATCGGATATTCCATTGAATGCGCAACATAAACACCTAGAATAGAATGCAGAGACAAAGGGCTGCGCACAGGAGCGGCGAAAAAGCTTCTATGCGGCCCGACAGATGGCGAAAGGAGAGCCGGAAAATGTATGAAACGCTGAAGCAGGGCTTCCGGAAGCAGTTCGGAAGGGAAGCGGAATGGATCTTTTCAGCGCCGGGACGGACGGAGCTGAGCGGCAATCACACCGATCATCAGCACGGCTGTGTGCTGGCGGCGGCGGTCGATCTCGATACGCGCGCGGCGGTCGGGAAAAATGGCGCGAACGCGATCCGCGTCCTGTCGGAGGGGTATCCCCTGTGTGAGGTGGCGCTGGACGAGCTGACTGTGCGCCCGGAGGAGAAGAACACGACGGCGGCGCTGGTGCGCGGCGTAGCGGCGCGGTTCGCGCAGCTCAGATGTGAGCTCGAGGGCTTTGACGCCTATGTGACCTCGACGGTGCTGCCGGGCAGCGGCCTTTCCAGCTCCGCCGCTTTTGAGGTGCTGCTGGGGACGATCGTCAACATGCTTTTCAACGCTTCTGCCGCCACACCGGTGCAGATCGCGCAAATCGGCCAGTATGCGGAGAACGTCTATTTCGGAAAGCCCTGCGGCCTGATGGATCAGACGGCCTCGTCCGTCGGCAACATCATCGCCATCGACTTTGCCGACCCGGAAAAGCCGCAGGTGGAGCGGCTGGACTTCGATTTTGAAAGCTGCGGCTACTGCCTCTGCATTCTCGACAGCGGCGCCGATCACGCGGAGCTGACGCAGGAATACGCGGCCATCCCGCAGGAAATGAAGGCCGTTGCGGCGGTGTTCGGAAAGAACTATCTGCGCGAGGTGGACGAGGCGGCGTTTTACGACCGGATCGCGGAGGCACGCGAAAAATGCGGCGACCGCGCCGTCCTGCGCGCCATCCACTTCTTTGAGGAAAACCGGCGCGTCCGGCTTCAGGTCCGGGCGCTCCGAAACGACAATTTCGAGGCGTTTTTGCAGTATGTGACCGAGTCGGGGCGTTCGTCGCAGCTCTATTTGCAGAACGTCACGCCGCTGGGCGCGAAGGAGCATCAGGAGATGGCGTTCACGCTGGCGCTGGCGGAAAAGCTTCTGGACGGCCACGGAGCCTGCCGCGTCCACGGCGGCGGCTTTGCCGGAACGGCGCTGGCCTTCGTGCCGAAGGATCAGCTGGAAGCGTTCCGCGCGGGCTTTGAGCGCGTGATGGGCAAGGGGAGCTGCCATGTGCTCTCCATCCGCGAGGCGGGCGGTACGGTGCTGGAGGCTTGCAGATGAACGGAACGATCTACGGACTGGCGGACTATGCGATCCGCTGCGGGCTTTTGCAGGAGGACGACCGGACATGGGCCGTCAACCGGCTGCTGGAGGTCATGCGGCTGGATGCGATCGAGGCGGCGGAGCCGGAGCGGGAGCCGCTGCATGTGCTCCTGGAGCGTCTGACGGAGGAAGCCGTGACGCGCGGCATCTGCGCGGACGATCAGGTCTCGCGCGACCTCTTTGATACGAAGCTGATGGGCACCTTGACGCCTGCACCGCATGAGGTGCGCGAAAAATTCCGTGCGCTGTATGACGAAAGCCCGTGGCAGGCGACGGACTGGTTCTATGAATTCAGTCAGGATACGAATTATATCCGCCGCGACCGCATTGCAAAGGATCAGAAGTGGGTCTACGAGGGAAAGTACGGCGCGCTGGATATCACGATCAACCTCTCGAAGCCAGAGAAGGATCCGCGCGCCATCGCGGCGGCAAAGCTCGCGCCGCAGGCCGGATATCCGAAGTGCCAGCTCTGCGCGGAAAATGAGGGCTACGCCGGACGGATGAACCATCCGGCGCGGCAGAATCACCGCCTCATTCCCATGACGCTCTGCGGCGAAAGCTGGTATCTGCAATATTCGCCCTATGTGTATTACAATGAGCACTGCATCTGCCTGAGCGCGAAGCATGCGCCGATGCGCATTGACCGGGCCTGCTTTGAGAAGCTCTTGGATTTTGTGACAGTGCTGCCGCACTATTTCATCGGCTCCAACGCAGACCTTCCAATTGTGGGCGGTTCCATCCTCAGCCATGAGCATTTTCAGGGCGGTCACTATGAATTTGCCATGGAGCGGGCCGAAATCGAAAAAGAGGTGCGCTTCCGCGGCTATGCGGATGTGGAGGCGGGGATCGTGCGCTGGCCGCTGTCCGTTCTCCGGCTGCGCAGTGAAAACCGCGCGCAGCTGGCGGAGCTGGCGGAAAAAATACTGAACGCCTGGCGCGGCTACTCCGATCCGGACGCCTTTGTGTTCGCGCAGACTGACGGCGAGCCGCACAATACCATCACACCCATCGTCCGGCGGCGCGGAGATGCCTACGAGATGGATCTGGTGCTGCGCAACAACATCACGACGCCGGAGCATCCGCTCGGCGTGTTCCATCCGCACGCGCAGCTGCACCATATCAAGAAGGAAAACATCGGCCTGATCGAGGTCATGGGCCTCGCAGTGCTGCCGTCAAGACTGAACACGGAGCTTGCGCAGCTGCGCGAGGCCATTCTGGCCGGGCGCGATATCCGCGCGGACGAGACGCTCGGCAAGCACGCGGATTGGCTGGACGAGCTGAAAACGCGGCACCGTTTTACGCCGGAAAATACGGAGCAGATCCTCCGGCAGGAGGTCGGCGCGGTATTCGAGCAGGTTTTGGAGGACGCGGGCGTTTTCAAGCGGAATGAAGCGGGACAGAGGGCGTTCCTGCGCTTCCTCGGTACGCTCGGCATGGAACAGGAGGAAAAGCTATGAAGGTCCTTGTGACCGGCGGAGCCGGTTATATCGGAAGTCATACCTGCGTGGAGCTGCTGGAGGCAGGACACGAGGTGATCGTCGTGGACGATCTGGTCAATTCTCAGGTCACGGCGCTGGAAAATGTGGAGAAGATCACGGGAAAGCGTCCGGCGTTCTATGAGACGGATGCAGCGGACAAGGCGGCCATGCAGCGCATTTTTGCGGAGCATCGCCCGGACGCGGTCATTCATTTTGCGGGCCTTAAGGCTGTCGGCGAAAGCTGCCGCATCCCGCTGCGTTACTACCGCAACAATCTGGACAGCACGCTGACGCTGCTGGAGGTCATGGCGGAGTATGGCTGCACGCGGCTGGTGTTTTCCTCCTCCGCGACGGTCTACGGCCCGGAAAATCCGGTGCCGTATGCGGAGACGATGCCGGCGCATCTTGCGACGAATCCCTACGGCTGGACGAAGATCATGATCGAGCAGATGCTGCGCGACTACGCGGCGGCCGCGCCGGGCTTTACGGCGGTGCTGCTCCGCTACTTCAATCCCATCGGCGGTCATGCATCGGGGCTTCTTGGCGACGACCCGAACGGCATCCCGAACAACCTGATGCCGTATATCGCGCGCGTCGCGGCAGGTAAGCTCGAACGGCTGACGGTCTTTGGCGACGATTATCCCACGCCGGACGGTACCTGCCTGCGGGACTATCTGCATGTGGTCGATCTGGCGAAGGGACACCTCAAGGCGCTGGAATACGCGGCGGAGCATACCGGCGCGGAGGCGTTCAACCTCGGCACCGGCAGCGGCGTGAGCGTTCTGGAGCTGGTACACGCCTTTGAAAAGGCCAACGGCGTCCGCATCCCGTATGTGATCGGGCCGCGCCGTGAGGGCGACCTTGCCTGCTGTTGGGCGGACACGAAAAAGGCGAAGGAGATCCTCGGCTGGACGGCGGAAAAGTCCGTGGAGGATATGTGCCGCGACAGCTGGCGCTTTGTCAGCCGGAAGGCGTAAAAAGCAGAATAGGATAAAAGAGGCGCTGCCCGCCGGGCAGCGCCTTTTGTATATAGCCTTTTGCGTATAGACAGAATACAGGCAGTCATGGGGCATGCGGGAAGTGGATGCGGATCTCCGTGCCCTTGCCGACGGCGCTTTTCAGCTCCAGACGGGCGTTATGATACTGCGCGGCGTGCTTGACGATGGACAGGCCGAGACCCGTGCCGCCGACGGCCTTGGAATGGCTTTTATCCACGCGGTAGAAGCGCTCGAAAACGCGGCTCTGGTGCGCGTAGGGAATGCCGATGCCGGTGTCGGAGACGGTGAGGACGGTCTCGGCGGTGCTCTGCGCGATATCGACGCGGACGCTGCCGCCGTCTACGTTGTATTTGACGGCGTTATCGCATAGATTGTAGAGCATCTCGCTCAGAAGTGCCGGAACGCCGGTGACATAGGCCGCGCCGCCGGTGAGCGAAAGCGTGACATGACACTTTTCGGCGACGCTTTCCAGATTTGCAAGCACATTTTCCGCCAGTGCGTGCAGCTCGACCCGCTGACGCTCCAGCTTGTCGCCGCCCTCGTCCAGACGCGAGAGCTTGATGATGTCATTGACCAGCTCCAGAAGGCGGCGCGACTCGCGGTAGATGTCGGCGGAGAACTCCTGCACCTTTTCCATCGGCACCAGTCCGGCCTGCATCAGTTCGGCAAAGCCGGAGATGGAGGTCAGCGGCGTTCTCAGCTCGTGGGAAACGTTGGCGGAGAATTCGCGCCGCAGCGCCTCGCGCTGCTCGCGTTCCGTAACGTCCATGAGCAGGACGACCGCGCCGACCACGCTCCCGCCGGACATGACGGGGTTGGCGATGATCTGCCAGGTGACGTTTTCGCGGGTGAGCAGCACCTCGGCGTGGCTGCCGGAGAGCGCGGACTCCACGACCTTCAGAATGTCGGGATCGCGGCAGACGAGCCGGAGGCTGCCGACGGCTTCGCCGGCGTCCAGCCCGAGCACCTGCATCGCGCTGTGGTTGCTGGAGAGAATATCGGCCTTTCCGTCAAGCAGAAGGAAGCCCTCACGCATGTTTTCCGTGATGGCGGTGAATTCCCGCTGGCGAAGGCTCAGCTCGTCCATCTGGCTGCGGCTGGTGTGCAGCAGGTCCTGGAGCCGCCCGATCAGCGGAGCCAACTCCTGATACGATTCGTCCAGCGCGGGATCGTCGAGATCGATGGCGTTGATCGGCCTTGTGATCTGCTTGGCCAGACGGAAGGAGAGGACGCCGCAGAGGATCAGAACCAGCACAATGACCCACAAGATCGGCTGGAGCAGGAGGATGGCCATGGAAATGATGGATTCCTGCGTGCAGGCGGTGCGCAGGACGCTTTCGTCCGGCAGCCGCAGGGCATAATAATGTGTGCGCTCGAGAAAGGTCTCCGAATAGCGCGAGCAGCGGCCCTCGCCGCACTCCAGTGCTTGTTGAATTTCCTCGCGCGCCAGATGATTCGGAAGCGAGGCGGCGTCCGCCGCGCTGTCATAGAGGACACTTCCGTCCGGCGCGACCAGCGTCACGCGGTCGGCGACCTCAAGGCGCTGCAAAAAGGACGGGCCGGATTCGTCCAGCGCCTGCGCGATGCTTTCCGCCTCGGCGGACAGACGCTCAAACGCCTGCTGCTCGTAGTTGCTGAACATGACGGCGAAGAAAAGAATGGAGCTGACCAGCAGGACCGTAATGCCAATCAGAAAGGAATTGCGGAAGATCCTTCTGGTCATGCTCTGCCGCCGATCTTATAGCCGACGCCCCGGACGGTCTCGATGCAGGAGCCAGCTTCGCCGAGCTTGACGCGGAGCGTCCGGATGTGGACGTCGAGCGTTCGGTTTTCCCGGTCGCAGTCGAAGCCCCAGACCTTGTCCATCAGCGTGCCGCGCGTGAGGACGATGCCGCGGTTTTCCACCAGCAGGCAGAGAATCTCAAACTCCTTGTTGGTCAGCTGCACGTTCTTGCCGTTCACACGGACGATGTGCTGCGGCGGGCAGATATAGAGCACGCCGATCTGGACGCCGCCGGCGTCGCCGGACGGCTCTGCGCGGCGCAGCACGGCCCGCACCCGCGCCAGAAGCTCCATCATGCCGAAGGGCTTGGAGATAAAGTCATCCGCGCCGCCATCGAGGCCGACTACGCGGTCGTATTCCGTATTTTTGGCCGTCAGGATAATGACGGGGAGCTTCCGGGTCGGTGCGGCTGCGCGCAGCTTCCGCAGAATGCTCAAACCGTCCTCCTCGGGCAGCATGATGTCCAGAAGAAGAAGCTCTGGGAGCTGCGCGTCCATAGCACGCCAGAATTCCGAGGGCAGCGCGAAGCCCTGCGCTTCGTAGCCCTGACTTTGCAGGCCGTAGACGACCAGCTTGCGGATGCTGTCGTCGTCCTCGAGCAGATAGATCATAAAATGCGCCTCACTTTCAAGGGGAGGGATGCGGCGGCAATTGCCGCTGAAAATAGTTTATCGGAAAAAGCACGAAAAAGCAATGTTTAACATAGATTTAAGATGAATTTGACAGAATATTTAATATCGGCAGAGTACCATCTAACTGTTTTGGGCCATAATTGAGAGAATACCGCCTGTTGTGTGGAGGAATTTGGATATGAGCATCAGCAATGTGATCTCGCTGCTCAGCGGCGTGGCGCTGTTCCTGTTCGGCATGGCGCTGATGGGAGACGGATTGAAAAAGGTCGCCGGCAGCAAGCTGGAGGTCGTTTTATACCGTCTGACGGGAACGCCGCTCAAGGGCTTTCTGCTCGGAACGGGCGTGACGGCGGTCATCCAGTCCTCCTCGGCAACGTCGGTCATGGTCGTCGGCTTCGTCAACTCCGGTATGATGAAGGTGCGGCAGGCCATCAGCATCGTCATGGGCGCCATCCTCGGCACCAGCATCACGGGCTGGGTACTCTGCCTGTCGGAGATCGGCGGGACGGGCGGCGGCTGGACGGAGCTTTTCTCCACGGCCACGCTGACCGGCATCATCTCTCTGGTCGGTATCGTGCTGCGGATGTTCTCCAAGACGCAGTCGCGGCGGCATGTGGGCGATATCCTGATGGGCTTCGCCGTCCTGATGTTCGGCATGACGGCCATGAGCGAGGCGGTCTCGCCGCTGCGGCAGAGTCCGGTTTTCATCGAGTTCATGACGAAGCTCTCCAATCCGCTGCTCGGCATCCTTTTCGGCACGCTCTTTACGGCCGTGATCCAGAGCGCTTCGGCGGCCGTCGGTATCGTGCAGGCGCTGGCCTCTACGGGCGTTATCGATTTTGCGACGGCGTTTCCGCTCATCATGGGCATCGCCATTGGCGCGGCCATGCCGGTTCTCATCTCCGCCATCGGCGCGAACGTCGAGGGCAGGCGCACCGCGTTTGTATACCTTGTGGTCGAGGTCGCGGGCGTCGTGTTCTGGGGCGCGGTGTTCTACATCGCAAATGCCATCTTCCACTTCGAATTCATGAGTATGCGCATGACCGCCGTCAGCATTGCGGCGCTCAATACGCTTTTCCGTCTGGTGAAGGTGCTGATCCTGCTGCCGTTCACAGATGTGATCGAGGCGCTGGTGGACTTCCTTATCAAGGGAGACGCAAAGGACGAAACGCCGTCGATCATGCAGCTCGAGGAGCGCTTTTTGAAGCACCCGGCGCTGGCCATCGAGCAGAGCCGCATGTCGGTCAACGCCATGGCAGAGGAAGCGCGGGACAATCTGACTGAATCCATCAAGCTTCTGCATTCCTACACGGACAAGGGCTTCGACATGGTCGAGCGGATGGAGGGGACGGTCGATCGATACGAGGATATGATCGGCTCGTATCTGGTCAAGCTGACCGGCTGCGAGCTGACCGGGAGCCAGAACGAGGAGGTCTCCAAGTTCCTGCATACCATCTCCGACTTTGAGAGAATTTCCGACCATGCACTGAATATCGGCGAGAGCGCGCGGGAGATCTTCGAGAAGCATCTGGCCTTCTCCACGCAGGCCCGCCATGAGCTGGATGTGCTGGAATCCGCTGTTGAGGAGATCGTCCGGCTGGCGACGCAGGCATTTACGGAGAACGATCTGGCACTGGCGGCCCGTGTAGAGCCGCTGGAGGAGCTGATCGACAACCTCTGCGACGAGCTGAAGCTGCACCATGTGGACCGGCTCCAGAAGGCGCAGTGTACGATCCAGCTCGGCTTTGTGTTCAACGACCTTCTGACCAATTACGAGCGCATATCCGACCACTGCTCGAACATTGCCGTCGCAATGATCGAGCTGGAATCGGACGAGTTCGATACGCACCAGTACCTCAAGAGCGTCAAGGAGATGAAGTCCTCCGATTTCACAAGGCTCTATGAGGAGTACAGCAGAGTTTACAGCATCTGAGCCGATGAAGCGGCCCCGGCGAAGTCTCGCCGGGGCCGCTTTTCTGT
>ERZ1032473.122-NODE-122-length-21613-cov-13.990073_pt1 | contig 21613 bp, 25 predicted proteins | sample MGYA00518734_ERZ1032473 | MGnify/ENA primary metagenome ERZ1032473 (study PRJEB33719, sample SAMN04261339) | wastewater metagenome | biome: periurban shantytown; feature: human; material: feces | host: Homo sapiens | place: Peru: Lima | collected 2013-01-23 ...
GGGCAATGCGGCTGGGAACGATGCTGAGGAGCCGCTCATAGTTTTTCTTGTTGTATCGTTCGATGCGCTGACGCTCGTTTCCATATTTCCAAGCTCAGAAGGCCCAGGTGCCGTCGCGGAAGATGGCGACGGTCTTGCCGCCGGTGCAGACGGCGTCGATGGAGAGGTCGGCGGAGCCGATCATGAAGTCCTCGTGGACGGAGGAATCGTTCACGCCCAGCGCGCGGCACTCCTCGAGCGTCTTGTGCTCGAAATCGCGGATGGTGTCGGCGAAGCCCATGCCGAGCGCGAGATGGCAGCAGGCGTTCTCGTCAAACAGCGTGTTGTAGAACAGAATGCCGGTCTCGTTGATGGGGGAGTTGAACGGAACGAGCGCGCATTCGCCCAGATAGCAGCTGCCCTCGTCCATGCCGATCAGCTTGCTGAGCAGCTCGTTGTTCTTCTCTGCATGCCATTCGACGGCCTTGCCCTCATGGAAGCGGATCCAGAAGTCCTCGATCAGCTGGCCCTGATAGGACAGCGGCTTGGTGGAATGGACGACGCCCTCGGCCTTGCCCTTCATCGGGGAGATGAAGCATTCCTCGGTGGGAATGTTGGGGTTGAAGAAAATGCCCTGAAGGCTGGTGTCGCCGCCGCCCTTGAATTCCCCCTCGGGGATCATGCCGACGGAGAAGTCGGTACCGTTCGCGGAGTGATAGCGCAGCTCCTCGATGCCGAGGCTGTTGAGGTAGGCGCAGCGGTCGTGCAGATCCTTGTTGTGCGCTTCCCACGCGGCGATGGGGTCGTCGTCCACGCGGCTGGTGGCAAGGATGGCTTCCCACAGCTTTTCGATGGCCTGCGAGGTGCGCAGCTCCGGAAAGAGCTTCTTGGCCCACGCCGCGCCGGGAACGGCCGCGATGCACCACTGATATTTGTTTTCCATCTTATCGCGGTACGGCTTGATGATGGGGTAAAGCTTCTGCTGGGACTTCATCAGCTTTTCCTGATTGATGCCCTTGAGGCCGTCGGGATCCTCGGAGATCAGATAGATGCGGCAGGGAAGCACGTCCACATAGTGCTGCCAGCGCGCTTCGGCGTAGTTGGGCAGCGTGGAAAGCGTGGACAGGCTCTGATAGCGGACGTTCAGCTTCTGGAGCGGCTGATAGCTCCAGTCCACGACGACCTTCTTGGCCTTCAGCTTGTAGCATTCCTCAACGACCATCTGGACGAATTCCGGCTGGTCAAGCTCGGCGTAAATAAAGACCTCCTGGCCCTTCTGGACATTGACGCCCGCCTTTGCGATCAGCTGGGCATATTTTCTGAGAATTGTCTTTTTCATAAGAACACTCCTTGTGTTGAATTTCAGACTTTCATCATAGCACATTTTTCCGGATTTGAAAAGAAAGCGGAGAAAAAATACTGCGCCGGGAGAAAAACGCGCGGTTGCAGGAAACGGCGGGATGTGGTATGGTAAAGAAAAAACGAAAAGGAAGGTCATACCATGCAGACTGCAAAGGAGCTTCTGAAATTTATTGAAAGCAGCCCGAGCTGCTACCATGTGATCCGCAATTTCCGCGAGCTGCTTCGCGCGGAGGGCTATACGGAGCTGTACGAGCAGGAGAGGTGGACGCTCACGCCGGGCGGGAAATACTTCGTGGTGCGCAACGAGTCCTCCGTGATCGCGTTCCGCGTGCCCGGCTTTGATTTTACGGGCTTTATGATGAGCGCGGCGCACAGCGATTCGCCGACGTTCAAGATCAAGGAAAATCCGGAGCTGGCGAATGCGTTCTGTGTCCGGCTGGATACGGAAAAATACGGCGGGATGCTGATGGGAACGTGGCTCGACCGGCCGCTTTCCGTGGCCGGACGGCTGATGGTGCGCGAGAGCGGCAGGATCGTCACAAAGCTTGTGAACGTAGACCGCGACCTGCTCATTATCCCGAACGTGGCCATCCACATGAACCGCAATGCCAACGACGGCATGAAATTCGCCGCGAATATCGACACCTATCCGCTTTTCGGCGGCGCGGACGCGAAGGACAGCTTCCTGAAAACCGTCGCGGAGGCGGCAGGCGTGCAGGAGGCGGACATCCTCGGACACGATCTGTTCCTCTATGTGCGCGGCTGCGGAACGGTGCTCGGCGCGAAGAAGGAGCTGATCGCCTCGCCGAAGCTGGACGATCTGGAATGCGCCTTCGGCTGCATGAAGGGTTTCCTGGCGGCGAAGCCGTCCGGAAGCGTTCCCGTTTGCTGCGTTTTCGACAACGAGGAGGTCGGCAGCCAGACCAAGCAGGGCGCGGCCTCGACGATGCTCTCCGACGTGCTGCACCGGATCAACGCTGCCTGCGGCCGGACGGAGGAGGAATACCGCATGGCCGTCGCCGCGAGCTTCCTCGTTTCGGCGGACAATGCGCACGCCATGCATCCCAACCATCCCGAATATGCCGACAGCGCCAACTGCCCGCAGCTGGGCGGCGGCGTGGTCGTCAAATACAACGCCAACCAGCGCTATACCACCGACGCGGTCTCTTCCGCGATCTTCCGCAGCGTCTGCCGCGATGCGGGCGTGCCGGTGCAGGTCTACGCCAACCGCTCCGACCTTCCCGGCGGCTCGACGCTGGGCAGCATCGCCAATTCGCAGGTGTCGCTGAACACGGTGGATATTGGCCTTGCGCAGCTCGCCATGCACTCGGCCTACGAGACGGCGGCGACGGCGGACCTCGGATATCTCGTGGACGCCATGACGGAATTCTACGGCAGAAGCCTGACGGCGGAGCCGGGTGCGGCGTATTCCCTCTAAGACGAGAATATGACAGTCCTGCTGTGCCTGATCGCCGGGTTTGCGCTCTGCGGCGTATGGTTTGCCTGCTGCGCGCGGCTCCAGGTGTGGCTGAAAAAGTGGCCGTGGGCGGCGCAGCTTGCGCCTGCGCTGGCGGCAGCTCCGTTTCTGGCCGGACTTGCTCTGACGTCGGGCTTTGTGCCGCATACATGGGATGTCCAGACGCTTCTGCATTCCGGCGGGGCGGCCTGCGCAGCCGCAGTATCTGCCGCTGCGATCACCAGCCTGTGCATTCCGCGAAAGCGCCTGAGCGGACGCGCCCTTCGAATTTGAGGATCGGATCGCAGTAAATATTCGACGTATGAAATCGAGACCACTCCGGTGTCCGGAGCGGTCTCGACTCTTTTGTATCGAATGCAGTTTTTCCCAACGCGGCGCGGCGGACCGTGCTGCCGGAAGCATACGGCAAGGCCGTTATCGCGTCAACTCCAGAGCCATCAGATCAAAATCGATATATTGCCCGTCGATCTTGAAGAATCCCGGAAAGACGCACAGCTTCCGGAAGCCGTATTTCTCATACAGCCGGATGGCGCGGATGTTGTCGCTGCGCACCTCGAGATTCAGCTGCTCGAAGCCGTTTTCTCTTGCAAAGGCAAGGAGCGCGTCCATCAGCGCGGGGGCGGCGCCGCTGCCCCACCACGCTCTTTTTACGCAGATGCCAAGCTCTCCGCGATGGCGCATCCGCTTGTGCTTGCGGCTCAAGCTGGCCGTGCTGATGATCTCGCCGTCTGCCTTGGCAAGGTACCGCACATTATTTATCGATCCGGCCTGACTGCGCAGCTTGTCCTGCTCTGCGGCGAGATCCAGCGAGATGCCCTCCGCGCCATAGCTGAGGTTTTCCGTTTCGCCGCCGACGATCTTCAGGAAAGCCAGCAGCGCTGCGGCGTCCTCCGCCTGCGCACGTTCGATCACGAACGGTGCTTGCTTCGTATTCATGTGTTTTTCCTCCATTTTGGAAAGCAATGGTTTTCTCCGCCCAAAAATCATTTGAAGACGCCGTCGCCGCCCATAAGCGCGGTCATTTCCTCAATGCGCTCCAACGGGAACGGCGGCTCGCAAAGAGGTTTCATCGCGATGCTCATGAGCTTCATGGGGTTGTCGTCCGCAGCCACGCGGTTGGCGCTGAGCGCACCGCAGCGCCTGCATCGGTGGATGATCGCCCATTCGCCGCCCTTACGCACCCAAGACGGCGATCGGTTCCATGATGCCGCCGCAGTCGCTGGCGCGGTCGCCTGGCTCTATGTCTAGATGCAGGCTCGAAAGGCAGTTCGGACAATGGTTTCGGTGGTCGCTGCCGGCGTTTTCCGGCGTACAGAGCCTGCCGCAGACCTTGCAGGTAAATGTGTCGTGACAGGCGTGGGTCTTATAGTACCCTTTTTCAAAGGTTTTGCGTTTGTTTTCACGGTTCATTGGAAGTCCTCCTGAAGATGTGTGGTCTGTTCTTCGGGAGGAATGGCGTGTGAATGAATTTGCCAGACCTCCCGGTCAGGCCACACGCTCCAGTAACAAAGTCGTAAGTTTCAAAAAGTTCTCCTTTTGTTTTATAGATAGTGGTTTATCTGTTTGATATTCTCCTGCAGGTGCTGCAAAAAGCGGCCCGCATGTGCGCCGTCCCGAAAGCCGGGTCGCTGCGATAGCAATGCAGCACATAGTGCTCTGTGCAGCCGGGACGGTAAACATTCCAAAACGCCTAGCGGGTCAGGTTTTCAACGTTGCGATAGTCGTCTTTGTTCTCCAAACGAATGGTAATATTCTTTTCTGACATGTCAGATCCTCCCTTGCGGTCGTTCATTTTCGGGTCTTGTACAAAACAGGTGGATGCCCAGCGCTGTGTTGAAGCCTGTTGCGGCAAACACGCTGAAACGCTCCACAACGCCGAAATATGCGGAAGGGACGAGCTTTATCCCGAGCGCACCGACGAGCATCATACCGAGTGCGATCCCGGCGCAGATCCCATAGGAGCGGCAGCGTCGGTCCTTCGCTCCGGCGGCAATGATCATGCTCAGCGACACGATGGACAGCAGCACGACCGCAGCGGTGACGACCATGTGCATGACGTCCTGAAACGCGCCCACATAGCCGCTCTCCGAGAGCGGGAACATCCGATAGCCGATGGCGGAAATCCATTCCATAACGGCAAACAGATAGATCCCTGTGCGCAGCAGCCTGGTTTTCTGCCCTTGGATGCCGATGCAGACGACGGTCACGCAAACGACCTCGCACACATTGTAAAACGCGCTGAGCTGATCCCACAGCGCACGGGAAGGCGCATGGGCCGCACTCAGGTCGCTGACGGCCTGCACCGTCCAGCTGTAGCCGGGATAGGCCAGCGGCGCAAATATCACTGCCGCCGTGTAGGAAAGAAAGCTGAGCACCCCCAGCAGGCCCAGCTTCTGCGTCAAGGCTCTTTTCATGGTTTTCCCTTTCAAAAGACGCAATACATGACCGCATTGCGGATGCGGTCAGCACTGCGCCTTTGTGCCTGGCAGATATACGTTTTCGATTTGAAAATTGCTTGCGCTGATAATGCTTTCGCGTCTGCATTTGGGGCAGAAGAGCGGAAGATCCCGTAATACCGTCCGCTCCAACAGCCGCAGCCGCGTTTTTACGCCGCAGATGGGGCACAGAAGCCATTTTTCGTCTGTCATGTTCATGCTACTCGCACCTCCCGGCAGTATCGCCATGGACCATGCGGAAAAAGAGGCGGACGTGCGCGCTGAGCTTTTCCAGACATTCACCCTCCCGTTCCGGCTGCCGATCACAGATGCCGATGAGCGTCAGCACCGGCGCAACGTACATCATTGCCAGCGTATCCGGATCGAGTGCCTGTATCTCGCCGGCGGCGATCAATGCGCGGAAAATGCCGGCATGATACGCCGCCACGCGCTCCACATAGCGCCGGGAATACAGCGCCGCCAGCTCCGGCGAACGGAACTGCTCGATGGTCATCATGCGCCGGAAGCGGCTGATGGAAGGATCGTGAAGCGAATACTCGAAGATCTGCCGCACCTTGCCGAAAAGCGCATCCTCGGTGATCTCCGTGAAAACCGGGATGTCCTGCGCTGCGTTCTGCACATGGATGTCGATCTTGTCGGTATCCGCTTCATACTGCGCTGCCGTGGATTCCACAATGGCGTCAAAAATGGCCTGCTTGCTCGGAAAGTGATTGTAGAGCGAGGGCGCCTTGATCCCGACCGCTTTGGCGATCTCGCCCACGCTGACGGGATCGTATCCACGCGCGGAGAACAGCTCCAACGCTTTGTCCAGAATTTTCTGCCGTGTATCTTTCTGCTTCATTCGCTGCTGCCTCAAATAACTAACTAATATTCGTTAGCTGCATTTTAGCGCGGATGGGCGAATTTGTCAAGAAGAAAACAGAGAAAAACAGAAGGGGAGCGGTGCGGGATACCGCTTTGACGAAAAGCACGCAGGAATGCGTCCGACCTATTGACAAACGGAGCGTTTTGAAGCATAATATGCAATATACATCGAAGAATTCATATCGTGACTCCGACCGCAGCGCAGATGGATGGCGTTGTCAAGAAAATCCAGGCAATGTGTGCGGGGCGCTCGGACGGGCACCCGCAGAAACGCGCCCTGACCCTATTGACAGATGCGCCTTCCCACAGTATGATGCACAATACGCTTTTTGGGAGGCGCATTCAAGCCAGTCCGGGAGCTTCCCGGCGCTGCGGCAGAGGGCTTTGACTGCGGTGCAGCATTCTGCGCGCTGACAGGCGGAGAATAGGAAATATGCCAGACGCTCGGACGCAGTGCAGATCACGACGCATGTGAGCCTGCACTGCGCTGCTCTATCGGAGTCAGGTCAAAAGGATCCTTTGCAGAGGGGGATACGGCATGGAGATCCGGCAGTTGAAAAAGGAAGACTATGCGGGCAGAAAATTCACCGCACGCTATCAAACAAACGGTTATTATGATATCTGCGTCTGCGAAGGCGGCTTTCAGATGCGCTATACGCCCTTTGCGTCGCCAGAGGAACGGGCATTTGACGATGTGTTTTTCGGCGAATGGCTGGAGGCTCCAGCCGCGTTCGGCGCATTTGAGGGCGAAACGCTCCTCGGCTACGCCGAAGGCTCACCCGAGAGCTGGAACGGCCGCTTCCGTCTCAGCAACATCTGCATCTTCGAGCGCTCCGCGCGCGGAAAGGGCGTCGGGACGATGCTGCTGAAAGCGCTGGAGGAGGCGGCAGAGGCTTCCAGCACGCGAATGCTCGTTCTGGAAACGCAGTCCTGCAACGAAGCGGCCATCGGGTTTTATAAAAGGAACGGCTTTGCCGTTATCGGCTTCGATCTGTATGCCTACACAAACGACGACCCGGAACGGCACGAGGTGCGGATCGAGATGGGCAAGAGGCTGAAATAGCCGTCAAATGCTGCCTGTCGAAATATGTGGATATCAGAAGAAGTGGAGATTTTTCAAAATGACAGTGCGAACCATAGATGAAGAGCTGAGGCTGATCCCCTATTACCGGAACGATGCAGCGTCGCTTCCATGGTATCAGGATCTGACGGTCTGCAAGCAGGTCGATGACCGGGACACGCCATACGACGTAGAGCTGCTGCACCGTATGTATGATTTTTTGAGCACGCACGGTGATTGCTACTATATCGAATATCAGGGCGTTCTGGTCGGGGATGTCTCGCTGCGCGAAAACGGCGAAATTGCAATTGTGGTTTGTCGGGAATACCAGAACCGGCACATCGGGCGGCGCTGCGTTCTGGAAATGCTGCGGCTTGCGAGGGAGAAGAGAATGGCCCGCGTTATGAAGATCAACGCGGCGGACGGTACGCTCCTGTATGCAGGCAGCGGCAAGAACGCGACCAGCTCCGCCCTGAACATCCGGGAGGGCGGCGCTTACACCGTAGCAATCGAGGCGCGGCGTGCAAAGGGAAGCATTTACATTCAGACCGTGACAGATTGAAAACGATATGTTCGAAATTCTAACTGTAAACGATGCGAAATATACCATTCTCCGGCTGCTTGGAAAAGGAAAGGGCGGCTATTCCTATCTGGTAACGGATGGAACGCAGGAATATGTCCTGAAGCAGCTCCACCACGAGCCCTGTGCATACTACACCTTCGGCGACAAGCTGCAAGCCGAGCTGCGCGACTATGAAACGCTGCGTCAGCTGGGAATCCCCATGCCGCAGCTTCTGGTGGTCGATGCTCCGCAGGAGCGCATCCTAAAAGAGTACATACCCGGGCCGACCGTCGCGGAGCTGCTCCGGACTGGCCGGATGGAGTCCGGCTGGCTGGAGCAGGTGCGCGCCATGTGCCGCCTGTTGTACCCGGCGGGATGGAACATCGATTACTATCCCACAAACTTCATTCCATACAACGGAACGCTTTATTATATCGATTATGAGTGCAATCCATATATGACGGAATGGGACTTCGCACATTGGGGCGCACAGTATTGGACAATGCAGCCGCCGGAAGGATAATAAGCCTCCGGCGGCTCTTGACAAACAGAAAAAATACGCCATAATAGTTGTACATACAACGATGTAGATACATCATTCCTGCGGACATGGAGGCGGCTATGGACATCACGGAACGAAAGATTACAAAAATCGCGCGGGAGGCGGAGAAGCTGGTTTTGCGCACGATGCGCGAGGAGGGCGTCGGCACGGCGGAGATCGACCTCATCCACGCCCTGCGCCACAACCCCGGCTGCACGCAGGCCGCGCTTGCGGAGCTTCTGCATGCCGACAAGGCGGCCATCGCGCGGAGAACAAAAAATCTGGAGGCAAAGGGCTACCTGATCCGCAGGGACGCCCCGAACGACCGGCGCAGTCAACTGCTGTATCCCACGGAAAAGGCGGAGGGCCTGCGGGCCTCCAAGGCAGAGATCGAAGAGGCCTTTTATGAATATCTGACGAGCGTGCTGACAGAGGAGGAGGCCTCCGCCTTTGCCGCGTCGCTGAACAAGCTCTATACGGCCTCCAAGACGGAGAGCCGCGCGGGCTTCCCGCACTTCCAAAGAAGCACCGGGAGGGAAACGAACGATGAAGAAGGATAAGACGTTTCGGCCGGACAGAATCGCGTCCTATTTCCGCGTCGAATGGCTGCCGCTGGCCGTTGTCACGCTTTCCGGCCTGATCTACAACGTCGGTCTGCTTGCCGGGCCGTGGTTTGAGGGGCGGCTTGCCCAGTGCCTTGCCGATATTCTGGGCGGCAGCGCGACCGCCGCGCGGATGGCCCTTCTGGTGCTGGCCTATATTCTCGTTACCTTGACGGTGCAGGCGGCGCGCTTCGTCAAGCGCTTCTATGTCCGCCGCTTTGCCAACAACATCAACCGCCGGATGAAGGGCATCCTGTATGCCAATCTGGTGCGGAAAAGCCGCGCGTCGCTGGAAAAGGAGGGGGCCGGAGAGCTGATGACCAAGGCCATCTCCGATGTGGACGACTGCGTGGAGGGTATGCGGAAATTTACCACGGAGGTCTTTGACACCGGCGTGGCGCTGCTTGGCTACGCGGTCATGCTTCTGGTGTACGACTGGCGGCTGGCGCTGCTCAGCCTGCTTTTCACGCCGATATCCTATGTATGTGCGGCATGGATGAAAAGGCCGGTGCAGCGCGCGGGCGCGGCGTATAAAAAGGCGGCTGGCGCGCTCAGCGCGGCCACGCTGGACCGCGTGCAGAACGCCGTCACCTACCGCACCTACGGCTGCGAAAGCACCCGCGAGAAGCGGTATGAGCAGACGCTCAAGGCCTATGAGCAGACCGCCGTGCGCAGCAGCGTCTGGCAGTCGGCTTTGCCGCCGCTGTATCTGGCCGTATCGGGCACGGGCGTGCTGTTCATTTTGTGGTTCGGCGCAAAAAACGTTCTGGGAACGGGCTGGCGCGCGTGGGATATCGCGGCGTTCACGACCTTCCTTTCCTGCTTTACCAAGCTGACGGTCAAATCGTCCAAGGCGGCGAAGCTGTTCAACTCCGTGCAGAAGGCGGAGGTCTCGTGGAAGCGCATCCAGCCGCTGATGACATCGCCGGAGATGCTGGAACTGCTTGCCGTTCCGGCAGCGGCCGGCGTGGAGATCGAAAACCTGTCCTTCGCCTATGGCAGCGAGCCGGTTTTCTCGGGCCTGAGCCTGACGGTGCAGCCCGGCGACATTATCGGCGTGACTGGGCCGGTCGCCTGCGGCAAATCGACCCTCGGGCAGGCGTTCCTCTGCGAAGCGCCCTATGGCGGCTCGGTCAAGTTCGGCGGGAAGAAGCTTTCCGCCCTTACGCCGCGTCAGATCGCCGCGACCGTCGGCTATCTGGGCCACGACCCGGAGCTGAGCGCCGACACGGTGGAGAACAATGTCCTCTGCGGCAGCAATCAGGACGCGATGCCATATCTGGCAGCCGCCGCGCTGAAGGACGAGGTGCTCGGCATGGAGAACGGGCCGGATACTGTGATCGGCAGCGGCGGCACGCGCCTTTCCGGCGGTCAGGCGCAGCGGCTGGCGCTGGCAAGAACGCTTGCGCATCCAAGGCCGCTTATGATCCTCGACGATCCCTTCTCCGCACTGGATCGCAACACCGAGGATACCGTCTTTGCGAATCTGCAGGCTTACGCGCGGGATAAGGTCGTATTCCTGATCTCGCACCGCCTGTATCACTTCCCGCAGCTGCGGCAGGTGATCTTTATGGAGAACGGAAAAACGACCGTCGGCACGCACGCAGAGCTGATGGCGTCCGTCCCGGCGTATCGCCAGCTTTATGAGAGCCAGACAGGAGGGCAGCGGCATGAAGACTCGATATAAAAACGGCGTATTCGCCGCGCTTCGGATGGCAGCGGCTGCGCACCATCTGCTGACGCTCGGTACGATCCTGTGTGTGGCAGCGTCGGTCGCGGCGACGCTGATCCCGCCGCTGCTGCTGGCCCGCCTGATCGACAGCCTGACCGCAGGCGTTCCGCTGACGTTCCTTGCAGTGCTTGCCTATTTCGGCAGCCTCGCGCTGGAGGGCGTCCTTTCCTCCGCGCAGGAAAGCCTGCTGGTGCTGTTCGGTCAGAAAATGACGCATGCGCTGCGCTCGGAAATGTCGCGGAAGCTGACGATGCTGCCCGCAGGCACACTGGCAGGTCAGAACCCCGGCGAGGTGGCCGCGCGCTTTTCCGGCGATGTGGATACCATGGAGGCGCTTTTTACCTCCGGCATTATCAGCATGGTGGCGGACGCCTGCCGCATCCTCTCGATCATGGCGGTCATTGCGGTGAAAAACACCGGCCTTGCGCTGGTATTGCTGCTGGTGCTGCCGCTGTTCGCTGTGTTTACCCGCCATGTGCAGAAGCGGATGCTGGCCGCGCAGCTGGATAACCGCCGCGCTGTCGCCGCAGTGTCCGGTCAGGTGCCGGAGACGCTGCACAATATCCGCACCATTCATATGCTTGGACTGGAAAGCTACATGGAGCGCCGCTACGACCGCCGCATTGCGGACGGCTACACGGCCATGGAGCGCACCAATTTTTATGACGCCATCTATTCCCCGGTCGTTTTGCTGCTGAACGCCGTGGTGGTCGGCGTCGTCATGCTGCTCTCCGCATCCGGCAATACGAAAATTCTGACACTGTTCGGCATGTCAGTCGGCACCTCGGTCGCCGTCATCGATTACATATCACGCATTTTCGCGCCCATCGAAAGCCTCGGCGTGGAGATACAGACCATTCAGTCGGCCATGGCGGGCGTCAAGCGCATCGACGCATTTCTCGGCCAGCCGGAGCGCATCCTTCCCGGAGCGAGGGAGAAGGAGACGCGGGGTGACGTGGCGCTGTCCCATGTGACGTTTGGTTACGGCGAAAAGCCTGTCCTGCGGGACTTTTCCATGAGCGTCCGTCAGGGAGAGCAGGCCACGCTGATTGGCCGCACCGGGGCCGGAAAGAGCACGGTGTTCAAGCTCCTGCTGGGGCTTTATCAGCCGGAGGCCGGAACGGTCACCATCGGCGGCGTGGATGTCTCGGCGATCTCAGACCGGGAGCGCCGGCGCTGCATCGGCTGCGTGGAGCAGCATTTTTCCCGTGTACCGGGGACGGTGCTGGATCAGATCACGCTGGGCGACCCGCAGATCACGGAGGAAATGGCGAAGAACGCGGCGCGGCTGGCCGGGATCGACGCGGCCGTGCAATCGCTGCCGGAGGGCTACGATACGGTGTGTACGGAGGGAATGTTCTCGCAGGGCGAATGGCAGCTTTTGTCCATTGCCCGTGCCGCAGCGGCAGATCCCGCCGTGCTTCTTCTGGACGAGATCACCGCCAATCTGGATGCCGAGACCGAGGCCCGCGTGCTGGAGGCGCTGCGCCGCGCGTCCGAGGGCCGGACGGTGCTCTCCGTTTCGCACCGCATTTATGAAAGCCTCGGCGGCAGGACCATCGAGATCAAGACGCCGTGCGGGGAATGCAGATAACGGCAGGGGAGGCGTTCGTGATCTTCCACAGCTCTGCGGAGACCAACTGAAGCTTGCCGTCTGCGCCGTAGGCGTAGAGCGTCAGGTCGGAGACGCTGCCGGAGAGGTTATTCACGCGGAAGGCGACCGTGGTGTTGGGATGGACGTTGCGCACGGTCACGGTATTGCACCAGCTTGCAACCTCGCCATATCATGGTCAATGACGCAGTGTCCGCCGTTATATTTGCAGGCAAAGCAGCCGCGGCAGAACTCGATATGCCTATCCGTCACATTGATCGGATGGATTTCCTGCGCGGCAGTTTCCTTTATGCCGTCCAGAAACGCGCGGGTAATGTGCATGGTATCGCTTTTCTTTTTTTTTCGGGCTTCCGTTCAATAAAAGAATTTTCATCTGTAAGTCCTTTGACCAATTATAGAATCCCGAGCAGCGTCATGCCTGCCGCAGCTTCCGCCGTTTCGTCTCCGGCCTGCTCTGACGAACGGAGCCGCTTCAGATTTTCCAGAGCGGACGGGGTATTTGCAGTAATGCGCTCCAGCGTCGGGCAGACGTCCATCTGTGCACAGTCGGCGCAGGTCTCCAAGCGTTTCTCCCGGACGCAGTTATGGATAGGGCAGAGGCTGTCGCAGAAGGGCGTTTTTGCACCCTCTGCGCGGCAGCCGGTGCAGTTCATCATGTCCGGCGTGATCGTCACGCCGTTGAGCTTTGACCAGAGCGCGGCGGTTTTCTCACGCAGAGCGTTGTCGTTTGTGATCGTTGCGATCCTGGCGTCACAGGCTTCACAGTCCAGTCCGCAGCAGGCAATCAGCGGATTCATACGGCTGCCTCCTCTGTACAAATCTCAGGGGCTTCGTTTTCGACAGCGCTTTGCGCGGCAGGGCTGAGGGAAAGAATCATAAAGTCAAAATCGATCAGCTCTCCGTTGATATTGAAGAAATCAGGGAACGTACACAGCTTTCGAAAGCCGAGCCGTTCATACAGCGCAATCGCGCGCTTGTTGTCGCTGCGCACCGCAAGGTTGACCTGCTGCACCCCGGTCTCTCTTGCGAAGGCAAGCACGCCCTCTGCCAGAGCGGAGGCCGCGCCGCAGCCCCACCATGCTTTTTTCAGGCTGATGCCGAATTCTGCGCGGTGATTCATACGATTCGGCTTGCGATTGAGGCTGGCGGTTCCTATGATCTCGCCGTTTACCTTGGCAAGCAGCTGGATATGCTCATGCGACTGCGCCTGCATGGCAAGATAGGCCTGCTCAGCTTCCACAGTCAGCGGTACGCCCTCGGGGCCGAAGCTGAGATTATCCGTTTCTCCGCCGATGATTTTCAGATATTCCAGCAGTGCGGCGGCGTCCTGCGCCTGTGCGCGGACGATCTCAAAGGTTGTTTGTTTCATATCAAATGTTTCCTTCCTTGATCGAATTTGGAGGTAAAGGACGCAGTACGACCCGATTTGATCGGAACGCACTGCGTCTAAGCGTCTGGCATTTTGATTTCTTCTGTTTTACCGTTCTTGAAACGAATCACGCAGGCATATTTCCATTTCGGGCAGAAGAGGAGAAAGTCCTCCAGCCCGTGTGCGGCCGCAGCTGTGTGCGTGTTTTGCCGCCGCATTTGGGGCAGCATAGCCAGTCTGTTTTGATGTTTTCTATTTCTGCCACATCAGATCCCTCCGTTTTGCCTGGAGATCAGAGAACGAAACGCGGCGTCACGGTCAAAGCTGCCTTCCGCAAAGCCGGGAATTTCCTTGATGGACTTGCAGATGCTGACGCTGAAGCCCGTCAGGATCTCCCCGATCTCCCGGTCGGAGTAGGGGCAGTCGCCGACCACGATCAGCGTGGACAGGCTATGCACCACGAACCACAGATCCCGGAAATAGACGTCCGCTTCTTCGGCGGAGATGTTGTAAATGCTCATCAGCGTTGGCTGGACAAGCTCCTGCAAATGCAGCATGGACTTCGTGGCGCTGCATTTCGGGTCCTGCGTCCGCGTTAAGAACAGGAAGCGGTAAAGCTCCGGCTCTTCCCGCGCAAACCGGATATACTGCATCCCGACGCCAAAGAAAGGAATCTTTTCATGCAGACCCGCGTCCGTGTACGCATCGTACACGCGCACGGCAGCGGCATAGACCTCCTGCCTGACGGTATCCATCGAGCCAAAGGCGGTGAAGATCGGCTGCGTGGAGGTGCCTAGCTCGTCTGCCAGCGTTTTTGCAGTCAAACCGTCGATGCCCTTTGCCCGCACGACGCGCACCGCTGCCTCGACCATTTCTTCTTTCGTAAATTTGTTCTTCGGAGCCATTGCCTGTACCCTTTCAGCATGAAATAAAATGATTGATGCATATCGAGAAATATATATCAGATATTATACTATCGGAGAGCACCATTGTCAATCTCGATTTGCTTGGCCTGCACATTACCGGCGTTATGAAAAAACGGCAGCTTCCCCCAAATACAGAATCGCCATGGCGCAAACGGCCTCTTTTTTGGCATTCTATCGGTTTGACAGCCTGATGGGCATATGTTATTTTCTGATTATCACACCAAATAAATGAGCTGCATATAAGTCCGTCAGAAATGCTCAGAAAGCGCTGAGGAATTTGAAATATGATAAAGAAATGCTATGAACAGGAAGCAGAAAAGACGATTCGGGACGTGCTGTCCTGCGATGGCGATCTGACCATCGCACTGGTCGCGGATTCCCATCTGGACAACTCCGCCCCGGAGACGGTCGAGAATATTGCCGCCGTCGATCAGGCGGTGCATTTTGACTGCTGCGTCCATCTGGGGGACTTCCTCGCCGGTGAGATCGGCAGGCGGTACGCAAAGCTTCTGCTGCGGCAGCAGCTCGAGCTGTTCCGGCCCGCAGTTTCGAGCGGGCGCTTCTTCCCGGTGCAGGGCAATCACGACGCGTGCAGCGGGCCGTACTCCGAGCGGCTCTGGCCGGAGTCCATCGGCTTTCTGGACGCGGAGCAGGACGTCCGCCGCCCGGCGCAGAAGCCCTATTATTATGTAGACATTGCGAAGGAAAAGGTTCGGCTCGTGTTCCTGTGCTCCTATTATTACGAGCACCGCGGCGGCGGGCCGGTCATGATCTTCGGATACGAGGAAGATCAGATTCAGTGGCTGCAAAACGAGGCGCTGGCTTTGCCGTCGGACTGGACTGTAATGCTGTTTTCCCACGACGCGCCGTTTTCCGCATTGTTATTCGACGAAGAAACCGCGCTTGCAAAAAATACGATCACCAATGGCAATCAGGTCTTTTACGCGCTCGACCAGTGCCGGAAGCAGTACGGCTTTGACATTGCCGGGTGGTTCATCGGCCACTATCACGGCGACCGGATCGTAACGCTGTTCGGCATTCCCTTTGTCATTACCGCATCGGAGACCGCCTATGACCCGCAGCTGTTTGACGACGACGTGCGCTTCTGGGCAAGGACGCTTGGCACGCAGAGCGAGGACCTCTGGGATGCGCTCGTACTGAAAAAGAGCGAGCGCCGGGTCTATCTGAAACGCTTCGGCGCTGGCGAGGACAGAATCGTTCATTATTAAATATAGATGGAGGCATCCATATGGAACCACATTTTGCGGACAATTGCCGGTCGCTGACAGAAAAGCTCCATGCGCTCCGGGAGCCGGACAATCTCTGCTTCGCGCTGCTTGCGGGAACGGCTGTGTCGGATTTCGCGGATCATACGGACGAAAACATCCGCGCGGTCGATGCGCAGGCGCATTTTGACGGCGTCATTCATCTCGGCGATATTCTGAACGGCAGCATTCCGGAAAACGCGACCCGCTTTGTGCTGTCGCAGGAGCTGGCGCGGTTTCAGAATGCAACAGCTTCCGGCAAGCTCTACATTGCCTGCGGCGACGACGACGGCTTCCGCAACGAGCGCTACGTCGGCCAGATCGTGACGGGCATCGTGACGGATGCACGCTGGTACCGGCAAACGGCCTATCTCGAGCAGTATCCCGATCTGCACCGGCCGCGGAATAAGCCGTACTATTATGTCGATTTTTATGACCGAAAGATGCGGCTGATTTTCCTCTCGTCGTATGCTTCACAGATCGACGAGCAGGAGGAGCTTTTTGAAAAGAGCTGCCAATACGGTGTGGAGCAGCTTGCTTGGCTGAAAAAAGAAGCCCTTGACCTATCCGCCGGATGGACGGTGCTGGTATTCTCGCATGCGCTGGCGAAATCGCGCTTCGAAACGGGCGTTGACCCTTGGAATTACATGAACTATTCCTCGGAGCCTGCCATGATGCTGCTCCGGCAGGCCGAGAAGCGCGGGATTTTACTCGGCGGCTGGTTCGCGGGGCAGTATGCCTGCGATTACGAAACCACATTCTGTCACATCCCGTATTTCCTGATCGATTCTGTCCGTCCGCAGCCGGTAGAATCGGCATTTCCGGATGTCCGGAAGTGCATGGAACGGAAATTAGGAACGGAAACAGAAGATTTATGGGACGTGCTGCTCCTGAAGCCGAACCAGCGGCGCATCCATTTGCTGCGCTTTGGCCCGGGAAAAGACCGCGTGTTCGACTATTGACGGAACGGAGAGGAGAAAGCGATGGAACATACCTTCAAGACCCTTGGCACGATGCTCGACTGCTCGCGCAACGCCGTCATGACGGTGGAGAGCGTCAAGCGCTGGATCGATCTGACCGCGAAGCTCGGCTTCAACACGCTGCACCTGTACATGGAGGACACCTATGAGGTGGACGGCAATCCCTATTTCGGCCATCTGCGCGGAAGGTACAGCAAGGCGGAGCTGAAGGAGATCGACTCCTACGCGGCGGCACAGGATATGCAGGTCATTCCGTGCATCCAGACGCTGGCCCATGTCAACGCCCTGTTTCACTGGCCGGTCTATCGGGAAATTCATGACGCGGCCGATATCCTGCTGACCGGTGACGAGCGCACCTATGAACTGGTCGAGGGGATGTTCCGCACGCTGCGTGAATGCCTCCGCACCAACGTCGTGAACATCGGCATGGACGAGGCCGATCTGCTCGGCCTTGGCAAATATCTGACGCTGCACGGCTACCGGGATCGCTTCGGCATCCTGATGGAGCATCTGCGCAGAGTTTCGGAGATGGCAAAGAAGTATGACTTCGAGCTTCTGATGTGGGGCGATATGTTCTTCCGTCTGGCGGGCGGCGACTACTTTACCAATTTCAATCAGAACCCGGAGCTTGGCGAAATTCCGGAGGAGATCAAGCAGCTGGTGCCGGAGAATATCCATCTGGTGTATTGGGATTATTTCAGCCGCGACCGGCAGAGCTACGAGAGAAACATCGACGCGCACAACGCCATCAAGCCCGGCTCGTGGTTTGCGGGCGGCCTGTGGACGTGGACGGGCTTTGCACCGCACAATGCGTTCAGCATTGCCACCATGCGCGAAGCGATGCGGGCCTGCCGCGCAAAGGGCGTTGAGAATGTCGTCATGACGATGTGGGGCGATAACGGCGCAGAATGCTCCAAATTTGCTGTGCTCCCGGCGCTGTTTACCGTCGCGCAGATGGCAAAGGGCATCGACAACGAGGCGGCCATTCACGCGAATTTCGAAGAGAAATTCGGCATTCCGTTCGAGGGCTTCCGCGCGCTCGATCTGACTGGGACGCAGAACGATTCCGCCGAGGCGATCTATAATCCGGACAAATATCTGCTGTTCTGCGACCCCTTTATGGGCCAGTTCGACAACCGCGTGAAGTCGGGCGACGCGGCTGGTTATGCGGACTGCGCCGCGAGGCTGGCCGTGTATGCGGATCACGCCGAATACGGCTACCTGTTCCGCTCCCTGCGGGCGCTCTGCGATTTTCTGAGCATGAAGGCCGATCTCGGCATCCGCACAAGAGCGGCGTATCTGTCCGGCGATCAAAAAGCCGCGAAGGCGCTCTGCGCCGATTATGACGCGGCGGTCGAACGTCTGGATGTGTTTTACGCAGCCTATGAGCAGCAGTGGATGCGCGACAACAAGCCGCACGGCTTTGACGTGCAGGATCTGCGCATCGGCGGCCAGCGGCAGCGGCTGCTGCATTGCAGAGACCGGCTGCTGGCCTATGCGGAAGGACGGCTCGACCGGATCGAGGAGCTGGAGGAGCCGGTTCTCGACTGCTGCTGCGAGGAAAATGCCGACGGACAGGCGACACGGGCAATTTTCTGGCATGAGATCGCGTCGGCAAATGTCATTTGAGACAGGGCGGAGGATACAAAATGAACGTACAATATCATCGGTTGACAGATGCGGGCTTTGCCTATGCCGTCCGGATGCCGGAGCGGATGCACGCAGGTCTTCCAATGATTATCCAGCTGCACGGCGCAGGTGAACGTGGCGGTGGTGAGGATCTGGAGAAGGCTGAAATTCATGGACTGGCGAACATCCTGACAGAAACGCGGGAAGAGAACTGCGTGCTGATCGAACCGCGCTGCCCGGAAGGGTCCTTTTGGGTGGCGGAGCTTTCGGAACTGAAGCGGTTCGTTTGCCGCATGATCGAAGCATACGCCTGCGACCCGGATCGGGTCACGCTGACAGGACTCAGCATGGGCGGATACGGCACATGGTTCCTTGCGATGGCGGCGCCGGAGCTGTTCGCGGCTATCGCGCCTTGCTGCGGCGGCGGAATGCCGTGGAACGCAGAGGTATTGACTATGCCGGTCTGGGCGTTTCATGGTGCGCTGGACGATGTCGTACCCCTGACGGAGACGGTCGATATGGTCAAGGCAATACAGCGTGCGGGCGGCAATGCAAGGCTGACGGTTTTTGGAGACTGCGGCCATGACGCATGGACGTATGCGTATGATGAAATGCTCCTGCAGTGGCTGCTGGCGCAAAGAAGAACGGAGACGGACAAATGAACCCATACCGTTTTGAGAATCAGAATCGGGAAATTGTGCTGTCCCGGTACAATATGCCGACCCCGTGGATGAACTACCTATCCAACGGAACGCTCCATGCGATGATCTCGCAGGCGGGCGGCGGCGTTGCGTGGTACAAATCCCCGCAGATCTGGCGCATCAACCACTATCGCTTCTTCCACCTGCCGACCGACCGTAGCGGCTTCTACACCTACATCAAGGACGGCGATTCCGTCTGGTGCCCGACGAGCGAACCGTGCGCCTGCAAGCCCGAGAAATGGGAGGCTGCGCACGGCATGGGCTACACCCGCTTCTCAGCGGAGCGTGACGGCCTGCACGCCGAGGCGACGTATCTGGTCAGCCCGCTGAAAAACGTCATGCTCTGGCATCTGGAGCTGCGCTCCGACTGTGACCGGAACGTGACGGTCTACCCCTACGTCGAGCTCGGCATGATGGAATTCATGCGCGAGCTGCAATGGCAGTGCTACAACAAGCACCAGCTGTCCGTCTACGAGAAGGACGGCGTGCTCATCTACCGCTACGGCGTGGAAAACCAGCCGAAGCCCGATGAGACGCCGCTGGTGTATTTTGCAAGCGATGTGCCCGCAGCCGGATTTGACTGCGACCGCGACGAATTTGTCGGCAGCTACCGCAGCGAGGAAGCGCCGGTCGGACTCGAACACGAACATCTGAAAAACTCCACACTTTTTGGCGGTGATCCGTGCTTCGCGCTGGAACTGCCGCTGATGCTCCGCGCCGGAGAGACAAAATCGCTCAATATTTATCTCGGCACGGAGATGACGGAGAGCGAGATTTCCAAGTCCCTTGCCGCCTGCAAAGCCCCTGACTTTTTCACCGCCTCCATGCAGAAGCTGGCGGAGACGTGGGAGGACTTTTTCTCCGGCTTCCAGTGCAGCCTCCCGGACAAGGACGCGGAGACGATGATTAACATCTGGAACCCCTATCAGATGGAGCGGAACTTCCGCTTCTCCCGGAATATCAGCTACTACGCCACCGGCACGTTCCGCGGCGTGGGCGTGCGCGACACCGCGCAGGATGTTCTCGCCATGATCCCGCTTCAACTTGACCGGGCAAAAGAGAAATTTGAATTGCTCCTGACCCAGCAGTATCAGGACGGCCACTGCAACCACTATTTCTTCCCCACCGAGGGTTGGGAGCCGGTCACGCGCGTCCACTCGGACAACCACCTCTGGCTGGTCATGGACGCCTATCACATTGCGCTGGAGGAGGGGAATGTCGCATATCTCGACACGCAGGCCCCGTATTTCGACGGCGGCAGCGGCACGATCTGGGAGCACATCAAACAGTCCATCCGCTTCACCACGCAGAACATGGGCGCGCACGGCTTCCCGCTGATGCTCAGCTCCGACTGGAACGACATGCTCTACAAGGTCTGCCGCAAGGGAAAGGGCGAGAGCATCTGGACGGGGATGCAGTTTGCCGTCGCGCTGCGCATGATGCAGGAACTGGCGGAGTGGATGGGCGAATCGGACTTCGCAGAGGAATGCAGGGCGCTTTATGAACGTCAGCAGGCGCTTTGCCGCACACTTGCGTGGGACGGCGCGTGGTTCCGCCGCTGCATCACGGACGAGGGCCGCTTTATCGGCTCGGAGTCTGAGCCGCAGGCAAAGATCTGGCTCAACACGCAGAGCTGGGCAGTCCTCAGCGGCCTCGGCACACAGGAGCAGCAGAGACAGGCCATGAACAGCGTGAAAGAATACTTGGATACCGATCTCGGCATCAAGAAAATTCATCCGGCCATGACGACGGACTACCCGACAAAGGAAGAAAACCTGACCTGCTACAACAAGGGCTGCGGCGAAAATGGAAGTGTCTTCTGCCATGCGAATACCTGGGCAATCATTGCCGAGTGTATGCTGAAACGCCCGGAGAACGCATGGAAGTATTATCATCAGCTTCTGCCGATGGTTGCGCAGAAAACAGCGGGCGCGGAGCGTTATAAGGCGGAGCCGTATGTCTATTCCTCGAACATCTTCGGCCCGGAGAGCGACAAATTCGGCCTTGCCAACGTCTCGTGGCTGACCGGCACGGCGGCATGGATGTATCTGGCCGCAACGCAGTATCTGCTGGGCGTCCGCCCAACGTGGGACGGCCTCGAGATCGACCCCTGCCTGCCGGAGCAGCTGCTCCCGGCAAAGGTCACCCGCGTGTTCCGCGGCTGCCGGTATGAGATCACCATTACGAAAAACCAAAAGCTGCTTCTCCCGCATGTGGACGGAAGAAAGCAGCTGACCGTTACTGTATAAAGGAGACCACCAGTCATGCATTGCACACATGACTGGTGGTTCTTTTTCAAACGCTTGATTCTCCGGTTGCTTTCTTTTAAAATCATAGCATGCACACTTTTTAAGAGCAATTGCAATCATGGCGTGATTACGTACAAAAATGTCCCGAATGCACCCTGTTCGTACTGGCTCACATTCTTTTAGAATGTAACTGTTTGCTGTTATCGAAGCGCAGCATTACGTTCTGCAAGAGAAAGGACAGAGAGAT
>ERZ1032473.130-NODE-130-length-20978-cov-6.060269_pt1 | contig 20978 bp, 13 predicted proteins | sample MGYA00518734_ERZ1032473 | MGnify/ENA primary metagenome ERZ1032473 (study PRJEB33719, sample SAMN04261339) | wastewater metagenome | biome: periurban shantytown; feature: human; material: feces | host: Homo sapiens | place: Peru: Lima | collected 2013-01-23 ...
AAGAAGGGCCGCGGCAAGAAGTAGGTCATTCGGCCGGCGGGCTCGCTCTTCTCGCCGGCCTCTGATAGCAATTGGAACCAAACCGGGGGAACCACATGGAGAACAACGACAAGATCTTTGAGACCAAGCTGGACTTTGCCAACCAGTACAGGGAGGCCTGCCTTCTTGAGCTGGGCAAGGACTTCGAGGACTGCTCCGACAACGAGCGCTACTTCGTCCTGGCAAAGCTCGTGGCTTCCAAGTCTCGTGCCATCCAGGCAACCTCTCACGCAAAGGACGCCAAGAAGGTCTACTACTTCTCGCTCGAGTTCCTTCTGGGCCCCCTTCTTGACAACTACCTCATTAACCTGGGCGTTCGCGACCTCGTGGAGGAGGGCCTGGCCTCCCTCGGCGTGAACCTGGACGAGCTCTGCCGCCAGGAGGTCGACCCGGGCCTGGGCAACGGCGGCCTGGGCCGCCTGGCTGCGTGCTTCCTCGACTCCATGGCCCACGAGGGCATCGCGGGCTACGGCAACGGCATGCGCTACCGCTACGGTCTCTTCCGCCAGTACATCGAGGGCGGCCGCCAGGTGGAGCGCACCGACAACTGGCTGGCCAACGGCTTCCCGTGGGAGACCCGCAAGGACGCCAGTGCCGTGGAGGTCCGCTTTGGCGCGCAGGTCGTCCGCCACGAGGACGAGACGGGCAAGTTCTGGTTTACCCAGGAGGGTGGCGAGGTCGTCCGCGCCGTGCCCTACGACGTGCCCATTGTCGGCTTTGGCGGCAAGACCGTGAACAAGCTGCGCCTCTGGAGCGCCGAGCCTGCTACCGAGGACTTTGACCTGGACGCCTTCAACGCCGGCGACTACGCCAAGGCCAACAAGTTCCGCTCTGACGTGGAGGCCATCTCCACCATCCTGTACCCCAACGACGCGGGCGAGCACGGCCGCATCCTGCGCCTCAAGCAGGAGTACCTGTTTGTCTCCGCCGGCTTGCAGACCATCCTGGGTACCTACGAGAAGGACTTCGGCCCAGACTGGGAGCATCTGGGCGACCACGTCTGCGTCCACACCAACGACACCCACCCCGCCATGTGCGGCCCAGAGCTCATGCGCCTTCTTGTCGACGATAAGGGCGTGGACTTTGACCTGGCCTTCGAGATCGCCAAGAAGACCGTCTCGTTCACCAACCACACGGTCATGCCCGAGGCGCTTGAGAAGTGGCCCATCAACACCTTCCGCGCCCTGCTGCCGCGCCTGTACATGTTCATCGAGGAGATTGACCGCCGCTACCGCGACGGCCTATCCGAGAAGCTCTCTCCGGAGGACGGCTCCTGGACCGATGTCCTGCGCAACACCGCCATCCTGTGGGACGGTCAGGTGCGCATGGCCAACCTGTCCATCATCTTCAGCCACTCCATCAACGGCGTCTCTGCGCTGCACTCCGACATCCTGAAGCGCGACACCTTCAAGGAGTTCTACAAGCTCTATCCCGAGATGTTCAACAACAAGACCAACGGCGTCACGCACCGCAGGTTCCTGCGCGAGGCCAACCCGGCTTACTCCAAGCTCATCACCGACGCCATCGGCACCGGCTGGCTGGACGACGCCAACGAGCTCGAGAAGCTCGTCCCCTTCGAGGGGGACGCGAGCTTCCTGGACGCCATGGAGGAGGCCAAGCGCGCCGACAAGGAGCGCCTCGCCGCCTACGTGGAGAAGGTCTCCGGCGCCAAGCTCAACTGCGACATGGTCTTCGACGTGCAGGTCAAGCGCTTCCACGCCTACAAGCGCCAGCTGCTTTCCGTCTTCAAGATCCTCGACCTGCGCAACCGCATCCTGGACGACCCGTCCTTCTCGCCGCGTCCCACCGCGTTCATCTTCTCGGGCAAGGCCGCTCAGAGCTACACCTTTGCCAAGGAGGTCATCCGCCTCATCAACTCCCTGGCGGACGTCATCAACAACGACCCGCGCGTGAACGACAAGATTCAGGTTGCCTTTGTGCCCAACTTTGCCGTCTCCAACGCGCAGTACATCTACTCCGCGGCAGAGATCTCCGAGCAGATTTCCCTCGCCGGCACCGAGGCCTCGGGTACGTCCAACATGAAGCTCATGATGAACGGCGCCCTCACCCTGGGCACCCTCGATGGCTCCAACGTGGAAATCTCCGAGCTCGTCGGGCCCGAGAACATCAAGATCTTTGGCCTGCACGCCGACGAGGTTGAGGCCATCCAGCGCGAGGGCCGCTACTACGCCTGGGACATGTACAACGCCGACCGCGCCCGCCTTGGCCGCATCGTGGACCAGCTCACCGACGGCACGCTGGCGCGCCTCTCCGGAAACTTCGAGAGCGTTCGCGACCACCTCATGGTGGAGAACGACCCGTACCTGGTCATGAAGGACTTCTACGCCTACGTCCAGGCGTGGGAGGAGCTCACGGGCGGCTACGCCGACCGCCGCGCCTGGAACAAGAGCGCCCTGCACAATACCGCCAAGGCCGGATTCTTCTCCAGTGACAGAACCATCAGGGAATACATGTCCGATATCTGGCACATTGAGGGCAAGTAGACACACAAAGAAGGCGCCGGGGGCTTCCCGGCCTCCGGCGCCATTTGTTTGAAAGGAGTGGGGGTATGAGCAAGAAGGAGTGCATCGCCATGCTGCTCGCCGGAGGTCAGGGCAGCAGGTTGGGTGCGCTGACCAGCAACGTGGCGAAGCCGGCCGTCTCTTTTGGCGGCAAGTTCCGCATCATCGACTTCGCGCTTTCCAACTGCGCGAACTCCGGGGTCACGACGGTGGGCGTGCTCACGCAGTACCGTCCGTACCTGCTGCACAACTACATCGGCACCGGTGGCGCCTGGAACCTCGACGACCGCGAGGGCGGCGTCTCCATCCTGCCGCCCTATGCCACCCAGACCGGCGGCGCCTGGTACGAGGGCACGGCCGACGCCGTGACCCAGAACCTGGGCTACATCGAGCAGAACGACCCCGAGTACGTGCTCATCCTCTCTGGCGACCAGCTCTACCGCATGGACTACGCCGACATGCTGGCCACGCACAAGAGGAATAACGCCGACCTCACCATCGCCGTCATGCCGGTGCCCTGGGAGGAGGCCTCCCGCTTTGGCATCATCACGGCCGACGGCACGGGCCGCATCACCAAGTTCACCGAGAAGCCCAAGCAGCCGGACTCCAACCTCGCGTCCATGGGCATCTACATCTTCAGCACGGACCTTCTGGTCCGCGCCCTCAAGGAGGACGCCGTCGATCAGACCTCCGAGCACGACTTTGGCAAGAACGTCATCCCTAAGCTTCTGGGCGAGGGCAAGCGCCTCTTCACCTACGAGTTCAACGGCTTCTGGCGTGACGTCGGCACCATCTCCAGCTACCACGAGACGAGCATGGACCTCCTTGGCCCCAACCCGGACTTTGACATCTACAGCAAGGACTTCCCGATCATGAGCAACTCCTCGATGCGTCCGCCCGCGTATGTGGGCAAGGACGGCGACATCGACGACTGCCTGGTCTCCAACGGCTGCAAGATCCTGGGTCGCGCCAAGCACTCCATCCTCTCGACCGACTGCTACATCGGCGAGCGCGCCACCGTGGAGGACTCCGTCCTTCTCCCCGGCGCGAGGGTCAAGGCCGGCGCCCACGTGGTGCGTGCCATCCTTGGCGAGAACTCCGTGGTGGAGGAGAACGTCAACCTCGGCAGCGTCGACACGACGAAGGACACGGCCGTCATTGGCAACGACGTCGTCGTTGGTAAGGGGGAGAACTAACAATGGAGAAGGTCATCGGCCTCGTCACCTGCAACTACTCCGCCAAGGAGTCCGGCCCGCTCTCCGCGAGCCGCCCCGTGGCGTCCATGCCGTTCCTCGGTCGCTACCGCCTCGTTGACTTTGCGCTCTCCAACCTGGTCAACAGCGGCATCCGCACCGTTGGCATGGTCATGCCCTACAACTACCGCTCGCTCATCGACCACGTGGGCTCCGGCAAGGACTGGGACCTGGACCGCAAGAACGGCGGCCTCTTCGTCCTGCCCGGAAGCGCCTTTGGCACTTCTCGCACCGGCGCCCGCTTCCTGCTGCGTGACCTTGTGCATAACAAGGTCTTCTTCACCCGCAGCACTGCCGATGCGGTCATCCTGACCTCGGCAAACTTCGTCTACAACATTGACCTGGACGAGGTCTACGCCGCTCACAAGGAGTCTGGCGCCGACGTGACCGTGGTCACGCGCCCCTCCTGCGGCACCTTTGACGACGCCGTCCGCTTTGACGTGGAGAACGGCCGCGTGAAGGGCGTCCACAACGGCGTCAAGTTCGGCGAGTGCATGTTCCTGGACTGCTTTGTCATCAGCCGCAAGCTGCTGCTCGACATGTTCGAGTGGTACGCCCCCACGGACTACCTGGACATCTTCGAGGCCATGGCGGGCGACTTCGGCCGCATCAACGTCCAGACCTTCGAGTTTACGGGCTACGTGGCGCCCATCTTCACCAAGCGCGACTACTACAAGTCCAACATGGCCATGCTCGACATGGACGTCCAAGACGACCTCTTCCCGGAGGAGCGCACCGTCAAGACCAAGGCGCACGACACGCCTCCCGCCAAGAACGAGGTGGGCTCGCGCGTCACCAACTCCCGCGTGTCCTCCGGCTGCCGCATCTACGGCAACGTGAGCGACTCCATCCTGGGCCGCGACGTCATCGTCGAGCCTGGTGCCACCGTCCGCTCCGCCATCATCATGCAGGGCTGCGTCATCAAGACGGGTGCCCGCGTGGAGAACGCCATCGTGGACCGCAACAACGTCGTCTCCGCAGGTACGGAGCTTCGCGGCACCCCCGAGGACGTCCTCGTCAAGGAGAAGCCCAGCGAGTAGGTCGAAAGAGAACACACCATGTCTACTAACGCAAAGCGCAGGAAGATGAGGGTGCTGTTCGCGTCCTCCGAGGCCGTCCCGTTTGCCAAGACGGGCGGCCTCGGAGACGTCGCCGGCTCGCTTCCCCGCGCCCTCAAGCACGCGGGCGCCAAGGCCGCCGTCATCCTGCCCAAGTACTCCACCATCCCGCAGGAGTACCAGGACCGCATGAAGCACGTGGCCGACTTCTACGTGCCCCTCGCCTGGAGAAACGACTACTGCGGCATCGAGAAGCTCACCCTGCAGGGGCTGGACTTCTATTTCGTCGACAATGAGTCCTACTTCAAGCGCGACTCGCTCTACGGATACTTTGACGACGGCGAGCGCTTTGCGTTCTTTGCCAAGGCCGTGTGCGAGGCCATCGCCAGGGTGCCCGAGCTGGAGTGCGACGTCCTGCACTGCAATGACTGGCAGACGGCCCTGTGCCCGGTCTTCCTGCGTGAGTTCTACCGCGAGGTGCCGGCCTGCAACAACGTCAAGTGCGTCTTCACCGTGCACAACGTCAAGTTCCAGGGCCAGTACGGCGACAAGATGCTCCAGGACGTCCTGGGCGTGGACGACATCCCCGCCGCCCGCGACCAGCTGCGCTGCGACGCGGACTCCATCAACTTCATGAAGGGCGCGCTCTGCTACTCCGACTGGCTCACCACCGTGAGCCCGAGCTATGCCTGCGAGCTGCAGATGCCATTCTTCGGCGAGGGGCTCGACGGCATCTTCCGCCGCCGCAGCAACATCCTCTCCGGCATCCTGAACGGCATCGACCAGGGCATCTGGAACCCCGCGACGGACCCCATGATTCCCGCGAACTTCTCGCCCAAGGACATGTCCAACAAGGCCGAGTGCAAGCGTGCCCTGCAGGAGGAGCTGGGCCTGGCCCAGGACCCCACCCGCCCGCTCGTGGTCTCCATCGGGCGCCTCACCAACCAGAAGGGCCTGGGACTGGTGCGCTACGCCATGGACGGCCTCATGAGCCGCGGCGTGCAGGTGGCCGTGCTGGGCACCGGCGACGCCGACCAGGAGGAGGCGTTCAGCTACTTCAGCAACAAGTACGGCAACCAGATGTGCGCGCGCATCGCGTTTGACAACGCGCTGTCGCATCGCATGTACGCCGGCGGTGACCTGCTGCTCATGCCGTCCGAGTTTGAGCCGTGCGGCCTCTCGCAGATGATCGCCATGCGCTACGGCACCCTGCCCGTGGTGCGCGAGACCGGCGGCCTGCGCGACTCCGTCCAGCCGTACAACAAGTTCACTGGCGAGGGCACCGGCTTCAGCTTCGCCAACATGAACGCCGACGAGATGGCAGACACCCTGCTGGGTGCCTGCGAGATCTTCTGGACCGACCAGAAGGCCTGGTCCCAGCTGCAGCAGCAGGCCATGGCCGCCGACTTCAGCTGGCGCCGCGCCGCAAACGACTACATGGACATCTACCACCGTCTCCACCCGGAGATCATCCGCTACAACAAGAGAAGAGACAGGTAAGAGACTTGAGAGCTTGTCACGTAACCTCAAGATCGGAGTACAGAAGTCCCTTCGGTGCCGTCCAACTGGGCGGCACCGTCGTACTGGGCATAGACGTCTGGGGAGAGGACGCCGTGAGCGCCACCCTGCGCGTCTGGACCGACGAGCGGGGAGAAGAACTTCTCCCCATGGAGGGGGCCAGCGAGGACGACCACGTCCACTACTCCGTGAGCTACACGCCGGCGCAGACGGGCGTGGTCTGGTACAGCTTTGACCTGGCCGCGTCCGACGGCGCCGCCTGGCGCTACGGCGCCCGCGAGGGCTGGACCACCGGCGAGGGAGACTTTGCCTACGGCAACCCGCCCTCCTTCCAGCTGACCGTCTACGTCCCGCGCCAGACCCAGCCAGACTGGTACAAGAACGGCATTGTCTACCAGGTCTTCCCTGACCGCTTTGCCCGCGGGGCGGACTGGCGCGAGCGTGCCGAGAAGGCGCTGGCCGCCCACCGCGAGGGTCCTGCGCGCGTGCTGGTGGAGGACTGGGACACGCCGCCCACCTACCGCAAGAGCGAGGACGGGGACATCCTGGAGTGGGACTTCTACGGCGGCACCCTGCGTGGCGTCCGCGAGAAGCTCGACTACCTGGCAGACCTCGGCGTGACCGTGATCTACCTCAACCCCATCTTTGAGGCGGCCAGCAATCACCGCTACGACACGGCTGACTACCTGCGCATTGACCCCATGCTGGGCGACGAGGAGGAGTTCTGCGCCCTGGCCCGCGAGGCTGCTGAGCGCGGTATCTCCATCATGCTGGACGGCGTCTTCAACCACTGCGGCCAGGACTCCCGCTACTTCAACCGCTACGGCAACTACCCCGAGCCAGGTGCCTGGCAGGGCGACGAGTCTCCCTACCGCGACTGGTTCTTCTTCAACGAGGACGGCACCTATGACGGCTGGTGGGGCAACCCCGACCTTCCCGACGTAAACGAGAAGAACCCGGAGTACCACGAGCTCATTTGCGGGCAGGACGGCGTGGTGCGCAAGTGGCTGCGCGCCGGCGCCCGCGGCTGGCGCCTGGACGTTGCCGACGAGCTCTCCGACGGCTTTATCGAGGACATCAAGGCCGCAATGGTTGCCGAGCGCCCGGACGGCGCCCTCGTGGGCGAGGTCTGGGAGGACGCCTCCAACAAGATGGCCTACGGCAAGCTGCGCCAGTACTTTGAGGGCACCGAGCTCGACGGCACCATGAACTACCCGCTGCGCACGGCGCTGCTGGCCTTCGTGCGCAACCAGATCGGCGCGCCGGAGATGGCCGCACGCCTGGAGCAGCTGCGCGAGAACTACCCGCGCGACGCGTTCTTCTCCTGCCTCAATCTGCTGGGCAGCCATGACCGCGAGCGCCTCTTCACCATGCTGGGAGACGCGCCCGACCCCGACACCCTCTCCGAGGAGGAGTGCGCGGCGTTCCGTCTGGACGAGGGTCACGCCAGCCTTGCCATGAGCCGCCTGTGGCTCACGGTGCTGCTGCAGATGACGCTTCCGGGCGTGCCCTGCGTCTACTATGGCGACGAGCGCGGCATGGAGGGCTTCCGAGACCCGTACAACCGCGCGGCCTTCCCCTGGGACGGCGGCCGCATGGACTGCGCCACGGTCTTCCGCAACGCCATCGCTGTGAGAAAGGCCCTGCCGGTCCTGACCGCGGGTGACTTCGAGCCCTTTGCCGACGGCGAGGACGTCTTTGGCTTCTGGCGCCGCGGCGAGGACGGCGAGTGCGTCTGCGTGCTTGCCAACGCCAGCCTGCACGACGCCCACACCGTGCGCGTCCCCATGGCCGGCGAGGCCGTGTCCGACGTGGTGAGCGGCGCTGTCCCCGCCGTGGTGGACGGCTGCGCCGAGGCCTTCCTCTGGCCCTTGGGCACTGCCGTGCTGCACTTCCACAAGCAGCGCCGCCTGCAGGAGCCGCTCGAGCCCGGCATGGGCGTGCTCTGCCACGTGACCTCGCTTCCCAACGAGGGCGAGCCCGGCACGCTGGGCGCCCCGGCCCGCCGCTTTGTGGACTGGCTCGCCGAGTGTGGCCAGACCTACTGGCAGGTCCTGCCGGTCAACCCGGCCGACGGCTACGGCTCTCCCTACGCCGGACTCGCCGCCTTCGCGGGCAACACCTGCCTTCTGGAGAAGGACCCCGAGGACGTCCTGGCAGAGCTCAAGGACGCCGACGACGACCCTGACTACCAGGCGTTTCTCGAGAAGAACAAGTGCTGGCTCACGCCCTATGCCACCTTCCGCGCCATCAAGGACCTCCTGGGGGAGGGCCCGTGGCAGGAGTGGCCTGACGCCTACGCGCGTTTCTCGCCTGGGCTGGCGCGGCGAGTGGAGCTGGCCGACGGGGTTGACCGCCACCGCAAGCTGCAGTACGAGTTCCAGCGCGAGTGGGACGAGCTGCGCGCCTACGCCAACGCCCGCGGCATCAAGATTGTGGGCGACATGCCCATGTACGTCTCGGGAGACTCCGCCGACGTCTGGGCCGAGCGCGACATCTTCGAGCTTGACGAGAAGGGCTATGCCCAGGTCCAGGCCGGGTGTCCGGGCGACGGCTTTGACCCGGAGGGCCAGCTCTGGGGTAACCCCACCTACCGCTGGGACGTTCTTGCGGCCCGTGGCTACGACTGGTGGCTCGCCCGCCTGGAGCGCGCCGTGAAGACCTACGACTACGTGCGCCTGGACCACTTCATTGGCTTCAGCTCGTACTACAAGATCGCCAAGGGCAAGCCCGCCCGCGAGGGGTCCTTCTCGTTTGGGCCGGGCCTTGACCTGTTCCGTGCCGCGTATCAGAAGCTTGGCTCTCTGCCCTTCATAGCCGAGGACCTGGGCGTCATCACGCCTGCCGTGCGCGCCCTCATTGCCGAGACTGGCATTCCGGGCATGGACATCGTGCAGTTCAGCGATGGCGACGTGCGTGAGGGCTACGAGCCCAAGCCGGGCACGGTGACCTTCACGGGCACGCACGACAACCAGACCCTCCTGGGCTTCTGCCAGAGCCGCTTTGGCCTTGAGGAGCAGGAGGCCACCCAGATGGCAGACCGCATTGCCGCCAGCGTCCTGGGCAGCAAGAACGACGTGGCCATCATGCCGCTCCAGGATGTCCTTGGCCTGGACGACGCGGCCCGCATGAACGTGCCGGGCGTGGCCGAGGGCAACTGGAGCTGGCAGGCGGCGTGGGAGGACGTCGTCGCGGCAACCGGCCGCCTCACGCAGATGGCGCAGGCCTCCGGGAGATTCCGCGAGGCCAGCGCCTAGGCGTTGCGCGGGGGTACCCCCGCGGCCTAACCTAGGGCAGTTGAGAGTTTTTGGCGCCTCGGCGCCACGAGGCAAGCAAGCAAAGCTCGTTTTAAGACGAGAGGAGCGCAACATGAAGTCAATCATCCCCGCCGCCGGCCTGGGCACCCGCTTCCTGCCGGGCACCAAGGTGACGCCCAAGGAGATGCTGCCGGTTCTGGACAAGCCGGTCATCCAGTACGTCGTCGAGGAGGCCCTGGCGCCCGAGGAGGTGGACGAGTGCATCATCGTCTCTTCCCAGGCCAAGCCCCAGATTATGAGCTACTTCACCCCCGACCTGGCCCTTGAGGACCTGCTGCGCTCCCGCGGCAAGGACGCCTACGCCGACGCCGTCAAGGAGGCCGGCTCCCTGCCCGTGGACTTCTGCTTCCAGAGCGAGCCCCTGGGCCTGGGCCACGCCATCCGCTGCGCCTCCTACGCCACCGGCGACGAGCCCTTCTTCGTGCTCCTGGGCGACTACATGGTGCCCGACAAGAAGATCCTGCCGCGCATGATGGAGGTCTCCAAGGCCCACGGTGGCGCGTCCGTCATCGCCGTTGCCCCGTGCCCGGAGGAGGAGGTCAGCCGCTACGGTATCATCGCCGGCAAGCAGGTGGGCTCCGTCGCCGAGTTCCCCGAGGCTGGCGAGAACGACGAGGGCGCTGTCTGGAAGCTCACCGGCATGGTCGAGAAGCCCAAGGCCGCCCTTGCTCCCAGCCGCCTGTTCATCGTCGGCCGCTACCTGCTCTCCCCGCGCGTCATGGAGCTGCTGAAGGACCAGAAGCCGGGTGCCGGCAACGAGATCCAGCTCACCGACGCCATGGAGCGCTGCCTGGCCGAGGAGGAGTTCTACGCCCTGGTCATCGACCCCAAGGAGGGCTACGACACGGGCACCGTCGCGGGCTGGATTGCCACCAACGCCCGCATGGCCCAGGCCGACCCGCGCTTTGCCTCCGCCTTCGAGGAGGCCATGAGCGAGTAGGCCCTCCTCGAGCATGACGTGGTCATTGATTTGAAACGCTACCGGCCGGGAGTCCAGCGACTTCCGGCTGGTTTCATATCGACAGGTGGCCGTGTTTGACGGGTGGATGGCATGGCGGAACAATGCCCCTGATGATACATTAGATATCGAATTAAATAGCTAGGATGGAGATGGCTGAATAATTAGCTTAGACATCGACTAACTGCGGATTGTAGGCACTGGTGGCGAATTCGACTCGTGCGGAGGCGAAGGGCGATGAAACCTATTCTTCGAAAGATGCTACCGACTGCTGTGACGCTCTTCGCCTCCCACCTGCTTCTCTACTCTGCAATTGCGTTCCTAATGAGCAGCCATGCTCTTGGGGTTGACCGGGGAAGGCTCGCCTCTGATTCTTCCTTTACGGTTGCCGGCGACGGGGCTGACGACGTGTTGCTCTCCGACCTCGGACCTTTTGCTGACGCCCTCTTTGATGCGGGCGATGGCGTGTGGCTGTACGAGGCCAATCACTACGAGGCCTCTACACTGCCCCATCATTCAGGCTGCGACTTTACAGGCAGAGAGGGCGAAGCACTTATTGGCGAGAACCGCCAATCGGAAGTGCGTGACGGATATTTCGCGTGGGGTAACCGTCACTTCAAAGTCGTGGGTACCCTCGGTACTTCCAGCGATAGCGATCTTTCGGATTGTGTCGTCTTGTCTTCCAGGGGCCTGCTGGACGGGTTTGCCGGAAGCGAACTCCGGTTTGATGGGTTCGGGGCATCCGCAGCCCTCGGGATTCGTTATCCGCAGATTGAGGCGCGCCAGGCCGTCTCGGGCGTTTCGTTGAAGACGTGGCAGGATGTTGCCGTGTCCCTGTTCTGGCTTGGGTCGCTCGCCATTTCCGCCCTAGGCTGTGCCCTGTCCCTTGCTTGGTACCACGGCAACGTTAGAAGAGAGCTTGCCGTTGAGAATCTCCTCGGCACGGGAGGCCGCTACCTCCGACGATCTGTTGCCGGATATGCGGTGGTGCTGGTCGCCTCATCGATGCTGGCGTATTGGCTTGGAGGCATTGAGCTATGGCGCGTCACCTTGTTTCTGCCCGTAGCGGTATTGGTGACAGCCGCGGGCTCCCTATTCCTCGTCCTGGTTGCGTCGGCTCTGGGGAGGCCCCATGGATGCGCTTAGGGAGTTCTGGCTAGATGCGAGAAGGAATGCCCTGCTCCTGATTGGCAAATGCGCGGTTCTCTCCGTCATTGCCCTGTGCGTGTACACGCTGGTCGCGTTTTCCACTTCATCCGAGGGTGCGGTAAGGCAGAGCTTCGAGAGGCAGGCGGAATACGACCTGCTCTCCCTAGCGGATGCCTTTATGACCGACCCTGAGGGGTTCTACGAGTTTCGGCAAAACGGGGAAGGGCTGCAGGCGTTGTCTCGTTTTGATGATCTGCTCACCTCGAGCACTTCCTTTGGCTTTCTATCTCTGTTTGACCAGCCGGTTCCGGTGCTCGATTTTAAGGGCGGGCCTGAGTTTGGGGCCTCTTATGGCCGTGGAGCCATGAGCGATGTGACTGACGTGAACGGAGAGCTGGCCTTCAACGCCAAGGCGATGCAGATAAATGAGCAAGCATATGATTTCTATGGGATTGAGGTCTCCAAGGGGAGCGGCATTGCGTGGAGCGACGTCGACTATCGGGGGATGAGAATCCCCGTCCTGCTTGGGGCTGCCTATGAATCTGTGTATCTTCCTGGGGACGTCCTTGCGGGGAGCTTCTATGGGAGGAACGCAACGTTTGAGGTGAAGGGCATTCTTGAGAGGGGCTCGACCGTTGCGTACCTTGGAGACCCGGCCTATGCCCTGGATTACTCGATTGTGATTCCATATCCGGCGTCGTTTGATGGCTTCGCGACGGTGGGTGATGGGTTTGACGGCATTCTGCTGTTTGCCTACGTCAACGGCGAGGTCGCGGTAAAAAGGGGCACCGAGACCTCAAAGGTTCTCGATGAGCTTGACTCCATCTCTCGGCAGAGTGGGTTTGAGAGTTACGAAATGGTTGGCCTGTATGACTACTCGACAATGTACTCGCACGTGAGAAGGCTGATTTCGGAGAATCTCGATTTGTCAAAGCGCATAGTCGCCTTGGTGGCTCTACTTGGATTTGGAGTCATCGTTTCGTTTGACTGGGCTCTTGCCTCAAGGCGAACCCGTAGGGGTGAGGTTGCCCTGCTGCTGGGAGAGAGCTTGGACTGGCGGCGAACGTTGGCCTTGATTTCGGTGGTTTGGTGGGGCCTGTCGGCGGCGCTGTCCATCTGCCTGGTTTGGGCGCTGCCCTATCACAACATCGTGGCCGGGATGACTTTGGCCCCCGTCCTTTTGGTGGAATGCGTTCTTGACCTGGCTTGCGGCGTCTTCTTTGCAAGGAGGGGGCAACATGATTGAGATGCGCGACCTCTCAAAGAGCTACATCGAAAGAAACGGAGAGGAGCGTCGGGTGTTTGAAGGCCTGAGCTTTTCTCCAGAAAAAGGGGAGCGTTCGATTGCGATCACTGGGCGCAGCGGAGCTGGCAAGACCACGCTTCTGAGGATTATTGCTGGGCTTGACGTTCAATATGGCGGCGAGTATTGGCTTGATGGCGGGCTACAGGAGAAGAGCCTGCGAGCAATGGCAAAAGTCAGAAGAGAACGGATTGGCGTTGTCCCCCAGGATGGCATGCTGCTTGGAGACAGAAGCGCAATAGAGAACGTCAAGATTGCGGTTCCTCCAAAGTGCGACAAGGTTGCCGTGGCGACAGCATGCCTGGAGCGCGTTGGGTTGCATGGGAGGGAGAAGGCCTCCGCGAGGAAGCTCTCGGGCGGAGAGGCGCAGCGGGTTGCGATTGCAAGGGCGATGGCGAAGAAGCCAAAGCTGCTGCTTGCGGACGAGCCGACAGCCTCTCTTGATGAGAAGACCGAGCAGGACATTCTTGGTTTGTTTGACGCGCTGATTGGAGAGGGCGCGCTTGTGATAGTTGCAACCCACAACGAGGCCGTCGCTTCATGGTGTGACTCGCGATACAGAATTGAGGAATGTCGTCTCGTGCGGGTGTAGAGCGGCCGTCTCCGCCTTTCGCTACAATAACCGCAGATAAAACCTAACGAGCGAGCCGGGGTTCCACGGAACCTCGGCCGCTTTGCGTGCGAAAGGCCCCGTTCATGTTCATCAACCGCGTTTCTCGCCGACTGCTGGCCGCGCCCGAGATGGCGCCCCTGCTGAGGGAGCTTTCCGCCGGAAACGACGCCACGCTGGCCGTGGCGCAGTCCGCCCGCCCGCTGGTGCTGGCCGCGCTGTGGGCCAAGGACCCGCGGCCGTGCCTCCTGGTGGTCTCCGGCGAGGAGGCGGCCGACCGCACGGCGCGCTCGCTTGCCGCATGGCTGGGCCAGGACATGGTCTGCCGCTACCCGGAGCGCAAGGACCGTCCCTGGGCAGAGGCCGCGCCTGACGACGCGGTCATAGGTGCCCGCTGCCAGGCCGTCGCCCGCCTCGCGCAGGGCGAGAAGTGCCTGGTCGTCGCCAGTGCCCATGCCCTTCTGCGCCGTGTGCCCCCCGTAGGCAGCGGCTACTTTGCCTCAAGCACGTTTGCCGTGGGCGACGAGGTGCCCTTCGAGGACGTGCCGGCCCTTCTGGTCGGCATGGGCTACAGCGACGCCGGCGAAGTGGACGCCGCAGGCACCTTCCACGTGCACGGCGACGTGGTGGACGTGTGGCCCGCGCAGATGACCTCGCCCGTGCGCATGGAGTTCTTCGGGGATGAGATCGACCGCATCCGCCGTATGGTGCCCTCCACGGGCCAGACCATCGGCGAGCTGGAGTCCGTGACGGTGAGCCCCTGCCGCGAGATGGCCTTCACGGACGAGACGGTGCGCCGCGCCTCCCGCGCCCTGTACAACCGCGCCCAGAACGACGACCGCATAGCCGCCGACCTGGACCTCATTGAGCGCCGTGCCCCGCAGCCGGCCCTGGAGCGCTACCTGCCCGTGCTCTATGGCGGCAGCGCCTCGCCGCTGGAGCACATGTGCGAGGAGACTCTGGTGGTCCTGGCCGAGCCGCGCGCCCTCTTTGACGACTGCATGCGCGCCATGGACGAGGTCATGGTCGCCGCCGGAAGCGCCCACGTCAGCATCGAGGGGCTCTACACGCCGCCGCGACAGATGGACTTTGGCCGCCAGCAGAGGCTTTCCTTCTCGTCCATCCTGCGCGCGGGGTCCGGTGCCGTGACGGCGGAGCTGCCCGTGCGCCAGCCGGGCATCGCCGGCTCTGACGCAAAGCTGCTGGGCCGCGTGCGCCAGCTTCTGGCAGACAACGGCTCGGTGCTCTTTGCCGTGCCGGACCGGGCGGCCCGCGAGGCCCTTGAGCTGCGCTTCAATGACGAGTCCATCCCGTTTGCGGAGTCCCTGGGCTCGGCCGAGGACAACGCCTGCCGCATCACGGACCCGGCGGCGCCCGACTCCGGTCGGCCCCTGCCGCGCGGCCAGGTCACGTTCTTTGACGCGCCGGTGCCGGCGGGCATCGTCATCCCGTCCGCGGGTCTGGCGGTCTTCTCGGTGAGCGACCTCAGCTCCCGCACGGCAAAGTCTCGCCGCCGTGCGCGTCGCGTAGACCCCACGAGCGTGACCTTCCCCTTCAAGCCGGGAGACTACGTCGTCCACGCCACGCACGGCATCGCCCTCTTTGCCGACATCGTGCGCCAGGACGTGGCCGGCAAGGACCGCGACTACTTCCTGCTTGAGTACGCGGGCGGCGACAAGCTCTACGTGCCTCTTGAGCAGGTGGACCGCATCACGCGCTACGTGGGCCCGGACGGCAAGAGCCCGCGCCTCACGCGCCTGAACACCGCCGACTGGAGCCGCGCCACCGGCAAGGCCCGCAAGAGCGCCAAGAAGCTGGCGTTTGACCTGGTGGACCTCTACACGCGCCGTGCCTCCGTCACCGGCTACGCCTTTGGCCTGGACACTCCCGTCCAGCAGGAGATGGAGTCCAACTTTAGCTACGAGCTCACGCCCGACCAGGCTAACGCCGTGGCTGACATCAAGGCTGACATGGAGGCCAGAAAGCCCATGGACCGCCTGCTCTGCGGCGACGTGGGCTTCGGCAAGACCGAGGTGGCCCTGCGCGCGGCCTTCAAGTGCTGCCAGGACGGCAAGCAGGTCATGGTGCTGTGCCCCACCACCATCCTGGCGCAGCAGCACTACGAGACGTTCTTCTCGCGGTTTGCCCCGTTTGACCTCAAGGTGGCCGTGCTCTCCAGGTTTGTGACGCCGGCCCAGCAGAGGCGGGCGCTGGAGGGCTTTGCGGAGGGCTCGGTGGACGTGCTCATTGGCACGCACCGCCTGCTGTCTGCCGACGTCAACCCCCATGACCTGGGCATGGTTATCATCGACGAGGAGCAGCGCTTTGGCGTGCAGCACAAGGAGCAGCTCAAGAACATGCGCGAGCAGGTGGACGTGCTGACGCTCTCGGCCACACCCATCCCGCGCACCATGCAGATGGCCATGAGCGGCGTGCGCGACATGAGCCTCATCATGACGCCCCCACCGGGCCGCCTGCCGGTCAAGGTCACGGTGGGGGAGTACGACCCCGACCTGGTGAGCGCCGCCATCCGCCAGGAGATGGGTCGCCACGGGCAGGTCTACTACGTGAGCAACCGCGTCCACACCATCGACGACGCGGTGGAGCGCGTGCGCGAGGCGGCGCCCGAGGCCCGCATCGGCGTGGCGCACGGCAAGATGACCGCCCGCGAGGTCGAGGACGTGATGCTGGAGTTTGCCGAGCACGAGATAGACGTGCTGGTGGCGACGACCATCATTGAGAGTGGCATCGACAACCCGCACACCAACACGCTCATCATCGAGGACTCCCAGCGCCTGGGCCTGGCCCAGCTCTACCAGCTCAAGGGCCGCGTGGGCCGCGGCCGCACGCAGGCCTACGCGTACTTCATGTTCCCCGGCGAGACGCCCCTCACGCCCGAGGCGACCGATCGCCTGACGGCCATCAACGAGTACCAGGACCTGGGCAGCGGCATGAAGATCGCCATGCGCGACCTGGAGATCCGCGGCGCCGGCTCCCTTATGGGCGCCGAGCAGCACGGAAACCTCTCGAGCGTCGGCTTCGACCTCTTTACGCAGATGCTCGGCGAGGCCGTGGCCGAGGCGCGAGGCGAGACGCGCGAGGTCGAGGAGGCCGAGGTCACCATCAACCTTCCGGCCGACTTCTACCTGGCCGAGGAGTACCTGCCCGAGGTGGACCGCCGCGTGCTGGTCTACCGCAAGCTGGCAGCCGCCGTGGACCTGGCCGAGGTGGACGAGCTGCAGAAGGAGACCGAGGAGTGCTTCGGCGCGCTGCCGCTGGCCGGCCGCAACCTCTTTGACCGCGCGCGCATTCGCATCCGCGGCCAGCGCCTGGGCGTGACGAGCGTGAGCCTGACCAACGGCCGCCTCATCTACCAGGGCATAGAGGTCCCGCGCGACGTGGCACTCAAGCTCCGCGGCCAAGGCGCGCTCAACTACCCCAAGAGCCACAAGCTGGCCTACCCCTTCCATCGCGGCGACGGCGAGGTCATGCCCGCTGCGGTGGCGGTGCTGGAGGCCGTCGGCGGCGACGACGAGGCCGAGGACTAGCGGGCGAGAAGGGCGTGGGGGTGGGATTTTCTCGCGACTGCGCGGCCTCTTCGTGGCCTTACGCCCTTCTCGGCTTAACTGCGTTGAATCTTTGATGCTGCGGGCTAGCGGCGAAAACCGTCCAAGCCCCTGACCAGGCATTTCTCGCCAAGTCCAAAAGCTCTAGGCGAGAAAACCATGCATTTGCATCAAAGATTCAACGCAGTTAAGGACTGGCTCAAGGATTGGCTCCTGTTGTGGCTTTCTTGTGGGCTGAGTCCATACGATTAGAGTACTGATATAGATAACCTAGCTTGTCACACGGCTTATCCTGCTGAAAGAGCAAACTTACTGCTAGCTTGCACCACACTTTCACGAAGCTTCCTCGGCATGGAATTCCCAAATTCGATAGGCTGCGTCCTCAACTGAGGAGAGCTGCGAGGGAGGGATTATGGATGAGGTGTTGTGCCTGGGCGGGCTGACTGCCCTTGAGTATTGGCGGCAGGTCCGCATGCGCGTGGCCGCGGCCAACGTGCCTGGCGAGTACGAGGCTGCCAAGCCGCCGCTGTTGGTCCGGCTCCTGTTTGAGGATGACCCGTTGCTTGACCTTGCCGCCATGCCGGAGGCTTCTGCGCTGACGGCGGCTCCCGCAACGCTTGATTCCGCGCTTGCCGCGGAGGGCGTTCGCGCGTGCGTAGACCTGTCGGCACCTCTGAGCTGCTATGTTCGCAACAGTGCGGGGAGAAGGTACTGCGCCGGCGTCAATACCGTGACCCTTGGGGGCGAGTTTCCGCCGGGCTCGTTTGTCTGGGACGCTCGCGGTTTTGCTGTACCGGCGCCCGAGCTTCTGGCACTGCTCCTTGGCCGGGCGCTCTCTGCAGGTCGGCTCCTTATGGTGTTGTCGGAGCTCTGCGGGCTCTATGCGCTTGGTGCAGCTGGCATGGCCGCCGTCCCTCCGCTCACGACGTGTGAGAAGATCGGGGCGTACGCCTGCGAGCTGGCCGCCTTGCGCCGCGGCTTGGGCCAGCGCATGCCCAGGGGGACGCCCGCCGTGCTGGGGATTTTGCTGCACGTTACGGAGTGGGCGGCGTCTCCTGCCGAGGCGGCGATCGCGCTTCTGCTGAGCTTGCCCGCCGATGTGGGCGGTTTTGGGCTGCCGACTGCGAGTCTTAATCAAAAGATTGCTGTTATGGGCAGCGAATACATCTGTGACCTGGCCTGGAATGACGGTGCATGTCTGCTTGAGTACCAAGGTGAGACGCACAAACAGCGCTGGAGGTGCATGGCTGACAGGCGCAAGCACAACGCTTTGCGCGGTGACGGCCGCGTGCTGCTCGAGGCGGGCCGTGATGACCTTATGGCCTTTGCGGGAATGAACCAGCTTGCGGGGGTTCTCGCGGATGTCCTTGGGGCCCACCTGCCGCCTGCGACAAAAGAGGTGCTTCAACGCCGCATTGACCTGCGATCGGAAGTCCTCGAGTGTTTCTCGCCAAAGATCTAGGGCATCGCTTGCCCCTGCCGGCGTCCTTGCTGTGCATTCTTCTCGCCTTAACTGCGTTGAATCTTTGATGCTGCAAGCGGGTGGAGAAAACCGACCAAGCCTCTGACCTGGCCTTTCTCGCCAGCCTCACAAGCGCCAGGCGAGAAAACCCTGCATTTGCATCAAACTTTCAACGCAGTTAAGCCATCGCGGTGACAGCAAGGTCGGTAGTGGCGACGGGTACTTAGAGGTTGTCTATGGCTCGGTACTCGAACTTGTCGCCGCGGTAGCGCGTCAACGCATACTCGTAGGGGCGTCCGTCGGCGAGAAAGGCAACTCGCTCCATCTCGAGAAGCGGCTGGCCAAAGGAGATCTGCAGGCGGGCGCGCTCCTCGGTCGTGGGCATGGCGGCGCGGACGGACTTGTGAATGCTGCTGACCTTGAGCCCCAGCTTATCGCTGGCAAACTTGATGATGCTCCCGGTGGCGTCCTCCACGGCAAGGCCGTCTGTCGAGGCGGTTCTTGAGCACGCGGGCATCAGGCGCTTCTTCAAGGCGATTTGCACCGGAGACCAGGGATTTCCCTCAAAGCCCGCGCCGGACATCTTCCTTGCGGCGGCCGAGGGACTGGGCGTTGAGCCTGGTGAGGCCTGGGTCCTCGAGGACAGCCCTGCGGGAATACGTGCAGCAATTGCGGGCGGCTTCACGCCCGTTATGGTACCCGACCTGGTCCAGCCCGATGACGAGCTGCGCGCGAGCGTCCCTGTCTTTGGCAGCCTGCTCGACGTCAAGGCTGAGCTGGAGAAGCTCGCGAATTAGCCTTTCTAGAGCGTGCTCTTCTCGCCCCCGGCTGCGGTGTCCCCGCGGCCGGGGGCTTAACTGCGTTGAATCTTTGATGCAAATGCGCGTTTTTCTCGCCTGGCGCTTGTGAGGCTGGTGTGAAATGCCTGGTCAGAGGCTCGGCGCGGATTTGCCATTGAGCGACGGTATCAAAGATTCAACGCAGTTAAGCCTGACGTTTCAATAGCCCTGCGCCGTGCCGTCCGTGGGACAATGTGGCGAGAAAAACGTGCGAGCAGAAGGGAGCCACGATGAGGTTTGAGGCGGGCAGGTTTGGGCAGCCGGAGTGCAGGCTTGATGACGGGCGTGCCCTGTCCGACCTGGTAGACGAGCAGAACGCGTCACGCGGGGAGGCGCCGGCGGCTACGCCCGAGATGGACCGGCTCGTTCGCACCATCTGGCGCCTGCGCCAGGCCGACGGCTGCCCGTGGGACCGCGAGCAGACGCATCGCTCCATCACCAAGAACATGGTGGAGGAGGCCTACGAAGCAGTGGACGCCATCGAGGCAAACGACGTCGCGCACCTCTGCGAGGAGCTCGGCGACGTGCTCGAGCAGGTGCTTCTCCACGCGCAGATAGCCGCCGACGCCGGCGAGTTCACCATCGAGGACGTGGCCCACGGCCTCAACGAGAAGCTCGTCCGCAGGCACCCGCACGTCTTTGGAGACCTCGCGGCAGCCTCGGACGGCCAGGCGCCCGCCGGCTACGAGCAGGCTCACGACGGCAATCGCGTCCTGGACATCTGGGATGACGTCAAGCGCCTTGAGCGCGAGGCCCGCGGCCAGCTGAGCGACGTCGAGCCGGGCCTGCTTGACTCCGTGCCCCAGAGCCTGCCCGCCCTCATGCAGGCGCAGAAGATCTCGAAGCGAGCGGCAAAGGCCGGCTTTGAGTGGGCCGACCTGACCGGCGTCTGGGACAAGGTGGCAGAGGAGCGCGCGGAGTTCGAGGCGGAGGAGCCGGGCACCGCGGCATCGCAGGAGGAGTTCGGAGACCTGCTGTTTGCGCTGGTCAACGTCGCGCGCTGGTCTGGCGTGGACGCCGAGGAGGCCCTGGCCGCGTCAAACCGCAAGTTCCGCCGCCGCTGGGCGCGCATGGAGGAGCTCGCCCGCGCGCAGGGCCGTGCCGTGGAGGACCTCTCGACCGTCGAGCAGAACGAGCTCTGGGACCGTGCTAAGGGTGAGGAGAAGCCCGCGGAGTGGCCGGCGCCCGCGCGGCCTTTGGTATAACAGGGTTGAGGGCTGCGCCGCGCAAGCGTGTGCCGTCGTCACGCCAACATCGAACTAGAAATGAACCAGGGCATGATTGACTCTTCTACCAGGCGCTCCTCTGCAGAGCAGGGCGCTCCACGCGTCTATGACCGGCCTCGCCCGGCCGTGACCGAGTTCTCTCGGCGGGGGTCGAAGAC
>ERZ1032473.168-NODE-168-length-18212-cov-9.281269_pt1 | contig 18212 bp, 16 predicted proteins | sample MGYA00518734_ERZ1032473 | MGnify/ENA primary metagenome ERZ1032473 (study PRJEB33719, sample SAMN04261339) | wastewater metagenome | biome: periurban shantytown; feature: human; material: feces | host: Homo sapiens | place: Peru: Lima | collected 2013-01-23 ...
TTTTGCGTTTTCCCGCTTGACAATCTGAAAAACTGCATTATAATACAATCAATCTGATATGAAATGCCTCCTTTGGCACCGGCCGGGGAGAAAAGGCATCCATGACTGAGCCGTAGGTATTCCGGGCGACCGGATAAGGCTGGGTCGTGGGTGCTGTTACTTTTTTATAGAGAAAAGGAGAACGATATGAATATCAAGCCCTTTGCTGTGGAAGAATGGATGAACGAGTACGAGGTGGGTGCGCTATACAACATCGCCGTGACCTGCGTCGACTCCGTTTCGCTCGACGAGCTTTTCGAGCTCACGGGCGAGAACAAGGAGGACTTTTTGAAGGACTTCTGCGCCCAGCGCTTGACCTATGGCGACATCTGGGGCAGTGAGGCGCTGCGTGGCGGCATTTCCAAGCTCTATCACACGATCAAGGCCGATGAGGTCGTGCTCACGCACGGCGCGGCAGGCGCGAACCATCATGTGTTCTGCTCGCTCATTTCCGCGGGCGACCGCGTGGTCAGCATCATGCCGACCTATCAACAGCTCTACTCCATCCCCGAGGCCATCGGCGCGGACGTCGCCATCATGCACCTAAAGCAGGAAAACGACTATCTCCCCGACCTGAATGAGCTCAAGAGCCTCGTCACGCCCGAGACGAAAATGATCTGCATCAACAACCCCAACAACCCCACCGGCGCGCTGATGAGTAAGGAACTGCTGGGGAGCATCGTGGAGATCGCCCGCGGCGTGGGCGCGTACATCCTCTGCGACGAGGTCTACCGCCACCTGACGCAGGAGGACGAGTGGTGCGAGTCCATCGTCGACCTGTACGAAAAGGGCATCTCGGTCAGCAGCATGTCCAAGGTCTTCTCGCTCGCGGGCCTTCGCATGGGCTGGATCGCCACGCACGATGAAGCGGCGCGCAAGGCGTTCCTGTCGCACCGCGACTACAATTTAATTAGCTGCGGCATGTTCGACGATGCGATCGCGTCCATCGCCCTGCGCCACAGCGACGTGATGCTCAAGCGCAATCAGCGCATCGTGCGTGAGAACCTCGCCATCCTCGATGACTGGATCAAGGAAAATCCGCACTTTTTCTACACCAAGCCCAAAGCCGGTACGACCGCGCTCGTTTACTACGATTTCGATATCCCCTCCTACGAGTTCTGCAAGCGCATGTACCACGAGACCGGTGCGTTCGTCACGCCGGGCGACTGCTTCGAGCAGCCCCACAGTATGCGCATCGGCTATGCCTGCGACATTGATACGCTCAAAGACGGCCTCGCCGCGGTGACGAAGTTTGCCGCGACGCTGTGAGCGGCGAAAACACGCGATAAATAAAAGAAAGCCGTCCGGTCATCGACCGGACGGCTTTTTGGCTTGTAAGGGGTTCACGCCTTGGCCCTGTTTCCGCGCATGAAGTGCAGAATAAGGCCGATGGCCGCGCCGATAAGCGTCGGGCAGATCCAGCCGAGGCCGAGGTTGGCAAGCGGTAGGTACTGCTGACCGAACGCCTTGATGGCCGGACCGTGGATGGCGTTGAACACGCTCTCGGGCAGCGCGATGATCAGATCGTAAACGGCAGCGATGAGCGTGAAGCCGATCGTCCAGCAGTACACCGTGCGGTCGTGGCCGAAGAATTTACCGAGCAGCGCCAGCGCGATGAGCGCGATGGACAGCGGATAGAGGAACATCAGCACCGGCAGCGAATAGCTGATGATGGCGCTGAGGCCGAGGTTCGCAAACAGCAGCGACACGAGGCTGAAAATGATTGCCCAGATGCGGTACTTTGGCCCGTCGGGGAAGAGCGCGCTGAACGTCTCGGCGCAGCTCGTGATGAGACCGACGGCGGTCTTGAGGCACGCGAGCGTCACCGTGGCGGCGAGGATGAAGAGACCGGCGGAGCCGAGGTAGTGCTGCGCGATCTGCGCGAGTGCTGTGCCGCCGTTCTCGCTGGCTTCAAGCACGCCGCGGCTCTGTGTGCCGGCGATCGTGACGGCGATGTAGATGAACGCCATCAGAAGGCTGCTGAAAATGCCCGCGCGGACGGTGCTCCCCGCCACAGCGGTGGGATCGTCCACGCCGAGGTCACGGATGACCTGCACGACGATGATGCCAAACGCAAGGCTCGCCAGCGCGTCCATGGTGTTGTACCCTTCGAGGAAACCAGCGAAAAACGGCTGGGACGCGTAGTCGCCGAGCGGCTCGACATCCGCGATGGCCGCACTCGGAGAGAGGAGCGCGACGACGACCAGAATGCCGAGGAAGACGAGAAAGCAGGGGTTCAGAATTTTGCCGACCCAGGTGAGGATCTTGCCCGGGCGCAGTGCGAAAAAGAGCGCCGCGGCGAAAAACGCCGCCGAGAAGAGCAGCAGGTACAGCGTGTTACTGCCATTTTGCGGCAGCACCTGCTCAAGTCCCACGGTGAACGACGTCGTCGCGCAGCGGGGAATGGCGAAAAACGGCCCAATGGTCAGATACAGCGCGCAGGTGAAGAACATCGCGTAGGGGCGGTTGACCTTGCTGCTCAGGTCAAAAAGACCGTTGGAGCGGCTGATGCCGAGCGCGGCCACGCCGAGCAGCGGCAGGCCCACGCCCGTGATGAGAAGCCCCAGAATGGCCTGCCAAACGTTGGAACCGGCCATCTGGCCGAGGTGTACGGGAAAGATGAGGTTGCCGGCGCCGAAAAACAGGCCGAAGAGCATGCTGGCAACATAGGTGTATTCCTTGGCGGTGAGCTTACGTTTCATGGTAAAAAATTTCCTTTCATGGCGGCGACAGGGGCAAAATGCCCCGTCCTGAATGATTCGGGTAACAAAAAAATCGGTCTGTTCCCGCGCTCTGACATTGCAAGGGGATACTCCCATGCTTGTGGAACATTCCACAAGTGCTTTGCCAGATCAATGGAACATACCGGATCCATGCTGCCGATCATTGCAGGCAGCAAATCAAACCGAGCCTTGGAAAATGAGGTCGATCAAACCGCTGCCGACTGCTTCGACGACATAGATTCGGACGAATGCCCCTCTACGCCAACGATCAGTCGCCAGCTTACTCCAAAATTGACATTTTTGGACGTAACCATGGTGTTCAAACGATCGCCTCCTTTGCTGCGGAAATTGGCATCATTATACCATGTCATTACATTTTGTCAAGTATCAATGAGAAAATGATATGTTAAAATCGAAAGCGAAAAATTGGGCCGATGGATGAAGCTTCATTCGGGCCACGCAAAGGAGCATGCGGCGCGATAATGCGCCACCTTGCGGTAAAGGCGCGAAAAAGGCGCGAAAACAGACTGCTTTCGCACCTTTTCGGTAAATATAAAGATCAGAACACCACGACGAGCAGCATCTTGAACTGCTCCTGACCGTACACCGCGTGCGGATGGCGCGCGGGCATGACGATGCTCTCACCCTCGTGCAGGATGTGCTCGACGCCGTCGATCGTGATCCGACCCACGCCGTCGAGGCAGGTGACCATCGCGTCGCCGCCGGATTCGTGGGTGCTGATCTCCTCACCCTTGTCAAACGAGAAGAGCGTGATGCTCACGTGCTCGTTCTGCGCCAGCGTGCGGCTGACGACCTGACCGGACTGATAGGCGACCTGATCGCGCAGGGTCAGGACCTCTGCCTTGCTGATATTTTTCATACCGTCCATGATAATTTCCTCCTGTTGAAACGCACGGCGCTGGCCGCCGCACACGATATTATCTCCTATCATGCCCTTTTTGCGAAAAGAGGCAACGATTATTTTGCTTTGTGCGCCAGCACACAGTACCACTCGCTGTTTTCGATGTCAAACACGCCGAACTGCACGGGGAAGGCCTTGACCTGAATGTCCTGATAGCCGAGCTGCGTGAGCTTGTCGAGCAGTAATTTCTGCGGCACGGGGTGGTAGTGCTCCTCAAAACGCTCTTTTTGGAAGATTTTGTTATCGCGCTCGAAGGTGTAGACAAGATTGAAGACAATGGAGCCGTCGGATAAATGGTCCCAGACCTGCATGAGGTTCACGCGGTCGCCGTTTGGCAGAAAGGCGGGATTGTAGCAGTAAAAACGCTTTTTCTGCCCCACGATACGGTCCCAGTTGCGAAGGTCGAAGTAGAGGCAGCCTCCGGGCTCCACGAGCGCGTCCATCTGCTCCAAAACGCCGGTGATCTCGTTGTTTGTCACGTAGGCAAGCGAGTTGCCGGTGCTCATCACGCAGTCGAAGCTGCGGTCAAAATGAGACGTCAGGTCGCGGAAATCGCTCTGCCGCAGGTCGATGGCGATGCCACGCTCGTCCGCCTTTTTGCGGCAGCGCGCGAGCATGCTGCCGCTCAAATCGGAGCCGTACAGCGAGACGCCGAGCTGCCCGAGCGGCAGCGTGAGCGAGCCCGTCCCGATGCTCACATCGAGCGCCGAGCGAATGGGCCTGCCGTCGAAAACGGTCTGCCAGTGGGAGAGGGTCTGTGCATCCTTTTTCGGGGAGTCGAAGAGGTCGTAGATGTCGGTGCGGTCGTAGACGCTGGCCATAGAGCATGCTCCTCCTGATAAAATATTGTATCGCGCCCCGCGCTCAGCGCTTTTTGCGCTGGGACGAGGACGGGATGTCCATCTCCGCGCGGTACTTGGCGACAGCGCGGCGGCTCACCTCGATGCCAAGTGCCGAGAGCGCCAGACGAAGCGCCTCGTCCGAGAGCGGCGAGGCCGGGTCCTCCGCGCGAATGAGGCTTTGCAGCCGCTGCTTGACCGCGTGGGACGAGACCGCCGCGTCGGGGCGGATCGCCGTGGTGAAAAAGCTGCGCACGGGGATGATCCTGCCCTGGAACTGGATGTATTTATTCTGCGCCGCACGGCTCACGGTGGAGGTGCTGACGCCCATTTTTTCGGAAAGCTGCTGCATCGTCACGGGCAGCAGTGCCTCGCCGCCACAGAAAAAGCCGTGCTGCTCGCGCCCAATGAGCGTGAGCATCTGTACGAGCGTGTCGCAGCGGGTGTGGACGCCCTTGATGAGGGCCTGTGCTTCGGAGAGCTTTTCTTTCACGTAGCGCTGGACCTCGGGGTCGTCGCTCGTGTTCATCAGCGCGGCGTATTCGGCGTTGACGGACAGGCGCGGCAGAATGCGCTCGTTGAGCTCGATGACGAGCTGGCCCTGCTGCACGGAAAATTCCGCGTCGGGGGCGACATAGGCGATCTGCTCGCTGCCGGCAAAGCTGCGCGAGGGGATCGGGTTGAGCGCGAGTATCTTGGCCGCGGCGGCCCTGGCTTCACCGACGCTGACGCCGAGCAGAACGGCAAGGCCGGAAAAGTTGCGCTTGCCGAGCAGTTCGAGCCCATCGCGCGCGATCTTCAGCGCCAGCGGGTCGAGCGAGCGGCCCTGCGCGAGCTGGAGCGTCAGGCATTCCGACAGGTTCCGCGCGCCGACGCCCGGCGGGTCGAGCATCTGCACGGCGAAGAGCGCCTGCTCGAGCGAGAAGAGCGGGATGTCGAATTCGCGTGACAGCTCTTCGAGCGGGCAGTCGAGATAGCCGCGCTCGTCGAGGCAGTCGATCAAAAAGCGGCACAGGCGCAGAAGCTCATCATCGACGAGCTTCATCTGCCCGATCTGTTCATTCAGGTGGTCACGGAACGTTTTTTCGCGCGTCAAAAAGGCGGTGAAGTCCTGCACCTCCTCCATATCGGAGGAGGTGACGCCGCGCCACGAGTCCGCCTCGCGCACCTCGAGCGGTTCACGCTCGGCGGGAGTGGCCTCGCTGGGGAGCTCGGTCTCGTAATAGGTGGGGGACTGTACGTCGAGCAGCGGATTTGAGAGCGCGACTTCCTGCACGTATTCGGCAAGCTCCGGCGCGGAGAGCTGCAAACAGTCGAGCGACTGGCGCATCGTCTGCGTCAGCACGAGCTTTTGGCTCAGCGTCTGCCTCTGTTCAAGCTGCACGGTGCATCTCTCCCTTGCATGATACTTATTGAATGAAATAAAGTATAGCAGTTTTCGCCTTTTTTCGCAACACACAGATGCGCGGGAATGGCCCCAAAAAAGCAAGGGGGCATTCAGATCGCGCAAAAAAGCAGGGCGGCCCAAGGCCGACTCCGCATAAGAAAACATGCGGTTTTGCCTGCGCCTTTTTGGCTGAAATACAACCGAAAAAAACTCCCCATACGCCAGTATGGGGAGATTTTTTCAGCTGATTTCATCTCAAAAATTCATTGGCAAAACTGCTTTGCACCGAAAAAGAGCAAATTTTGTGCGGAGCCGAGGCGCGGCGGCGCAGGCATGCTGACGCATGGCAAGACGGCGCAACGAAGGAGTCCGTGCAAAATTTGCCTTTTACGGCGCATGTTTTCTTATGCGGAGTCGGCCAAAGCCGCCCTGCTTGGTGCAAAGGGAATGTTGTGTTACGGCAGCGGGATCTCCTTGCTGTCGAAGAGCGTCTTGAGCTCGATCGAGGTGCGCGAGTCGCCGAACTTCTTGATGAGGGAGAGAAGCTGGTCGAGCTGCTGCGTGTCGCGCACGGCGAAGCGGAGCAGCGCGTTGAACTCACCCACCACGTGATAGTGGCTGATGATGGCGCTCTGCGAGGCGCAGAAATCGCAGAATTTGTCGTACTTGTCCGGCTCGAGCGCAACAGAGATAAAGCCCGTGATGTTGCAGTCGAGCTTCGTGCGGTCGATGTCGATGTGATAGCCGCGGATCACGCCGCTTTCCTCCATCCGGCGAATGCGTTCCGACACGGCGGGCGGCGTCAGCCCCACAAGGTCTCCCATGCGGCGCAGCGTGCAACGGCTGTCGTCCTGGAGGAGGTTGAGGATTTGGTAGTCAGTCCGATCCATCATGTTCTCCCTCTACCGCTCTCTTACACGATCTCGCCGCGCTTGATGACGGTTTTTGCAAGATTGCTGCCAACGCGGTAGCAGATGTAGTCGAGGTCGGGCGCGTCCCAGATGACAAGGTCGCCCAGCTTGCCCTTTTCGACAGAGCCGACCTTGTCGGCAAGGTCGATCGCCGCGGCGCCGTTGAGCGTGACAGCCGTGAGGACCTCCTCCGGCGTCAGCTTGTACTTGAGGCAGCCGAGGTTGATGACAAACTGCATGTTCAGGCACGGGCAGGAGCCGGGGTTGAAGTCCGTCGCCATTGCAACGGGCACGCCGGCTTTGACCATGTCGCGCGCGGGCGCGAACACCGCGCCGAGGTTGAAACTCGTCGCGGGCAGCAGGCATGCGATGACGCCGCCCTTGGCCATGGAGGCAATGCCCTCCGGCGGGCAGACGATCAGGTGCTCAGCCGAGATCGCGCCGATCTCACCGGCGAGCTGGCTGCCGCCGATGGCCTCGATCTCGTCGGCGTGGATCTTGGGACGCAGGCCATACTTGAGACCGGCCTCGAGCACCTGACGGGACTCTTCGACGGTGAAGGTGTCGGCCTCACAGAAGACGTCGCAGAACTTGGCGATGCCCTGCTCCTTGACCTTGGGCATCATCTCCTCGCACACGAGGCGGACGTACTCTTCGCGGTTGGACTTATATTCTGCGGGGACAAGGTGCGCGCCCATGAAGGTCGCGACGAGGTCCATGCGGTGGTGATCGTTGAGGTCCTTGATGACCTCGAGCGCCTTGAGCTCATGCTCGGTGGCAAGGCCGTAGCCGCTCTTGGCCTCGACCGTGGTGGTGCCGAAGCCCATCATCTCGTCGAGCGCCTTGGAGGCCTTGGCGGCGAGCTCCTGCTCGCTGGCCTGACGGGTGGCGTTCGTCGTGGACTGGATACCGCCGCCCGCGTTCTGAATGTCGAGATAGCTTGCGCCGTGGAGCTTGAGACCCAGCTCGTTCTGGCGCCAGCCGCCGAAGATGAGGTGGGTGTGGGCGTCGACAAGGCCGGGGGTGACGAGGTGGCCCTCCGCGTCGACGACTTCCGCGCCCTCGACGGCGGGAACCGCGCCGGTACCGACGGAGGCGATGATGCCGTCCTCGATGAGCACCCACGCATCCTTTAAGAATTTGATCTTGCCCTGCTCCTCGCCGCGATGGGCGGATTTGCCCTCCGGCGTCGCCAGCAGGCCGATGTTTTTGACCAGTAACTTTTTCATAGTAAATGTTGTCCTTTCTCACTGTTGGAAAGAGCATTCTGTTCGATGGCTTGTCAAAAAAGCCTCGCAGAGTTTTACCCGCAAGGGGTACGCGGCATCCGTGAGGCGGCAGAGCCGCCAACGGCTGCCCAGGCCGCCTGCAGGCGGCAAATAAATTGAGATCATCTTTCCGACGACATGTGCGTCGGAAAGATTCTTTGCGCTCCGCAAGTGTGCGAGCAAAGCGAGTGCGCGCAGCGGAGTGTATCCAGCTCAAAAAAGGGGCATATTTCTATGCCCCTTTTTGGAAGTTAATTTTAGTGCATGTATTCCTTCACGGCCTTCTCGCAGAGCTCTTCGTCCGCGACGTAAGGCATGGTGATGTGATCCTGACCCTCGTACATCTTGTTGTACTCGGCGACAGTGGTCATGGCGTTCTCGTTGCGCGCCCAGCTGCGGCGGGCAACGCCGACCATGGTATCCCAAGGCATGGACATGCGCAGAATGGTGTCGACACGCTCGGAGCCGTCGAGAACCATACCGAAGCCGCCGTTGATGGCGCGGCCGATGCCCGTACCACCGCCGTTGTGCAGGGCGATGTAGCTCATGCCGCGGGCAGCGTTACCAGCGTAGCACTGGGTCGCCATCTCGGCCATGATGTTGGAGCCGTCCTTGATGTTGGAGGTCTCACGGAAGGGCGCATCGGTACCGCCGGTGTCGTGATGGTCACGGCCAAGGATGACGGGGCCGATCTCACCGTTGCGAACCATCTCGTTGAACTTGAGCGCGAGGTTCATACGGCCCATGGCATCCTGATAGAGGATACGGCACTGGGTGCCGACGACCAGCTTGTTCTTCTCGGCGTCGCGGACCCAGACATAGTTGTCGTAGTCCTGATAGCGGCGGTTGTGGGCCTTGATGTACTCGGCGGCAGCCATGTCGGTCTTGTGCAGATCCTCGGGGTTGCGGCTCAGGCAGCACCAACGGAACGGGCCGTAGCCGAAGTCGAACAGGCAGGGACCAAGGATATCTTCGACGTAGGAGGGGAAGATGAAGCCGTCGAGGTCGTTCTCACCGTTCTTGCAGATGCTCTTCACACCGGAGTCGTAAACAGCCTTGAGGAAGCTGTTGCCGTAGTCGAAGAAGTAGGTGCCGCGCTCGTGGAACTTGCAGATCATCTCATAGTGATGCTGCAGCGTCTTGTCGACGAGGACACGGAAGCCGTCGGGATCCTTGTCGAGCATCTCGGTGCGCTGCTCGAACGTGAGGCCCTGCGGGCAGTAGCCGCCGTCATAAGGCACGTGGCAGGAGGTCTGGTCGCTCATCAGGTCGACATGGACGTTGTTGTTGTACAGGTACTCGAGCAGGTCGACAATGTTGCCGCAATAGGCGACAGCGCAGGGCTTGCCTTCCTTCTGGTGGTCGAGAGCGATCTTGGTGGCCTCTTCGAGAGAGTCGGTGCGGTGGCTGACCCAGCCCTGGGTGTAACGGGTCTCGATACGGGAATCGTCGACCTCGGCGATGATGGAGGCAGCGCCGGCGATCTCAGCAGCCTTGCCCTGAGCGCCGCTCATGCCGCCAAGACCGGCGGAGACGAACAGACGGCCGGCGAGGTTCTGATCGTTGGGGATGCCGAGCTTCAGACGGCCGGCGTTGAGCAGCGTGTTGAACGTGCCGTGGACGATGCCCTGGGGGCCGATGTACATCCAGCCGCCGGCGGTCATCTGACCGTAGTTGGCAACGCCGAGCGCGGCAGCGCGGTTGAAGTTCTCCTGGTCATCGAAGGTACCGACCATCAGGCCGTTGGAGATAATGACGCGCGGAGCCATCTTGTGGGAGTGGAAGAGGCCCAGAGGATGACCGGACATGACGACAAGGGTCTGCTCATCGGTCAGCTGCTCGAGGTACTTCTTGATCAGGCGGTACTGCATCCAGTTCTGGCAGACCTGACCGGTCTCACCGTAGGTGACGAGCTCATAGGGATAGAGAGCGATGTCGAAGTCGAGGTTGTTGTCGATCATGACCTGAATGGCCTTGCCCTCAATGCACTTGCCCTTGTACTCGTCGATGGGCTTGCCGTAGAGCTTGCCCTCGGGACGGAAGCGGTAGCCGTAGATACGGCCGTGCTCTTCGAGCTCCTGCGCAAACTCCTTGGCCATCTGCTCATGATGGTCGGGGTGGATGTAACGCAGAGCGTTCTTGATGGCGAGCGCCTTATCGGCCTCGGTCAGGTGGGATTCGCGGCGGGGTGCGCGACGGTAGCCCTCTTCGAACTTCGGGTACTCAGGAAGCTCGTAGTCCAGCTTGATCGTCATCGCATCGTCTGCAAGATTGATCATGGTGGGTTCCTCACTTTCATAAAAATATTTCTGTAAAAACCGATAAAAATGAAAACAGAATTCTCACTTTTCTTTACAACTTGCATTATAACAAAGATGTGCTATAATGAAAAGTACTTAATTTATCTGCATACCATACCGCAAGAGTATGACATGGAGGACAAGCGATGAAGCTCAGACAGCTGGAATACTTCTGCGCGGTGGCGGAGGAGAAAAGCATCTCCGCCGCGGCGCGCGAGCTGCACGTGGCGCAGCCGCCGATCTCGCGCCAGATCTCGCAGCTCGAGGAAGAGCTCGGCGTGCAGCTCTTCCTGCGCGGCAGCAAGGGCATGTCCCTCACCGACGCGGGACAAAGCCTGTACCAGCAGACGCAGCAGATCTTTCAGGACATCCGCCGCGTGGAGGACAGCGTGCGCAGCGTGGGAACGGGCATGAGCGGGCGCATCAAGCTCGGCGTCATCTACTCGGCGATGTCGTACGCGTTACATTATATAAATGAATATCACAGCCGCTATCCGCAGGTGGAGCTCTTCATCCGTGTGGGCTCGCCGCAGGAGCTCATTGAATCGCTCAACCGCGGCGAGCTGCATGCACTGTTCCTGCGCACCGCCGCGCGCGAGCCGAGCGGATTGCAGGAGCGCATTCTGGGCGAGGATAAGCTCGAGCTCATCATGCGCGAGGACCTGGACCCCGCGCCAGAACTGAACGAGGTGCCCATCGAGCGGCTCGAGGGTGTGACGATGTGCCTTCTGCGCTCGGACGACCTCTGGAGCTACAACGACTTTTTGGTGCAGGAGTGCCAGCGCAGCGGCTTTACGCCGAATGTGACCTGCCACTGCTACGATACACCCATGGCGATGCAGATGGTGCTCTCGGGCTTTGGTATCAGCTTTCTGCCAAAGTCTATCCTGAGCACGCATCCGGGTGCGCCCTTAAAGGCAAAGCCTGTGCGCGGTCTGCCGATTCGCTCGTATGCCGTTTTGGCATGGAACAGCGCGGTGCTCAGCGCCCCGTGCGTGCAGCGCTTTGTCGAGGAGAAGATGACTTAAAAAAATTAAGCCCGCACTGAAAAAAGAGAAAGAAAACCTGTTTACTCCCCCGATGGGCCGCGATATAATGGCGACGCTGAACAAAAATGGACGGGCGCGGCGCGCCTGTCTGAGCAAAATGACGATACAAAATAAATTGACGGAGGAAAACAACCATGGCAAAGTTGATCGAATGCATCCCCAATTTCAGCTGCTCCAAGGAAAAGGACGAGGCCACCTATAACGCCCTCGTCGAGACCGCCAAGAGCGTTCCCGGCTGCACCCTGTTTGACGCCCAGACCGACGGCAACCACAACCGCTGCGTCTTCACCCTCATCGGCTCTCCCGAGGCCATCGAGGAGGTCGCCTTCCAGCTGACGAAGGTCGCCACCGAGCGCATCGACATGAACAAGCATCACGGCGAGCACAAGCGCATGGGCGCTACCGACGTTATCCCCTTCGTTCCCCAGATGGACGTGACCGTTGAGGAAGCTGTCGAGATGTCCAAGCGCGTTGCCCAGCGTATCTGGGACGAGCTGAAGGTCCCCTCCTTCCTGTATGAGGACAGCGCCACCCGTCCCGAGCGCCGCAACCTCGCTACCTGCCGCAAGGGCGAGTTCGAGGGCATGCCCGAGAAGCTCCTGCAGCCCGACTGGGCTCCCGACTACGGCGAGCGCAAGATCCACCCCACCGCCGGCATCACCGCCATCGGCGCCCGTATGCCGCTGGTCGCGTTCAACTGCAACCTCGAGACCTCCGATGTTGAGGTCGCCAAGAAGATCGCCAAGGTCATCCGCGGCTCTTCGGGCGGCTTCCGCAGCTGCAAGGCCATGGGCTTCATGCTCGAGGACCGCGGCATTGCTCAGGTCTCCATGAACATGGTCAACTACGAGGATACCCCGCTGTATGTCACCTATGAGATGATCAAGGCCCTCGCCGAGCGCTACGGCACCCGCGTCATCGAGAGCGAGATCGTCGGCCTGACCCCCGCCAAGGCTCTGATCGACTGCGCCGAGTTCTACCTCAAGGCCAAGGACTTCGACTGCAAGAAGCAGGTCATGGAGTATCACCTGATCGACATGGAATAAAAAATTCAAAGAAGCGGCGCTGCCGCTCCTTTGAGAGCCCGCTCAAGGCGGCTCGCCGCCTTGAGTGGAATTTTCAGCGCGCGGCATTCACCATGTCGCGCGCTGCGAAGTATCGCTGCGGACACGCATGGAAATCGACGAAGCGCCGCCTGCGGCGGATAAAGCGAGTCGGTTTCGAGGAAGCGGCACGATTGGCGCGCCTGAAGGGCGCGGGAATCGGAATGCCGCGACGGTGACCGTCCTCCGCGATGAATTAAAATCGTTTGCTGCCGGGAGGCGGCAAAGGCTGCGACGCTTTTGGCTCGTGCGGGCGTTGGCTGCTCCAAGAGGGGCGGCTGACCGTAAAGGTGCGGCGATGCCCGCGCGGGACGAAAACGGCGCGAAATGATGAAAGGAAATATTCAACATGATGAAGTTAGCTGATATGACCGTTACCGGCTTTGCCGATACCGTTGCCTCCGATGCTCCCGCGCCGGGCGGCGGCTCCTGCGCCGCACTCTATGGCTCCATCGGCGCCGCGCTGACCGCGATGGTCGGTGGCCTGACCCAGGGCCGCAAGAAGTATGCCGAGTATGCCGAGCATGCTGCCGAGGTCGAGAAGAAGGGCAACGAGCTCAAGACCCGCCTGCTCGACGTGATGGACCGCGACACCGAGGCGTTCAACGTCGTCTCCGCCGCGTTCGGTATGCCCAAGGCGACCGACGAGGAGAAGGCTGCCCGCTCCGCCGCCATCCAGGAGGGCCTGAAGGGCTGCACCAAGACCCCGATGGAGATGATGGAGCTCATCGACGAGACCCTGACGCTTGCACAGTCCCTGCTGGGCCGCTTCAACGACACCTCCGCGAGCGACCTGGGCGTTGCGTTCCTGTCCCTCAAGGCCGGTATCCAGGGCGCATGGCTCAACGTGCTCATCAACGTCGGCTCCCTGAAGGATCAGGAGTTTGCCGCTGAGTACCGCGCCAAGGGCGAGGCCCTGCTCGCGCACGCTCTGCCCCTTGCCGACGAGTGCTACGCTGAGATCGTCAAGCTCATCGAGGGCTAAACGAAAAGATTCATCAAAAAATGGCTTCGGTGCGCGCACACCGAAGCCATTTGCAGTTTGCAAAGGAGTTGTATTTCCATGACCATCCAGCATTTAACGCCGAGTGACTACATTACGACCAAGTGGTCCGGCGGCCTGACGACCCAGCTCGGCATCGCGCCCGCGAGCGCGGTGTACGCAGACCGCGACTTTTTGTGGAGACTCAGCTCTGCGACCGTTGAGGACGCAGAGTCCGACTTTACGGCGCTGCCCGACTATGAGCGCCTCATTTCGACGCTTGAGGGCACGATCGAGCTCAACCACAACGGCGGCGAAAAGCTGACGCTGAATCCCTACGAGGTCCACCGCTTCGACGGCGGCGACGACACGCACTCCTGGGGCCGCTGCCGCGACTTCAACCTCATGCTCCGCAAGGGCAAGTGCGAGGGCAAGATGCGCGGCGAGCACCTTGCGGCGGGCGAGCACAAGACCGTCCACGGCTGCGAGGGCATGACGCTCATCTACTGCGGCGTGGGCGAGGTTCACGTCATCGTCGGCGACGAGAGCGTCGAGCTCAAGGCTGACGAGGCCGCGCGCCTCGACGGCTACGCGGGCGAGATCAAGCTCTGCTCCAAAACGGGCGCAAAGCTGATGCTCGCCAAGGCGAAAGCGGTCTGAGCCTGCCGCGGGAAGTCTCAAAAAATGGGTCTCTGCAAAGATGCAGAGACCCATTTTTTATTTGCATGATGTAAGTGATCTGCGGAACGCGGGTGTGGATCAACCGGCTATCGGGAGCGTTTCCGCGCCGAGGTCGACGATGTTTGCGCCCGCGGCAGGCGCGGTCTTGACGTTCTCGCTCGTCGTCTGCGCGGTGGAAGCGAGGTCAAACGTCACCTCGCAGAGGTTGCGCACCTGCACGCTGCCCTTGGCGGACGCCTGATTGCCGCTCGACTTGACGGTCATATTGAGCGTTGCGAGCGCACCGGACTCATCGGCCATCGCCATCTTGCACACGAGCGTCGCGGACGCGCCCTGTACGGTCATGTCGAGCGCGAAATCGGTCAGGCCGTCTTTCTTGAGCGAGTCGGCGGTGTAGTTCGTCTCACTGTCCATGCTGTTCATCAGCTTGGCGAGCTCGGCAAGGCCGAAGTGCCACTGATATCCGCTGCCGGACTTGACAAACGTGCTGTCGGCGTACATCAGCTTGATGAGCTGTGCGGCGGCGGTGCAGCCTTCCCAGGAAGCAAAGAAGTGGTTGGCGTCGCCCTGCTGCATCATGGCATAGAGCAGGTGACCGAAGGTTGTGGCAGACGCAGACGCAGACGCGGCGGAAATGGCCTGCTGATAGAGCTCAGAATAGTTCAGCTCGCCGAGGGCGTACCACGTGCCGCTCTTGCTTTCGCTCATCGCGTCGAGAAGCGGGCTCTTGATATAGGCCTTGTCGGAGAGGATGGCCTCGGCGCTGAACTTGGCAAGCTGTGCGCGGTACTCGGCGGGGATAGAGTCCTCGACGAGAGACTCTAAAAGCTCGAGCATGGAGGAGAGGTCAAGGCTCATCGTCAGGTTGGCCGCATCCTTGCCGGCGAGCACGGTCATGCTGCCGGAGTAGGGATAGCTCTTGTCGCCGTTGATGCTGTCGACGACCTTGACGGCGCCCTTGGCGGTCAGCGTGCTCTTCTGCGTCTTGGAGAGATCGGCGCTCTTGCTCTGCTGAGCAAGAAGGCTGTTGAGGATGGTGAGATCCTTGTCGACAGCCGCCGCCCAGGTATCCTCGCCCATCAGGAAGGCGAGCTTGTAGTCATTGTCCCAGAACACGTCATAACCGAGCACCTGCGAGAAAAAGCGCAGCGGCACCATGGTGCGGCCCTTGTCGATGTAGGAAACGATGTCCATCTTGACGGTCGAACCATCGGAGAGCGTGATGACGTCCGTGCCGATGACGTGAGTGAAGCTCACGTCACCCATCTTGACGCTTGCGGTGCGCGTGGCGGCGTCATAATCGACGACTGCACCCATAGCCTCGACTGCGGCGCGCATGGGCACCATGGTGCGGCCGCCCTTGAGCACAGGCACCGCGTCGGGGAAGGCGACGCATTTGTCGTTCAGGAGAATGTTGATCTGACCGGCGGCAGCGCCGAGCTCCTTGAGCGCCGCGGCACGCTGCTCGGCCACGGCCTTGGCAAGCTCGGCTTCCAAGGCCGCCCAGTCAAAGTCCTCGTCTTCCGCCGTGTCCGCAGCGTAGGCGGGGACGGCGAGGGAGAGTGCCAGCGTTAACGCCAGCAGCAGGGCAAGAAATTTTTTCATGACAATAGCTCCTTTCAAATGACAGATCAAAAATCAGACAAAGAAATGGGTACTGCTTAAAATATAACACGAAAGGCTGCGCTTTGCAAGATTGCAGGCGCAGCCCTTCAGAAAATTTAAGAAGATGTTTATCCCCGCCCCCGGCCGATCAGGCTGCAGAGGAGGAACGCCGCGAGGTCGCAGACGACGACCGTCGCGCCCACGGGGGTGGAGAGCAGATACGACCCCGTGAGCCCGAGGCAGAAGCACACGACCGAGAGCCCCGCGGCAAAGCACACGACGCTTCGAAAGCTTTTGAAGACCCGCATCGCCGACAGCGCCGGGAAGATGATGAGGCTCGAGAGCAGCATCGCGCCCATCATGCGCATACCGAGCACGACGGTGAGCGCCGTTAGAACGGACAGGATCGTCTTGTACGTGCCGACGCGCACGCCCGTCGCGCGGGCAAAGGACTCGTCGAACGTGACGGAAAAGAGCTTGTGGTAGAAGAGAATGTAGAGCGCGAGCACGCAGAGCGCGAGCGTGACGCTCAGGATGACGTCCGAGCGTGACATCGCGAGGATGCTGCCGAACATATAGCTGTCGACATCCGTGGTCATGCCAGTGGTGAGCGAGGTGACAATGACGCCGATGGCGAGCGCCGAGGCGGAGAACACCGCGATCATCGCGTCTGCGCTGACGCGGCTCTTTTCCGCGACGTGCATCAGGATGAACGCCGCGATGACCACAACGGGGATGGAAAACCACAGCGGCGCGAAGCCGCATGCCACCGCGACCGACAGCGCGCCGAACGACACGTGGCTCAGCCCGTCGCCAATCATGGAGTAGCGCTTCAAAACGAGCGGCACGCCGAGCAGCGACGCGCACAGCGAGACCAAAATGCCGACAACAAACGCGCGCACGATGAAAGGATAGGCGAACATCGAGAGAAGCAGCTTCATGTGCGTTCACCTCCAAACCGTTTGCCGGCGGGCGACGATAAAAACTCGTCCACCGTGCCGTAAAAGCAGCCCGCGCGATCGACGCAGAGGATGTGCTTGGCCTCGCGCAGGGCGTTTTCAATGTCGTGCGTGACCATGATGATGGCCATGCCCTCGCGCTCGTTCAAATAGCGCAGCGTTTTGTAAAGGTCCTGCATGCTCGCGGGGTCAAGGCCCGTGACAGGCTCGTCGAGGATGAGCAGGTCATTTGCCGCGCACAGGGCGCGCGCAAGCAGCACGCGCTGCTGCTGCCCGCCGGAGAGCTCGCGGTAGCACTTGTCCTTTAATTCCAGCACGCCGAGCTTGCCGAGGTTCATCAGCGCTGTCGACCGCTCCTCCGACGTGTAGAAAAAGCGTGTGCGGCGATTGGAAAAGCCCGAGAGCACGACCTCCGTGACCGTTGCGGGAAAGTCGCGCTGCGTGGGCGTCTGCTGGGGCAGATATCCGAGCCGCCCCTCGCGCTGGGCAGGGCAGTCGATCTTGCCCGCGAGGGGCGAGAGAAGGCCGAGGAGCGAGCGCAGCAGCGTCGATTTGCCGCTGCCGTTCTCGCCGACGATGCAGAGGTAGTCCCCCGCGCGGACGGTGAGGGTCAAGTGCTCCAGGAGCGGTTTGTGCTCGTAGCCGAGCGTGACGTCCTCGCACGCGAGGACGATGGGCGATTCATTCATTCGTTGAGCCCCTTTCTGAGTGCTTCGTAGTTGCGCTCCATGAGCGTGAGGTAGGTCTCGCCCGCGTCAAAATCCGCGCGCGAGACGGTCTGCATTGAATACAGGGTGTCGACCGCCGCGCCGGTGCACTCACTCACCACAGCGGCGACCTTTTTCGTGCCGAAGTCGATGGTGTAAACCACGGGGATGTCCTCGTCCTCCACCTTGTCGATGAGGTACTTGATCGTCGCGAGCGACGGTTCGGTGTCGCCCGAGCAGCCGTGAAACGCCGCGCGGTAGTCCAGGCCGAATTCGCGGCAGAAGTAGAGCATCGGGAAGCGGTCGGCGAAGACGAGGAGCTTGTGCGGCGCGCTTTCGCAGAGAGAGGCAAAGCGTGCGTCGAGTGCTTCGATCTGCGCGCAGTAGCCATCACAGTTCGCGCGGTAGAAATCCTCGTTTGCGGGATCGGCCTTGCAGATCGCGTCGCAGACGGCGCGGCAGAGGACAACGGCGTTTTTCGGCGACGTCCAGATGTGCTCGTCGTATTCGGCCTCGTCGCTGTCGTGCTCATCTTCTTCATGATCGTGGTCATGGTCATCATGGTCATCGTGATCATCGTGGCTGCCATGCTCATGGTCGTGGTCATGGCCGTCCGCGCCCTGCATGCCCTCGACATATTCCTCGTCGAGCGCATCGACGTAGTCCATCATGCGGGCGATGACGGCGATATTTTCGCCCGCGGCGCCCAGCATGCTGTCGACCCAGTATTCCCCCTC
>ERZ1032473.169-NODE-169-length-18211-cov-39.076283_pt1 | contig 18211 bp, 8 predicted proteins | sample MGYA00518734_ERZ1032473 | MGnify/ENA primary metagenome ERZ1032473 (study PRJEB33719, sample SAMN04261339) | wastewater metagenome | biome: periurban shantytown; feature: human; material: feces | host: Homo sapiens | place: Peru: Lima | collected 2013-01-23 ...
CAACTGTCCGGCGGCGAACAACAGCGTGTATCCATCGCCCGCGCGATTGCCAAAAAGCCGAAGCTGTTGTTGTGCGATGAGCCGACCGGTGCGCTCGATTACGAGACCGGCAAGGAAGTGCTGCAGTTGCTGCAGGATATTTGCCAAACACAAGGCATGACCGTAATGATCATCACGCATAATTCCGCGCTTGCACCGATGGCTCACAAAGTGATTCGCTTCCGCTCCGGCAAGGTGACCAGCGAGGAGGTCAACGCAACGCCGCGGCCCATCGCCGATATCGAATGGTAGGTGATTGGCGATGCTCACTGCAAGACACTCTGTGAAACGCCCCGTGAAACAAGCGAGGCGATTCGTGAAACAACCTGTGAAACATTCTGTGAAACGGCGGAACCTCGACGATAGCGGCGGTCGAGGAGCGGGCGTTTCTGCGGTATTTGCCAAAGATACGTTGCGTTGCTGGCTGCGCAGCTGGAAGAGGTTCGTCTCGATCGCCGTCATCACGCTGCTTGGCGTGGCCGTGCTGACCGGCATCTACGCCGGATGCCGCGATGCTTTTCTGGCGGCCGGTCGTTTTTACGATCAGCAGGGACTGCATGACCTGCAGGTGCTATCCACATACGGCCTGACCGATGATGATGCAACGGCACTGCGCCGAATCGACGGTGTGCAAACCGTGCAGCCCGAACGTTCTCAGACGGTGACCACGTTGGTGGACGGCACCAAGAAAACCGTGACCATGCAGGAAATCGGTACCGAAGGGCTTGATCAGCCGTACATACGGCAGGGCAAACTGCCGAACAAGGCCGGCGAAGTGGCGGTTACGCAGCAATTCCTGAACGATAGCGGACTCAAGATTGGCGGCACCATTACTGTGACGCCACAAGACACTTCTTCATCCGTCATATCGGTAGCGGCCACGGAGACTGACGATTCCAATAATGCCGATACGGTAGGTGTCGCCGCCAATGCCTCGGCATCCGATGCGAAGTCCGCCGCCAATACGGACGCCGACGCCGAGCAATCCCCGCAGTTCCCCACGAAACTCACCATCACCGGCGTCGTACTTGACCCGCGCGACCTCAACAATCCAGACGGCTATTCGGGCATGACCTCCTTCCGGTCCACCTCATCCGAGGACTATACGTTCTTTGCACCCAGCGACGGCGTGACCGGCAATATATACACTGCGATATCGGTTGCCGTCACTGGTGCGTCCGATTTTGACACGTTTTCCGATGCCTACGATGAAGCCGTCAAAACCGTGGCCGACCGTATCGAACATCAGATACAGACCACACGCCAGAAAGCCCGTCGTCAACAGATCGTCTCCAGCGCGCAGCGCAAACTGGATGATGCCAAAGACGAGGCCAACGAGCAGCTGGACGAAGCCCAGAAGCAGATCGACGACAACTGGGCCGAGCTGGAAGCCAACAAAACGACATTGCAAGATAGCCGTACCGAATTGGAGAACAACAGGACAACCATTACCGATGGCGAACGGCAGCTCGCCGATGGACGTGCGCAGATTGCATCGGCCCGTCAACAGATCGCGCAAGGTCGCCAGCAGATAGCCGAAGCGCGCACCCAGCTCGAATCGGGCAAAGCGCAGCTCACCTCGGCTCGCAAACAGCTCGATGCGGCGCAAACGGAACTGACTGCCAATCGCACGAAAATCGAACAGGGCATTACCCAAATCGACCAAGGCGTGGCACAAATTGATCAGATGCTGTCCATGATTCAACAGGCCGACAATCTACTGGCGCAACTTGACCCGAATATCGACTTCAACTCACCCACATGGCAGGCCATCAAGCAACTGCTCGCGCGCCTTGGCATTACCCTGCCTGAAGTGCCGTCAATCAGTGAGCTGCGGCAACAGCTGGCCGCCAAGCAAACGGAACTGCAAACGCAGCGAGACAGTCTGACCCAGCAGAAAGCCGATTTGCAGCGCACATTAAACGAAACCATTGCCCCCGCACAATCCACCTTGGACCAGCAGAACGCGCAACTGACCGCCAAGGAACAGGAAGCGGCTGCAGGAGAGGCACAGCTCAATACCAAATCCGCGGAACTCGAAGCGAATGCCGCAACCCTCGAAACCCAGTCGGCGCAACTTGAAGCGCAGGCCGCCCAACTGGCCAGCGGCAAGCAGCAGCTCGAAGAAGGCGAGCGGCAGCTGGAAGAAGGCGAACAACAGCTCGCGGACGGCAAGGCGAAACTGGATGATGCGCAGTCTGAACTCGATGCGAAGCGAAGCGAAGCGGAAAGCGAATTCGCCAAGCAGCAACGGCGCATCGACGATGTGGCCAACGCACGTTGGTATGTGCAGACACGCGCTTCGATCGACGGATTCAGCTCGCTCAAATCAGACGTCAGTTCCATCGAATCCATCGGCCGCGCATTCCCGATTGTGTTCCTGCTGGTCGCCGTGCTCATGAGCCTGACCACCATGACCCGCATGGTCGAGGAAGACCGCGGACTTATCGGCACCTACCTTGGACTCGGCTATGGCGGACTCGCCGTGTCCAGCCGGTATCTGCTGTTCGCGTTGCTCGCCTGCTTGGTCGGCGGCGGCATCGGTCTGCTGGTCGGATTCCTTGGCATCCCGGCATTCCTGCTGGTGGTGATTGAGGGACTGTATATATTGCCCGGTGTGCGACTTGAATACGACTGGCTGTACGGCTCGGCCGGCATCGTGCTGTTCGTGGTCGGTGTGGGCGTGGTCACCGCGCTCGCCTGCCGCGAGGAGATACGGCACACGCCCGCCGCGCTGATGCGCCCGAAGGCGCCGAAGGCGGGCGCTCGCATATTGTTGGAGCGGATTCGCCCGGTATGGAGCCGGCTGAACTTCCTCGGCAAAGTCACTGCGCGCAATATCTTCCGATTCAAGTCGCGTTTGATTATGACCGTGGGCGGCGTGGCTGGTTGCACAGCGCTGATTATCTGCGGATTTGCGATTAACGACACCGTCGACACGACTGGCGTCAAGCAATATGAGCAGATCTACCAGTATGACTTGATGGTGGTGGCCAATGACGATGACGCCGCCGCGATGCGCAAGCAGGTGGCACAAGATGGCCGGGCCACCGAAACGCTGAATCTGCGCGTGGATAGCGGCGAGATGAGCAATGCGGCGCAGGAAAGCGAAACCGTGCAGCTGATGACGGTGCCCAACAATTCGTTGAACAAACTGAACGACATGGTCACGCTGGAAGAGGCCGGTGACGATGGGTGGTTCGAGCTGCCCAATATCTTCGGCAAAGCGGGTGGCGGCACTGTAGCGCTGGACGATAGTGGTGTGATTGTGGCGAAGTCCGCAGCCAATTCGTTGGATATTCATGCGGGCGACACCGTCACGTTGAGCAATGGCGGCAGCGGGCGGGCCAAGGTGAAGGTTGCGGCGGTGACGCGCAACCTCATCGGCTCTGATGTGTACATCAGTGAGCGACTGTACGACCAGAAGTTTGCGGCCGACGGTGTGACGTCTTCGGCTTCGGGAGATGGCACTGCCTCGACCTTGACGTGGAACGCGATGCTCGCCAAGCTGAAAGGTTCCGAGACCGAACAGGCCGAATATGCGGATCGGTTGGGCGAGGAATCGTCGGTGCTCAAGGCCGTGAGCTGTGCGCATCTGGCCGCCACGTTTAAGTTCGATTTGATGGGTGCCGTGGTGGCGCTGATTGTGGGGCTCGCCGGCGGCCTGGCGCTGGTGGTGCTGTTTACGTTGGCCAATACGAACGTGTCCGAACGCATCCGCGAGATGGCCACACTGAAGGTGCTGGGCTTCTATGACCGCGAGGTGCACAACTACGTGAACCGCGAGATGATGATATTGACCGGTATGGGTGTGGTGGTTGGTCTGCCGCTTGGCAGGTGGATAGGCGGATTACTGACTGCTGCGTTGAATATGCCGTCGCTGTATTTCGAAGTGGAAGTGCACTGGTACAGCTATGCGATTGCCGTGGTGGCGACGCTGGCGTTCGCGCTGCTGGTGCAGCTGTTCACCAACCCAGTGCTCGATCGCGTAGACCCGGTCAGCTCGCTCAAGTCCGTGGAATAGAGGTAGAAGTTCAATTTGGTGTTGATGAATTGAACTTTTTGGCGGAATATTTACAGTATCATCGCATGTATTCTTGAGCTGAGCGGTTTTCGTGACATATTTCGGTGATACAGTTTGAACTTGTTTTGAACGAGTATCGCGTCTGGTGCGTAACAATCGGGCGGCAGAGAAGAGAAATGAAATCAGTATGGCCGATACGAATGTGAATGGTGGTACACAGCAGGCTACGGGCAAACTCAAGTCTGTCGAAAGCCTGGACCAGACCAACGAGATGGAGCGTGGCCTGAGCAATCGCCACGTACAGTTCATCGCCATTGGCGGCACCATCGGCACCGGCCTGTTCCTGGGCTCGGGCAAGTCAATCTCGCTAACCGGCCCCTCGATCATCTTCGTGTACATTCTGGTCGGTGTCATCATGTTCTTCCTGATGCGCGCCATCGGCGAAATGATGTACCGTGACCCCAGCCAGCACACCTTCATCAATTTCATCACCCGTTACCTTGGCAACGGGTGGGGGCATTTCGCCGGCTGGACGTATTGGGCCGCGCTCGTGCTGCTGGGCATGACCGAGATCACGGCCGTCTCCACGTACTTCATCACCTTCTTCGACACGTTCGGCATCGACCTGACCCATTGGAAATGGCTGATCGAGCTGTGTTTCCTGGTGTCGCTGGTCTCCATCAACCTGATTGCCGTCAAGGTGTTCGGCGAGGTGGAATTCTGGTTCTCGATGATCAAGATCACGCTGATTTGCGCGATGATCGCCACCGCCGTGGTCATGATCGTGATCGGCTACCATTACCCAGCCGTGCAGATTCACGGCGTGGACCACGTGAGCCCGGCCGGCCACGCCGGATTCGACAACCTGTTCGCCAACTTCTCGTTCGCGCCGAACGGTTGGATGGCCTTCCTCATGAGCTTCCAGATGGTGTTCTTCGCCTACGAGATGATTGAATTCGTGGGCGTCACCGTCTCCGAGACCAAGAATCCGCGCAAGGTGCTGCCCAAGGCCATCAACGAGATTATCGTGCGCGTGCTCATCTTCTATGTGGGCGCACTGGTGGCCATCATGTGCATCGTGCCGTGGACCTCGTTCAAGCCGAACGAGGACGGCTCCTTTGCCTCCCCGTTCATTATGGTGTTCCAGTACGCCGGGCTGAATTGGGCGTCCGCGCTGGTGTTCTTCGTGGTGATCACCGCCGCATCTTCCGCGCTGAACTCGCTGCTGTACTCGGCTGGCCGCCACCTGTACCAGCTGTCCGAGGTGTCGCCGAACCCGATGCTGAACAAGCTCGGCAAGGTGTCCGATCGCAAGGTGCCGGCCCGCGCCATCCTGGTGTCCGCGGCGCTGATACTGCTGTCGCCGATCGTCAACGCCATCCCCGGTGTGTCCGGAGCGTTCGTGCTGTTCTCGTCCGCCAGCTCCGCGGTGTTCCTGTTCATCTACATCCTGACGCTGCTGGCGCATCGCAGGTACCGCCGTTCCGCTGATTTCATTCCGGACGGGTTCGTCATGCCCGCGTGGAAGGTGCTCAATACGGTGGCAATCGTGTTCTTCGTGTTCATCTACCTGACGTTGTTCCTTGCGGACGATACGCGCAATTCCGCGATTGCCGGCCTGGTGTGGCTTGTGGGCTTCGGTGGATTCTCTATGCTGCGCGAACGCTACCGTAGCCGCGATTTGAAGGCCGCACTGGAACACAAGGAGTGATTGGACGGGCTGATTGGCTGGCGGCTATTGGTTGGGTGGCTGTTGGCTGTTGGCGGCTGACTGGCTAGCGGCCGATAGCCAATGACTGGGCTGATCGTCAGCCAATCGGCTGCCTATAGGTCTCATTGATACATTCGGTCATCCGATTAGTGCATTTGTGCGGACAATTAGTGCATTCGATCATCGGATTAGTACATCAGTGTGCAATTATTAGTACAATTAGCCGCCTAATTAGTACATTAGGACATAAAACAATGTCCTAATGTACTAATTAGATGCTAAAATACGATAAGTGCCATGTCCTAATGTATGAATTATCGCTATGAAGGGCGGAATGCGATGACGCAGGATGAACTTATGCAAGTGCTGCAGGCCGGTGAATCATCTATGGTCGAGTTCAAGCGCTGCAGCGAATTGCCTCATACGGATACTTTTGAGACTGTATGCTCATTCGCCAATCGTTCTGGTGGCAGCATTTATCTTGGCGTTGACGATGACGGTCAAGTGCTCGGCGTCGATTCTAAGCGCGTTAGTGAGATAGAGCGCAACGTTGTCAACGTAGTGTCTAATCGTAAGATGTTCGAACCGGCTCCAATGGTGGAAACGGAACATATCGAGTACGACGAACGGATTATTGTTCGTATTTGGGTAGCTCCGAGTTCTTCGGTTGTGCGGTTCAAGGGCGCAGTGTTTGATCGCATTGCTGATGTGGATACACACATCGAAAGCGATATCCAGATTAGTCAAATGTATATTCGCAAGCAGAACTACTATTCCGAACGGCGAATTTTCCGTTACGTGACTCCGTTTGATTTGCGTCCTGAGCTGATTGCGCGAATGCGGCAGCTGGCGGTCGCTCAGCGAGCTGGGCACCCTTGGGGAACTATGTCTGACGAAGAACTGTTCCGCAGCGCCAAGCTATACGATCGTGATTACACGACCGGCGAAGAGGGCTTTAATCTTGCTGCAGTGCTGCTCTTGGGCAAGGATGAAGTCATTTCCTCGGTTTGCCCAGCGTATATTACTGATGCCGTGGTTCGGCGAGACAATATTGACCGATACGATGACCGACTTATGGTGCGGACCAACTTGTTCGATTCGTACGAGCAACTCCGTGAATTTACTGAGCGGAATCTGCCTGACCGCTTTGTGTTAAAGGGCGATAAGCGAGTGAGCCCGCGTACGATGATCGCCCGTGAATTGGTGGCAAACAGCCTCATGCATCGGGAGTATTCCAGTCCGGTGGTGGCGCGTGTCACCATTGATAATGAATCCATCCGGACGGTTAATGCTTCGCGCTCATTCTTTGAAGGTCGAATGAAGCTGGGCGAGTTCACGCCAATGCCAAAGAATCCGATTATCGCTAATGTGTTTGTGCAGACCGGCATAGCCGAGCAGCTGGGTAGCGGACTGCGGAATCTGATAAGAGCGTCCCGGCAATATACTGAGCGAGAGCCTGAGTTCCGCGATGGTGACATATTCGAGGCGACGATTCCTATTGTTCCTGCGCTGAAGACCGTGGATGGTTCTGGTTTTGCTAGCGTGAGATCTGTAGTTGAGAAAGATGCCGAAGAGGGTGCGAGGCTCATTGGCGGGGAACGTGTGGATGGTAAGAAAGCAGATGCAACCGCATCGGGTGAAATTGATTCGCGGGCAGCGATGCTGTCGGCGATGAATCGACGCTTGACAGAGGTTGACTATGTGACTGTACCTGAACTCGCCAAGATAACAGAGCTCGATAACAGAACAGTCCGCAAATTCCTAAACGGTTTAGTTGCGCAAGGAAAGCTGATTGCTGAAGGCAACACGCGTGGTCGGCGTTATCGGAAGGGATAGCGGGCGCGATATCTCGATGCAGTGGGATTCACTTAAGGGCTACGGCAAATATGATTCGTAGCGATTGGGCCAGCGCAATTCGAATGGCTCATGACTTTGTGCGTCGTTTGTGGTCTCTGAAGTTGTTTGCTGGGTGACGGTTTTGTGATAAAATCGCTCATATCAAAATGTTTGCGTAAACATTTTGGCTGCGCCGAAAGAAGGAGTCGACGTAGGTCATGTATCAGGCAAAGAGGCCGGCTCAGTGAAGCAAAGGCCGATTTTTCCGGTATAAGGCGGATAGCAGGAACACTAAGGAGACCAATGAAGGTACTGAGCAAATCGCTTGCTGCAATGGTTGCGGCGGCAACACTAGTGGGAGGAGGGGCGTTTGCGGTTGCCGGCACTGCGTATGCGGCTGATAACGATGCCATTACCGTGACCCCGAACCCGTGGTATGCCAACAGTTTCGATGGCTGGGGCACCTCGCTGGCTTGGTTCGCCAACGCCACCGGCAGCCTCGGCGAGGAATCGGCCATCACCACCAATCTCGGCGATGACGCTTCCAAGGCTAAGGCTGTGGAATACGGCAAGCAGCTGCGCGAACAGTTCTACCAGTCCATCTTCGGTGATGAAGGACTGGACCTGAACATGGCCCGCTACAACGTGGGCGGCGGCAATGCCTCCGATGTTGCCTACGGCTACCCATTCATGCGCCAAGGCGCTGCCGTGCCTGGCACGTGGAAAGATGACGCCACCGGCTCCGGCACGTATGGCAATGGCGTAACCACCAAGCAGGCCGACAAAGACAAGCTGGCTGCGGCATTCGACCCGACTGACGACAACCAGTATGACTTCTCCAAGTCCGCCGCCCAAGACTGGTGGATTGAGCGCGGTGCCACCGGCGATAACCCTGACATCACCGACGTAGAGGCCTTCGCCAACTCCGCTCCGTGGTTCCTGACCAACAGCGGTTACGCCACTGGTGGACGCAACTCCGGTAGCAATAATCTTGCAAACCCTGAGAAATTCGCTCAGTACATGGCCAAGAACGTCGAGCACCTCGAAAGCCTTGGCGCAAACGTTGACACGGTCGAGCCGTTCAACGAGTCCGAGACCAGTTACTGGGGCACTCCGGGCGACATGGCTTCGAAGTACACCGATGAGAGCGATGACAACACCAAGCTCATTAACAACTACTGGGATAAGTACTACTCCGACAAAGATAAGTCCGTCACCCCATACTCCAACGCGCTGAAGAAGCCGCAGGAGGGTATGCATGTCAGCAACGCCCAGCAGCAGCAGACGATTACCGCACTCGCTGAGGCGCTCAAGGACAATGATGACACCATCATCGCAGCCACCGATGCCACGAACTCCGCCGACTTCGTCAAGTCGTACAACCAGTACCCGCAGGCGATCAAGGACCTTATCGGCCAGTACAACGTTCACGCCTACTCCGACAGCAACCAGATGCAGTCGCGCGATATCGCTCAGGCAGACGGCAAGAAGCTGTCGATGAGCGAGGTGGACGGCTCCTGGCAGTCTGGCTCCTACAACCCGTACGGTTTCGACAACGCGCTGGGCATGATGAGCAAGATCAGCTCCAACGTCACCCGCCTGCAGTCCAAGGACTTCACCTTCTGGCAGGTGGTCGAGGACCTCTACAACATGCAGATGGGCTCGAATGTGAATCCGGCCGGTGAGAACACCAACTGGGGCACCGTGCTCATCGACTTCGACTGCACCGTGGCTGGCATGGACGGCAAGCTCTACTCCGAGCGCCGCGTGAACAACAACGGCGGTACCACCGATGGACTTGAACCGTGCACGGTTATTGCAAACGCCAAGTACAACGGCGTCAAGGCCATCACCCACTTCATCCACGCGGGCGACAAGGTCATCGCCAACAACGATGAAGACAACAACATGACTGCCACCTCCGCCGATGGCAAGACGCAGACCGTCATCCACCGCAACTCCGGCACCTCTGACCAGACCTTCGTCATCGACCTGTCGAAGTACGGCGAGATTGCCGACAACGCTTACGGTGAGCTCTACCTGACCACCGAAACCTCTGCCGAAGACAAGAACGCGGGTGTCGATTCCGCCACTCCGGAAGTCTTCGCCAAGACCAGCAACGTCAAGCAAGCTGAAGGCTCTGTGGTGATTGACAAGGCTGCCAAGACCGCTACGGTCACTGTGCCCGCCCGTTCTATCGCCTCCATCCAGCTCACTGGCGTGACCGGCTACGCTAAGGATGCTGCCGTCGAGACCGGCGACACTTACCAGCTCGTTGGTAAGCAGTCCGGCAAGGCCGTGGCTGATACCACTTCTGGTGATTCCGCGCTGTCCCTGGCCAACGTCGCTTCCGATGCCGAGAACGCCAAGAAGCAGACTTGGACCTTTACCCAGATCGAGCAGCCCGCCGACTCCGAGCGCCCTGATCTCAAGGCTTATGTGATTACTAACGCCGAAGGCAAGGTGCTGGTGTCCAAGGATGGCACGAACGCGCTTTCCAACGAAACGGTTGGGGCCGCTAAGTCCGACCCGGCTGCCAAGTGGATTCTCAACACTTCCGATGGTTCGACCTACCAGCTGCTCAATGCCGCGACTAAGACGAACCTCGATGTGGATAACTCTGGTACCACAGTCGGCACGAAGGTTGGCTTGTGGCAGTCACCGAGCGGCACTTCGCCGTCCGCCAACCAGACATGGACTCTGCGCAATGTAACGCCGACCAGCCAGAAGACCGTGAACGTGCAGACCGCCGTTAACGAGAAGGCCGCGCTGCCGACCGAAGTCACGCTCTACTACACCTGGGGCGAAGGCAAGGCCACGGTTGCCAACTGGGATACTTCCAAGGTCGATGTGGCCAAGGAAGGCGCCTACGAAGCCACCGCTACCGCCACCGATGTGTACGGCAACGAGTTCAATGTCGCCGCTACGGTCTACGTTGGCGCGCTCACCGTTTCCGATCCGGTATCGGCTACAGTGCTGGCCGGCACCAGTGCGAGCGAGGCGAAGGCCGCGCTTGAGGCTGCGCCGGTGTATCTGCACGTCAAGGCATCGCCTGCATTCGAGGGCGATGCGGCTAAGGTTACGTGGAACTTCGATGGGCTTGATACCAAGCTCGCCGATGCCAAGGCTGGCGACAACATTGCCGTGACCGGTACTTACCAGCTGGACGACGCGACCACGATTGCACTGAAGGGCGCGATCTATGTCACCGCCGCCACGCCTGAGAATGTGGCCGACACTGCTTCCAGCCTGACCGTGACCAACCAGCAGACGGAATACAGCAAGGGCGATCAGTGGAAGAAGCTCACCGATGGTGACACGTCAGCTGAAGCCTGGGTGACGTGGAACTCTGCTGGTGACTATTCCGCCAGCCCGACCGCCACGATTGACTTCGGCTCTGAGTGTGAGCTTAGCAGCGTGACCATTACGTATGGTGACAAGGCTCCGGCTTCCGCCAAGGCCGAGTACACCACTGATGGCGAGACGTGGATGCAATTCGGTAGCGATGTTAAGCCTGCCGCAGGCCAGACGGTGACGTTCAAGGCCGATAAGGGCACAGTGAATGCCACGAAGGTGCGCATTGTGAACACCGTGAACAACGACTACATGAACGCCACCGAAATTCAGGCATTCGTGACGCCGGTTCAGGGTGCTGCGAAGAACATCGCCGCGGCCTCTGGCACGAACTTCTCGGTGAACTTCCAGGAGGGTGCCTCCGCTTCCAAGGCCATCGATGGTGACACTACGTCAAAGGGTTGGTCCACTTGGGCTTCCACCGCCTCGACGGTGGACCCGGTCGCCACGTTCACCTTCGACGAAGCTCAGACCATCACCGAAGTGAAGACCTTCTTCTACTACGATGGTCGTGCGTCTTGGCCGAAGAGCCAGACGCTGGAATACCAGGATGAGGCTGGCGAATGGCATGGAGTCGGTACCAAGGATGGCTGGAAGATACAGGCCGGCGATGCCGGCTCTGGCTCCGACGGCATCACCGCCGCCGACACCCCGACCGTTGACTTCGTGCTCGGCACCCCGGTAAAGGCCAAGGCCATCCGCCTGACTAACACATTGCAGGACACCAAGGTGTACATCAACGTGGCTGAGATCCAGGTGTTCGCACAAGACAGCACGGTACTCACCCCGCAGCCAGCATCCGATGCCACGCTGGGCGACCTGCGTCTTGACGGCGAAACCGTTGAAGGCTTCGACCCGTCCAAGACCGACTACACGGTTGATCTGCCGGTCGACGCCGAGGCAAACCCGGTGCTGCAGGCCTTCGCCACCGACAATGCCGCCGCCGTCAAGGTGACTGGCGACGCGGTTGAGAACGGCAAGCTTGGCGGCAAGGCCGCCATTACGGTGACCTCAGCCGACGAGTCTGAGACGAAGACCTACACGGTGACCTTCAACGCCTTCACTTTGGCTTCGCTCAAGGTGATCGGACCCACGAAGACCGAGTACGCCATCGGCGACAAGCTCGATACCGCCGGTCTGAAGGTGACTGCCGTCTACCAGAGTGGCGACAAGACCAAGGAAGTGCCGGTCGCTCTTGACGACCCGCAGCTTGCGATTGGCTCGTTCGACTCCACCACCGCAGGCAAGAAGGCGATTACCGTCTCCTACCGTGGTGTGACCGCGACCTTCAACGTCACGGTCAAGGCCAACGCAGTCGCCCCTGGCCCTGAAGAACAGAAGCCCGGCAACACCAACAAGCCCGGTGCCACCGGCAACGGCAACAAGAACACGGTGGCCAACACCGGTTCCAGTGTTGCCGCCATCGCTGGCGCTGTCGCTCTGCTGGCCGCTGCCGCGGGTGCACTGTTCATGCTGCGCAAGCGTGCATAGCACCCTCGCGCAGTAATGGGTGAAGGAACAAGCCGGCAATATTGACTATTGCCGGCCGGTTCCTCCGCTCTTTGACCATAATTGGTCCGACAAGTTGAATGCTGAATTTTCAGTATCGGTATATTGATTTGTCGAACCTTTTCTGGCTTCGCGGATAGCGACATAACTGTTTGTTCAAAAAACCGTTATCATCAATCAAGGAACCAAATCAATGAAGATAAACGATAAGGGCAAGGGCGCTCTTATCGCGGCAATTACCGCCGCGGCAACGCTATTGTCATGCGGGCTGGCCGCTGCAAGTGCCAGTGCGGCAGGTGTGGATTACCTGCCTACCATCGGCCAAGTGCCGACATACACCAAGTTCCAGCCCACAGCCGATCCGGGCAAGAACGCTAGCGATTACTTCCAGCCATATTGGTATGCCAAGAACGCCAATGATAATGGCGGCACACACATCCAAGCGCACGGTGGCCAAGTGGTCAAGGTTGGCGACGCCTACTACTGGTATGGCGAAGACCGTTCTAACGGTTACGACAACAGCCCCGGTGTTCATGCTTATATGTCGACAGATCTATACAACTGGACCGATCTTGGTGTGGCGCTGCGTGCGGTGACCAGCAAATCTCAGTTGACGGATAAGAGCAATGCCGATTACGCCTACTTCGACAAGGCCTACAACCTGACCAAGTCCGACGGCAGTGTGGACGCTGCCAAGGCCGACGCAATCTTCCCGTACCTCAACACCAACCCCGATCAGGATGGTGATGGCGCGGTTGATTCCGTACAGGGCATTTTCGAGCGTCCGAAGATCATCTACAACAAGAAGAACAAGCAATACGTGCTGTGGTGGCATTCCGATGGAAGCACCACGCCGGGCGGTTCCAACTATGCACGTGCACTTGCGGGCGTGGCTGTTTCCGACAATCCGGCGGGCCCGTTCACTATGGTGGGTGCCTATCGTTTGCCTAACCAGAACAATTGGAAAGAAGCCGCAGGTAACCCCAGCTGGGGTGAGAACGGTGACAGCCGCGATATGACTGTGTTCGTGGACCCGAAGGACGACAGTGCCTATGTACTGTATTCTTCCGAAGCCAATGCCACGCTGTACATCGCCAAGCTCAACGATGATTACACCAATGTAGTCAAGACCACGAATGTGGACCAGTCCGAGGGACAAAAGCAGTACTCTGCTGACGGGCAGTACCCATACATTCTTGCAGACGCTACTACGGATGCCCCGGTGCGTGGCGAAGATTTCCAAATCGTCAAACAAAATGGTTCGCTGGAAGCTCCTGCCGTATTCCAATATGACGGGCGTTACAACATCATCGCATCTGGTGCAACCGGCTGGGCCCCGAACAAGCAGACCTACTACACCGCCGACTCCATGCTGGGAAACTGGACCCGTGGCGTGGAAAAGGACGATGTCAACGAGAACACGTGGTACAACAACATGCCGGAAGGCGCGGATGGTCTGTTGTCCGTGGGCGATACCCGCGGCACCACATTCGGTTCGCAGTCGGCTAGTGTGCTCGCAGTAGACCAGGAGAAAGGTCACTTCATCTACCTTGGTGACCGTTGGGATTCCGGTAAAGCCGATTCCACCTATGTTTGGCTGCCGCTGACCATCGGTGAGAACGGCACCATCGAAATGCACAATCCTGCTCAAGAAGGCGAGCCCGACGGTTGGGATCTGAGCTATTGGGGCAACCATGGTAGCGCCAAGGGCAAGCTGGTCAACTGGACTGTGGAAACCGGCGATGATCTCCCGAAGACCGTGAACACGGGCGGAACCGTTACTCTGCCGGACACCGTCAACGTCAAGGAAGGCGACGATACCATTGCTACCAAGGTGACATGGAATGTGGAAGGCGGTACGGCAGTCAGCAAGTCGACCAAGGCTGCTGGTAACACCTACGCATTCAATGTGCCGGGAACCTACACCATTACGGGCACTCTTGCCGAGAGCAGTAACTTCAATCCGGGCCGTACATTCCGTAGAACCATCGATGTTTCCTGCTCCAACCCGATTTCCGGAAGTTGGAAGGAAGCTCATTGGAAGGGCGGCAGCGCGTGCCAGGTTTCTGCGTCCGGCGGTGCTTATGACTTCACGATTACGGACAACGCCAATCGTGGCGTCTGGACGGATCGCAACGAGGGCAGTGCGGTGTACCAGCCTGATGCTCTGGACGTGAACGAAACGCTGGAAACCACGGTCAAGCCGCTCGACTTGGGCGGTAATGGCGATCCGCGCGCCGGTCTGGTGGTCCGTAACGGTCTTACTGGCGCTAACGGCGGCAAGGGATATGCCACGTTACTTGCCAGCCCAAGCGGCGTTTACATGCAGTACGATTCCAATGCCGATGGCTACATCGATAAGGAAACATCGCATGTTGGTACCGGCTTCGGCGACCAAGTGCAGCTCAAGCTGGAGCGCACCTCAACCGATACTCTGAAAGGCTACTGGCGTGCTTCCGCGAACGATGAATGGCAGGATGTCGCTACGGTAACGCTGACCGGTGCGGACGTAACCGGGCTCGATGCCGGTGCTTTCGCCACGTCGAACAGCAATGCCGGCGCATTCACCGTGGCCTTCAACGGCACTGCGTTCGGTTCGCAGACTGCTGCTGTGGAGTCCATCGCGGCCAAGGGCCCTGAAGCCACTATCGCCAAGAGGCAGACGCTCGCGCATAAGGACGTGACGGTTACCGCTACGCTCACCAATGGCAAGACGCGTGTACTGGAGCCAGATGAATACACGTTGGAAGGCTTCGACACCACCAAATTGGGCGAGCAAACCGTGACGGTACGCCTTGTCACTGATTCTTCAGTAACTGCCACGCTCACCGTGACTGTGGAAAGCAACCTTGCCCGGTTGTTCTGCTCGTCCGCCGCAGCCTCGAAGTATGAGCCGGCCAGCAGCTGGGCCTCCGCTTCTACGGCCGACCTGACTTGCGACAACAATCTGAGCACCAACTGGTCGAACTGGGGCACCGGCGACACCTCGCCGTGGCTCAGCTACACCTTCGATAAGGCATATCAGCTGGGCAAGCTCAGCGTTGCGGTGGATAAGGCCAAGGGCGAGGCCGCTCCGAAGAGCTTCACTGTATCGTACCTAGCTGAAGACAACGCCACGTGGACTGATGCCACGCTGCCGGCAGTCACTGTGAATGGTGCTGCTGGAGCCGTGACGGAAGCCGATGTGAGCGCTCTGCCCGCCACCAAGGGCATTCGCCTCAACTTCACCTACGCCGATGGCAATGACTATGCCAAGATCGCTGAAGTACGCATCGCCGAAGGTGAAGCAACGCCAAAGCCGCAGCCGTCTAGTAACGCCAATCTTGCTGATCTGACTGTGGATGGCAAGACGGTTGACGGATTCTCCGCGGATATCACCGAATATGCCGGTGCGCTGGCCGGAGACGCTGCTTCTTACCCGACGGTGGAGGCGACTGCTGCTGACGCGAAGGCTACGGTGCAGGTGGAGCAGGCTTCGACCGAGAACAGCGGCGTGGCCACGGTGACTGTAACTGCTGAGGATGGCACGGCGGAAACCTACACAGTGACATTCGGCGAACTGCCTCAGTTGGCCGAGCTTGCTGTGGAAGCGACCAAGGATTCCTATCAGGTAGGCGATAAGTTCAACGCTGCCGATGTGAAGGTATCCGCCATTTACAAAGTCGGCGATACCGAAACGCTGCGCAAGCTGATTGATCCAACTGATGGTGATCTGAAGTTCACTGGCTTTGATTCTGCCACCGCAGGCACGAAGACCATCACCGTCTCTTATCGTGGCGTGAACGCGACGTTCGAAGTCACGGTCACGGCCACGGAGGTCACTCCCGGCCCTGGAGAGCAGAAGCCCGGCGATACCAACAATCCTGGCAACACTGCTAAGCCCGGTAACACTGCCACGAATAAGCCGGCTGCTAATGGCGCTGCGCCCCTTTCGAATACGGGTGTTGCCGTGGCTGCCATTGCGGTCGTGGTTGTGGTGCTGACAGCTGCGGCTGGTGCCTTGCTCGTCATCCGCAAACGCCGCGCATAACCATGGCAACTGCTGAGTGGCGTGGATTGCGTTGCTATTGAGCAATCTGCGATTCACGCCACTCAGCGAGCGCACCCGAGTGCGCCCGAGCTTGCGCAATGCAGGCGCAATACAGTGCAAACAGTACAAAGCAACAATAATGGCCGGTCTGAGCCAGCTGCTCCATGCGAGGGCAGCTGGCTCAGACCGGCCATTGTGTCTGCAAGTACATGCAATTAGAGCATGAACATGTGGAAGCCGTTGAGCGTTACTGGTTGTTTTGCTTTGTTGTTGCGCTCAGCAGTGCGACGGACGTCCGCCCGCAGTGTAGTGCAGCGCTCCGTGAACCAGCGCCGATGTGAAATGCATGTTGCACATGCCCGCTTCTTCTGCTTCGTGCGTGCAGCCGGCGATGCTGCATAGGTTCATACCCCGAATCATGGTCATACCCCCTCTTTGGGATGGCATCCGTGCCGCCATCTGCCTTCAGAGCATAGCGGACAATTGTTGCATTGCCTAGGCGGTACAACGCTTTCTGTGGCCTGTATCACATCCTTGCCGGCGTTCTGCGGCGTGGTTGGGCGTGTACATGTGCTCTTGTGCGGTTTTGTTGTGTGTGATTTGGGTATACGGATAGAGTTTCTTCTCTGCAGTGGCAAGGGCCTCTCGACCGGCGAGCCGGCTGATTTCTCCCATGCGTTGCTCAATGATTTCCGTTTTGCGAGTCTGAACGGCAAAGTAGCTCTGGAGAAGTGCCACTTCTTCTTTCTTCGGATCACCGTTTTGAGCAATGAGATAGCAGGCGTATCGGGAGTGCTGAGTTCGCTGGTTTTGCGTGTGATTTCGTCGCGGTTCATGGGTGTGTCCTTATGTTTTTCATGACCATTTTCGTGACTCCACGAAAATGGTCAAAGCCAATAATTGCAATGGTTTTGAGGTATGGGCGCGCTCCGCCCAACTGGTCTGTCTTCGTCCGCCTTTTCGACCAGATACCTCATGGAGCACAATGCCAACGTCGCTACCGTTGGCCCAGCAAATATTCTTAGACGACGCCCCGAAGTGAATATCTATGCGGCTTTCAGAATATCAAAGAGCGTGGAGTGTGTGCATTATGCGTTCCAAAAATAGTTTCTAGTAATGAATTGTTTACGGTGTGAGATATTCTTGGGGTGTTTGCGGCGCTCTGCCGTGTGGCGAATGGGAATGGATGGTGCTCTTATGGGATTTGAGCAGGAAGCAGTTAGTGAACTGTATGCCAGCGTGTGGGGCAATCGTTCGACAATGCAGAGGGAATTCACTCGTGGAGCCCATGGTGAGCAGTTCGTGCTCCGGGAGCTGTCCATGAAGGGGACGCAAACGCCATCGCAATTGGCATCGGCGCTGCAGGCCAGTTCCGGCCGCATCTCCACTGTGCTGTCGTCTCTGGAGAAAAAAGGCTGGGTCACGCGTGACATTGATTCCAAGGATCGGCGCATTATTCGCGTGAATCTCACTGATTCCGGGCGCGAGCAGTCTCATCGGATGATAGAGGAAATGCGTTCCGCAATTTGCTGGATTTTCTCGCAAATGGGGGAGCGGCGCACGCGCGAATTCGTTGACCTGGTGTCTGAGTTCACCACATATATGTCGATTTGCCATCCGGGGCGGCCTCGGCCGACGGCTGAACAAGTGCGTGAGGCATTCGTGGAGCGGGACAAGCGCGTGGCTGAACACATGGCAGCTAAGCGCG
>ERZ1032473.179-NODE-179-length-17921-cov-5.645864_pt1 | contig 17921 bp, 13 predicted proteins | sample MGYA00518734_ERZ1032473 | MGnify/ENA primary metagenome ERZ1032473 (study PRJEB33719, sample SAMN04261339) | wastewater metagenome | biome: periurban shantytown; feature: human; material: feces | host: Homo sapiens | place: Peru: Lima | collected 2013-01-23 ...
GCGCTTCCATCCCCAAATTCAGCTGGCGACTGAGGTAATTGATTCAGCCCCTATTCAGAATTGGTACACCGCACATCTCTGAAGAGATAGGAGTCCCCGATGAAGAAACACCAACTCGCCGTGGTGTCATCCGCCCTTCTGCTTGTCCTAGTAGGCTGCGGACCAGCGCAGCCTACTACTACGGACAACAACTCGTCAGACGCTTCCGCCGCGCAGCAAACAACGCAGAAGAGCGAAGAACAGTCAACGGTAGTAGCCATAAAGCCATCACCAGACAAGTACACGTGGTACATGAAGAACTACGTTGGCATGAACGCCTCGGCAGTGGGCTATGCATCTCTCGGCGGGCAGCGCATGGACCGCTATGGCGCGGGCGCCATTAAAATCGTCTTCGTGACCAAAGACGGCACCCACATTCCCATTGATGACGATGAGGCCCTAAAGCAGTACAAAGTCTCGGCCCAAAGCTATGAACCCAACACGGAGATCAAGTACACGTTCCAGACCGACTCCGAGGGCGAGGAGTATGACAACCTCATCGACTCAAGAAACATCGAGGAGATTGTCCTCTCCGTTGACAAGGTCGGAGAGAATGGCAACAAAGCCGATAACACCTTAATCCAAGTTGCGCCCGACAAATACACGGCATACGTCCGCGATTACGTGGGGAGAAACCTCGCGGACTGTGGCTACGCCTCTCTGGGCGGAAACATCGTTGACTCTTACAGCGCAGGCTACGTGACTTTTAACCTCATCCCCGACGATGGCGCAGCCATCGACCTTGAGAACGCCGACTCAATAGCCAGATACAAGGTCACCGCTCAGGACGTTGCCCCCAACAGCGCAATCACACTTGAGTTCCTCAAGGACTCCGACGGGAACGAGTACTCAAACCTCGTAGACCACCAATCGATTCAGGCTATCTCGCTCTATCTGACCCCAGTTGATGCCGCGTAAGCATAAGGCCACAGCAAGCTTTAATAACGCCACCCTCTGGCGAGAAGCGCGCACTTCTCGCCAGAGATTCTTACATGTCAAACGGGAGCACCTCGTAGGTGTCAAATTCCAGCGCATCGAGGATATAGGCCTCAAAGGGAGCGGACTCGCCCTCGGCGGGATAGTCAACCATCACAATCTGGCACGCCGTCACCTTTCCCGTCGCGTCTTTGAGCAAGACCGCAAGGCCGATATTTCCGTCAGCAAAGCGGCTCTTCTTCTGGCAAGTCACCTCGCCCGTGACGCTCAATGCGGTACCGGATTTTGTCTTGCAGGTCGTATTGAGCACAGAGAGCACAGACGCATCGTCTGCGGACGCGCTCGTCTGCTTCCAGCCGTCAACGGACTCCGAGGCCACCGTCACCGTTGCCACATCGGCATCGTCTGTCACCGCAATCTCGTCCCATATTGTCTGGCCAGGGAAGACGTACGAGAATATACCCCCGGACGACCCGACCACGTTGCCGCTGGCATCGCGGGCGGTGGCTGTTGTCGTGGGCGAGCGAAGCAGCTTGTCGCTGCTCGTGTTGGTGACAGAGTACGTCGTGTAGACCCAACCGGCGCAGTAGCGCCAGGAGACGTTGTCAACCTTGAGGATGTCACTGGCAGCATCGTCGTTATCGGCGTGGCCAGTCGCTGCGACGGCGCTCGGCGCGACATCTGACGAGGAGTCGCTGGAACCGGGCTTGTAACTAGCGCCCCAAGTCGGCGTAGGCCCGCTGTCGGCCGCACCCCACTGCGGGATGACGCCATTTCTGGCGAGAAAGACAAGCAGGGTAGCCACCATCGCCAAGGCGACCATGGCCTCGGCAAGCACCACGACCCATTTGGGCCGGCGAGAAGTACGTGCAGCCGTGACGTTACCGCCTGGGGTGCCGTCATTTTTCTGCCTTTTGGGCCTGTTTTGGTGCCCGGAACGTTGAAAAATGACGGCACCCCTGCGGGCTGGTCTGGCGCCGGCGGCAGCGGCCGTCTCGGCGACGGCCTTGTCCCCAGCCTCGTCACCCGCAGCCTCCGCGTTCTTCTCGCCGCGCAGGGCCGCCGCGAACTCGGCCGCGCTTTGGTAGCGGGCGCTCGGCTCCATGGCGCACGCACGCTCGACAATGGCCCGCATCTGATCCGAGACAACAGACTCGTCAAGCAGCGCCTCTCGGTTGCCCTCGTCGTTGGGCATGATGCCCGTGAGCAGATAGCCCAGCACGCGGCCTATTGAGTAGACGTCAGAGCGGGCATCCGTCTGCTCGAAGCCGTATTGCTCGGGCGAGGCAAACCCGTAGGTACCAAGCGTGTTTGTGTCACGAGAGGCACCCTCGGTGTACATGCGGGCGATTCCAAAGTCTATGAGATGCGCGCCGTCTCCGGACACGACGACGTTCTTGGGCGTGATGTCTCGGTGGATAATGCCCAGCTCATGCACCGCTCCAGCGGCCTCGCAGAGGTCAAGCCCCAGGGAGATAACCTCGCTCTCCGGCAACCGCCCGCGCTCGGCGACCAGCTCCCGAAGGCTCTTACCGGGGATAAAGTCATAAACCACCACGAACTCGTCGGGCATCTGGTAGATGTTCTCGATGTGGGGAAGGCGCGGGCAGTCGCAGTCCAGCAGCGCAGACCAGACGCCACGGCGCACCAGCCCGCGCGTCATCTTCTTGCGCACGAAGGGACCCTCGCCCCCAGCGACCACAAGCTCGGTTACGCCACCCTCGCCGCGAGCCAGCACGCGTTGGACGACATACGCGTCATCTACGCTCAGGGCGTGCATGACCTGCTTGTCGTTCAAACGCGCACCTCCTCTTGGAGTACCCCCCTCCCCCGGCCGGTCACAGTCGCAACCAAACCTGAATCGTAGTCACCTTACCAACCCGATTCCTCAGTTGTCAGCTGAATCGGCAAGAAGGACGCGGCGAGTAGGGCAAAGAGACCTGCCCTCTTTGTCCCAGCTAGCGAAGGCAGCCGGTGTCGAGCAGGGTCTTCTCGCCAAGGCAAAAGAGCTCATCGTCGGCCTGCTCGCGGGTGCAGCCGTGGTCGATGCACCAGATGAGGATGGCGTCGCGCCGCTGCTTGCACCACAGCTCGGAGACGCCGGCCAGGCGCAGGAGCCGCTGGGTCTGACGCAGGTCACAGTGCAGGCCAAACGCCAGCATGATGGCATGGTCGCGGCCGGGACGGCTCTTGCCCTGGAAGATGTCGTAGACCACGGTCGGGTTGAGGCCCGACTCGCGGACGACCGCAGCCCGCTTACCGCCGCGCTCCCCCAGGCGCTCGAAGAGGTAGTCCACGAACTCACGGTTGCCCTCGATGCCTTCCGCGTCCAGGTACGCCTCGGGAGAGGATGCCTCAAGCAGCCGCTCGAGCAGATCCTCGGTCAGGCGCTCCTCGCCGGAAGAGGCCCTGCCAGTCTGCGCGTCCTTCTCGCCCATTGCGACGCCTCGGCCTAGAACTTGTCCACGAGGCCGTTGGCGCGGCCGCGCAGGTCGGCAATGGCCTCGGGGATCTTCTCGAACTCGTACGGCGTCATCTGGTAGATCCAGTTGAGCCAGTTGCGGTACAGCAGGTTGGCATGCGCGCGCCACGTGAAGACGGGCTGCTTCTCCGGGTCGTCGTCGGGGAAGTAGTTCTCGGGCACGCGGATGGGAAGGCCCTTGTGGAAGTCGCGCCAGAACTCGTCGGCCAGGGTGTCGCGGCCGTACTCAAAGTGGCCCGTGACGTAGACCTCGTGGAAGTCGCGCGTGGCCAGAAGTGCGGGGCCGCTCGTAAAGCCCTCTGAGAGAACATGCAGCTCAGGATGCTTGGCGAGCTCCGTCGTGTCGATGGCGGCATGGCGGGAGTGCGGCATGTAGTGCACCTCGTCAAAGCCGTTGGTGAGGAAGTTGTACTCGTCGCAGAGACGCTGCTGGAAGACGCCGAAGAGCTTGGCGCCGAGCTGGCGCTTGGGAATCTGGTACAGGTGCCACAGGGCCCCCAGGGCGCCCCAGCACAAAAACATGGTGCTGAAGACGTGCGTCTGGCTCCAGTCAACGATCTCGCAGAACTCGTCCCAGTAGTCGACGTCCTCAAACGCCATGTGCTCCACGGGGGCGCCGGTCACAATGAGGCCGTCATAGAACTTGTCGCGGAAGGCGTCGAAAGTGTCGTAGAACTTAACCAGGTGGTCGGCGCTCACGTGGGTGGACTCGTGGCTGGAGACGCGCATGAAGTCGCAGCTCACCTGCAGCGGAGACTTGGAGATGAGGCGCAGAATCTGGGTCTCGGTCTCCACCTTGGTGGGCATGAGGTTCAGGATGGCCACGCGCAGCGGGCGGATCTGCTGGGTCTCGGCGACCTCCTCCTCCAGGGCAAAGATACGCTCCTGGTGCAGAATCTGCTTGGCGGGGAGTCCGTCGGGGATGTTGATGGGCATGGTGCCAGGTACCTTTCCGGGGCGTGCGGCGCGGCAGATGAGACCGCGCGGCCACCCGATGCGCCGGTCGGTCCTCCGCCGGCTCTTGAGTTACAGCCTTCCCAGTATAGCGGCGTGGACGGCACGCGTGGCCCAGGCCGCGCCTCCCCCACGCGCGCTTTTGGCGAGAAGAACGTGCGGCAGCAGGCCCTTCTCGCGTGCAGGAGCTGCGGCTTTGCGCAATACTTGCAGGCATGACTACTACATTTGCCGAGCTCGGGCTAAACGAGCAGATCCTGGCCGGGGTCGAGTCCCTTGGCTTTTCTACCCCCACACCGGTGCAGGCCGGCGCCATCCCCGAGGTGCTTGCCGGGCGCGACGTCGTTGCGTCCGCGCAAACCGGCACGGGCAAGACCGCCGCGTTTGCCCTACCCACGCTGCAGCGCATTGCGGGCAAGACGGGCAAGGGCCCGCACGCGCTGGTGGTCACGCCCACCCGCGAGCTGGCCGCCCAGATTGACAACGTGGTCAAGGAGGTGTGCGAGCAGACGGGCCAGCGCGCCGTCATCGTGATGGGCGGCGCCCGCTTTGAGAAGCAGATCAAGCAGCTCGAGCGCGGCTGCGACCTGCTCGTTGCCACGCCGGGCCGCCTGCTCGACCTCATGGAGCACAACCACGTGAGCCTCTCCGGCGTGGAGGTGCTGGTACTTGACGAGGCGGACCGTATGCTTGACATGGGCTTTTGGCCCAGCGTCCGCCGCATCATGCACGCGCTGCCCGAGAAGCACCAGACGCTGCTCTTCTCCGCAACCATCCCGCCCTCAATCAAGAGCACCATCGACGCCATGCTGCACGAGCCTGCCGTGGTGGAGATCTCCCGCGTGGGCGAGACGGCAGACACCGTGGAGGAGCACCTCTGTCCGGTGACGCAGGCCCAGAAGCCCGAGCTTCTGCGTGCGCTGCTTGAGGCCGGTGGCGCGGCAGGCGAGAAGCCCGAGCGCGTCCTGGTGTTCTGCCGCACGAAGCACCGCGTGGACGACGTCTCCAAGATGCTCAAGAACGCGCAGGTCAAGGTAGACGTCATGCACGCTGACCGCACGCAAAAGGAGCGCGAGCGCGCGCTCGAGCGCTTCCGCGAGGGCAAGGTCCAGGTCCTGGTGGCAACCGACGTCATGAGCCGCGGCATCGACGTGGCGGGCGTGGATGCCGTCGTCAACTTCGACGTGCCCATGGACCCGGAGGACTACGTGCACCGCATCGGCCGCACGGGCCGCGCCGGCGCCACGGGCCACGCGTACACCTTTGTGGCCCCCGACGAGATCAGCCCGCTGCGCGAGATCGAGTACTTCACCAAGAAGCTCGTCCCCACGTGGGACCTGCCCGGGTTTGCCTACGACTCCGGCCGCATCGTGCCGCAGGAGGGCCGCAGCACCAAGAAGCCCACGCGCACCATGTTCAGCGGCTCGCGCGCACGCGGCCGCGGCATCTCTGGCGGCCGCTACGGCCGTCACTACTAAGCACTTACTAGGGTTCAAGGCATTGCGGCGGCCGCGGGATAGCCCGCAGCCGCCGCAACACAATGCTCAGGCCTAGACCTCGGGCAGCCTCACCGCACGAGAGCCCTCGGCAAAGAGGTCCTCGCCGTCCAGGGCATCCGCATCAAATGGAATGCCCGCAAGGCGCATGAGCGTCGGGGCCTCGTCGATGAGGCGAGCACCCGCGTAGCGGCCGGGCACGACGCCCGGACCGGAGATGATGAGGGGCGGCTTGGGCCCACGGAAGGGCAGGTGGCCGTGGGTGGAGACCGCGTACTTGTAGTCCGAGCTGCCCGCAGACGTGACGAGCTTGCCCACGCAGTCCCCGCCGATGCCGTAGTTGGGCGCAGCCTCCATCATCAGGGCGAACTCGCCGTCCTCGTGATAGCGCTCGCGGACCTCCTCGCGGGTGAAGACGTCCGTGATGAGGCCGCTCTCGGCCAGCGGGCTCAAGGCCTCGCACGCCTCGGCAAGGGCGGCATCGTCCCTCACGAAGAGCTGGCCGCTCACGCCCGAGCTCTGTACGTACGCCCGCCAGGCGGTCACGTGGCCGGCGTTGTCAACCTCCAGAAGCCCCGCCCGCTCAAGGAGCACGTTGGGGCTCAGCTTGTAGTCGATCCGCACGTGGCCGTGGTCGCCCAGGATGACAAAGATCGTGTCGTCGTAGGTGCCGGCCTCCTTCATCGCGTCGATGCAGCGGCAGATCCAGCCGTCATGGGCGCGCAGCGCGTCCTGCACCTCGGGAGCAAGTACGCCGTGCTCGTGGCGGGCGTGGTCAAGCGCTGCCTGGTGGGTGAAGTGCACGTCGGGGCGCAGCTCGCAGATGATGTCCTCGTTGCAGGCGGTGTCGAACTCATCGAGCTGCGGCGTGGCATTGTTCTGGAGCAGCCCGCGGTGGCGCTCGTAGAGCTCGAAGCCATAGGGCGAGCAGCCGCGCTCGTAGATGGCGTCAAGCCGCCTGGCCAGGCGCTCGGGGTCTCCCCAGACGGACTCGTCGGGCTCCCAGACCTCGGGGATGTTGACGTCGATATTCGGCGCGCCCGCGGTGACGGGCCAGCCCACCGAAGCAGTGGAGAGCCCTGCGTGGCGGGCATAGTCAAAGACCGTGGGAACCCTCATATGGGAGTAGTCCCAGTACCAGTTCCTGTCCTCGATGGCCGGGTCCAGGATCTGGTTGTGCGGCACGCCGTGCCTGTCTGGCCAGCAGCCGCTCATGATGGAAGCGTGGCAGACATAGGTGAGCGTCGGGTAGACGCAGTCCACGTGCTCGAAGATCGCCGCGTTCTGCAGGACCTGGGCAAAGCCGGGCAGCTGCCGAACGTCCGAGAGGTTCTCCGTGAACAGTGCGTCCACGCACATGACAAAGAGGTGGTGCATCAGATGTGCCTCCGTAGGTGTCTATCTCGGCTATCTCGGTATGGCAAAGGTGGCAAGGGGCACTCCCCTTGCCGCACGACGTTTCCTGGGCGCAAGCCTCAGGGCGAGAAGTACTTCTCGCCGGCTACTGCTGGAGGGCCTTGTCGGCCTGCTGCTTGGCATCGTCCAGGGTAGCCTGGACCTCGCCCTGGTCGCTCATGATCTTGTCCACGGCGTCGGTGTAGATCTTGGCGGCCTCGGTGTAGCCCGCGTTCATGTAGTCACCGACGGCGTACTGAAGCTGGTCAAAGGCGACCTGGTACTCGGGGGTCTTGGCGTAGGCCTCCTTGATGCGGTCGTCGGCGGCGTCGGACTGGCGGGTCAGGAGGTAGCCGGTCTTGAGGTGGTTCTTAACCGCGGCGTCCTTGGAGGTCATGAAGTTGATGAACTCGCCGGCAGCAGCGCGGCGGGCGTCCGCCACGCGGGAGGTCATCACGAGGTTGCAGCCGCCCGTGGGCACCTTGTTCTGGACGTTCTTGGGGATGAAGCCGACGCCGATCTCATAGCCGCCCTGGTCGGCAAGGTCAAGGTAATTGGTGAGGTTGGCCGTGGAGTTGCACCACATGGCGACCTGCTGGTTGGCGGCGGCGCTGTCAAGGGCGTCGGAGCCGTTGGAGCCTGCGGAGAAGGAGAAGCCGTGCTCGGCGACGCCCTTCTTGAACCACTCGACCGTCTCCGCCGCGGGGGCCTCGTTGAACGTGGCGGAGGGGGCGGTGATCTGGTCGGTGAAGAGGGTTCCGCCGTTGCAGTAGGTGAAGGCGGTCATGACCCAGACGTAGGAGTAGAAGCCGTAGCCGGCAACGCCCGCCGCCTTGAGCGCGTCGGAGGCGGCCACTACGTCGTCCCAGGTGGCAGGGGCCTTTGAGGCGTCGAGGCCAGCCTTCTCAAACAGGGTCTTGTTGTAGTAGAAGACGGGCGTTGAGCGCAGGTAGGGCACGCCGTAGAGCTCGTCGGAGGCATAGCAGTTCTTCATGAGGCCGGGCCAGAAGTCGTCAAGGTCCTCCTTGGCGATGAGGTCCGAGATGGGCTGGATCATGCCGCCGTCCGCGAAGGCCTGGGTGCCGTTGATGACCATGACGCAGACGTCAGGCTCCTCGTTGGCGGTAAAGGCGGTCTTGAGCTTGGAGTTGAGGTCGTCATAGGAGCCCTGATACTCGGCCGTGACGTGGATGCCCTTCTCCTTGCCCACGGTCTCGTTGAACTCCTTGACGCGCTCCTCGTTGTTCTCCTTGATCTTGTCGGTCCAGCTGTACCAGTACTTGAGCTCGATGGTGCCGTCGGAGCCTGCCTGGCCGGCGTCGGAGCCTGCTCGGCCGGCGTCGGAGCCGTTGGCGCCATCGCCAGAGCAGGCGGCAAGACCCAGGGTGCCAAGGGCGGAGACGCCCAGCAGGCCGGCGCGGACGAACTGACGACGAGAGAGGTTGCTGCTCATGGGTGATTCCTTTCGGTTTTGATTACATGGAAAGCTGCGTTGGGACGAGCTATCTGCAGGCGAGAAGCGCCACGGGGCCACGGGCCACCGGAGCTACTTGTCGCCGATATAGGAGAAGGCCTTGATGATGTGCTTGTTCGCAAAGAGGTAGATGACCAGGATTGGCAGGCTGAGCAGGACGTTTGCCGCCATGAGGACGTGGAAGTTGATGCCGGACTCGCTGGCTCGCATGCTGGCGACGCCAACCGGCAGGGTGCGCACGGCGTCGTTGGTGGTGAGCACAAGGGGCCAGAAGTAGTCGTTCCACGTGGAGATGAAGGTCAGGAGCGCGCAGGTCACAAGCGTCGCCTTGGCCATGGGGAGAAAAAGCCTGACCACGATCTTGAACTCGCTTGCGCCATCCAGCCGAGCCGCCTCCACGAGCTCGCGCGGCATCTGGTTGAAGGTCTGGCGCAGCATGAAGATGTTGAAGGCGCTCGTGGCAAACGGCAGGATGAGCGAGGCGTAGGTATTGATGAGGTGCCACTTGGCAAACAGCACGAAGAGCGGCAGGAACACGAGCTGAGCCGGCACCATCATGGTGATCAGGGTGCCTCCGAAGAGCAGGTTCTTGCCCTTGAAGTCGTACTGGGAGAACGCATAGGCAGCCGGCACCACGGTGAGTGCCTGGAGAACGAGGACGCTCGCCGTCACGATGCAGGAGTTGACGAGGTACTTCCCAAAGGGAATGGACGTCCAGGCGCTCTGGTAGTTCTGCCACTGGGGGTCGGCAGGCAAGAGCGAGGGCGGGAACTGCATGGTCTCGCCAAGCGTCTTGAGGGAGCTTGCGGCCATCCAGAAGAACGGGAAGAAGAACACCAGGACGAGAAGGGCGTTCACCACCCAGCGCCCGATGCGGCGCACCCCCGCCCGCACGCGGCGGTCTCTCTGGGCGCGGGCCTGCCCGTCAGGTGACGTCAGCGCGTCTGAGCTCTTGGAGCTTGTCACGTTGTAGCTCATCTCCTAGCGATAGTGCACGCGGTTGGAAAGCAGCTTGAAGTAGACGATGGCAAAGACGGCGATAAGCGCCAGCAGGACCACGCCGATAGCCGCCGCGTAGCCGACCTTGTTGAACTGGAAGCCGTACTGGTAGAGCGAGAAGACCAGCGTGTTGGTGGCGTTCTGCGGACCGCCGGCCGTCATGATCTGGATGGTCTCGAAGACCTTGAGCGAGGCGATGGCATCCACCACCACGAGGAAGAAGAGCGTGGGGGAGATCATGGGCAGCGTGATCTTGCGAAAGGTGGTCCAGGGGCTTGCCTGGTCAAGGCGCGCGGCCTCGTAGAGGTGGGCCGGGATGCCCTGGATGGCGGAGACCAGGATGAGGGCGTCATAGCCCACGCTCTTCCAGACCGAGATGAGGATGAGCGAGACCAGCGCCACGTGGGAGTCTCCCAGCCAGTCAACCGCGCCGATGTCAAAGAAGCCCAGGATGGAGTTGAGAAGGCCGTAGTCCTTGTTCATGATCCACATCCACAGCAGCGCAACCGAGGCCAGGCTCACCACGTACGGCGAGAAGATCACGGCCTGGATGAAGCCGTTGGTCTTGGTGTGCTCCTTCAGGTAGACGGCAACGAAGAGGCCCAGCGTGACCCCAAGGCCGACAACGAAGAGGGTGTAGATGACCGTGTTGACAAACGTCTGCCAGAACTGCTGGTCGGCAAAGAGAGCCTGGAAGTTCTGCAAGCCAACGAACTGCATCTTCGGGGAGATGAGGTCCCACTTGAAGAGCGAGAGGTAGCCCATGTTGAGGATGGGATAGACCCAGAAGATCGCCAGGATGACCACGGCGGGTGCCACAAAGAGGTAGGGCTTTGCCTTTGCCGCGGCATGGCATGCGGGGCGGGGGCGCTTCTCGATTGCCCGGCTCATGCCGCCACCCGCTTCTCATTGCCGTCAAAGAGGTAGAGGGAGGCACGATCGACGGTGAGCGTGACCTTCTCACCTACGTGTACCTGCGGCTGGTTGAACGTCTTGAAGGAGACGGGGCCAAAGTCGGTCGTGGCCTGGTAGATGATTTCGGAGCCCATGATCTCGCGGATCGCGATGGTGCCCTCGAAGACGAGGTCGCCCGCGGCAGGCTCGCAGAAGTCGGAGACCACCGAGGAGCCGTTGGGAAGCCTGCCCGTGACCTGCCTTGCGAAGACGGCGCGCGAGGGCCTGAAGCCAACCCACTCCACGTCCGCGGGAAGCGCCAGGTCAGGGAGGTCGACCTTGGGGAAGACGTTCATGGTGGGGACGCCGATGAACTGTGCGACGAACTTGTTCGCGGGGTTGCCGTAGATGCGCAGCGGGCTGTCATCCTGCTGAATCTGGCCGTTGTTCATGAGGACGATCTTGGTCGCCATGCTCATTGCCTCGGTCTGGTCGTGCGTCACGTAGACGAAGGTGGTGCCCAGGCGCTGGTGCAGAGCGATGAGCTCGGTGCGCATCTGGGCGCGCAGCTTGGCGTCGAGGTTGGAGAGCGGCTCGTCCATGAGGAAGACCTTGGGCTGCTTGACCATGGCGCGGGCAAGGGCCACGCGCTGGCGCTGGCCTCCCGAGAGCTGCGAGGGCTTTCTGTCAAGGTACTTCTCGAGGCCGACGACGTGGGAGAACTCCTTGATGCGCCTGTCTCGCTCCGTCTTGGGGACCTTGGCGTTGACGAGGCCGAACTCCATGTTCTCTCGAACGGTCATGGTGGGGTAGAGGGCGTAGTTCTGGAAGGCCATGGCGATGTTGCGCTCGCCGGGCTCGGCGTCGTTCATGCGGACGCCGTCGATGAGGAGGTCGCCGGAGCTGATTTCCTCCAGGCCGGCAATCATGCGCAGCGTCGTTGTCTTGCCGCAGCCGGACGGGCCAACGAGCACGGTGAAGCTACCGTCCTCGATGGTGAGGTTCATGTCCTCTATGACCGTCGTCTTGTTCTCGTAGGTCTTGCTCACATGTCGTAGCTCGATGGATGACACGTGATCTCCTCCCGCTTTGGGTTACGTTGGACCAAGGGGAAGTATTGGCGCGCGGCGTCACAGCCGGGTAAAGAAACGCTCCCAAGTTGCATAAGGCACGGTCATGCATGAGTAAGCCGGTGCGCGGAGCGCCGCTCAGGGCCGGGGCCGGGGCCGGGGCCGAACCCGCGCCGTCTTAAAGGCACTATCCAAGGGCCCTCTTCGCTGACCTGCGGTTTTGTTTCAACGTATACTAGGCTCCGACAAATCCGCGAACCCAAAACCGTCTTGAGGAGCCAAACCGTGAAGCAGGCACGTCCTTATCCACAGGTAATCGTAACGAGAAAGGCCGCGCGCTCGCTCAAGGCAGGCCACCCCTGGGTCTTTGAGGGCGAGGTCGTCCGCACTGAGCCCGCCGCAGACGGCACGCCCGCGGCAAACGGCGGCGTGGTAGATGTCTTTGAGGAGAACGGCACCTGGCAGGGCGCCGGCCTCATCTCCGAGCAGAGCAAGATTCGCGTCCGCATGGTGACGCGCAACGCAAACGACCGTGTTGACGAGGCCTTCTGGGCCCGCCGCGTGGCCTGGGCCTGGCAGCACCGCCGCGTGGCCATGGGCGGTCGTGCCCTGCCCGGCTGCGAGCCGGACACCAACTGCTGCCGCGTGCTCTTCTCCGAGGCGGACGGCATGCCCGGCCTCATCGTGGACCGCTACGAGCACGTGCTGGTCACGCAGGTGGGCACCGTCGGCATGGAGCTTCTGCGCCCCGTCATCTACCCGCTGCTGCTCAAGACGCTGCGGGAGGACGGCCAGGACGTTCGCGCCATCTACGAGCGCAACGACTCCCCGTCCCGCGCCAAGGAGGGGCTGCCCCAGTACAAGGGCTGGTGGGAGGGCCAGGGCGCCGAGGTACCCGAGACCCCGCGCATCATGGTGGTTGAGAACGGCCTCAAGTTTGGCCTGGACATAGAGAACAGCCAGAAGACCGGCTTCTTCCTTGATCAGAAGTACAACCGTCGCGCCGTGCGCGAGCTGGCGGGCGGCCGTCGCGTGCTGGACTGCTTCTGCCACGTGGGGCCCTTCGGCCTGAACGCGGCGGCGGGAGGTGCGGACTTCGTGCGCTGCGTGGACGTGAGCCAGACGGCCATCGACCTGGCGGCAGAGAACGCCCGCCTGAACGGCCTTGACGCAAACATGGGATTCACCTGCGCAAACGTGCTCGAGTACCTGCCGGAGCTCACGCGCGACCGCTCCCGCCTGCGCGAGGAGGGCGGCCCGTTTGACCTTATCGTCCTGGATCCGCCGGCCTTCACCAAGAGCCGCGGCACGGTGGCTCACGCCAGCAAGGGCTACCGCGAGATCAACTACGCAGCCATGCGCCTGCTGCCGCGTGGCGGCTACCTGGCCACGTGCAGCTGCAGCCACTTCATGACCACCGAGCTGCTCAAGCGCGCAATCGCCGACGCCGCCCACCAGGCAAACGTGCAGCTCAAGCAGATCGAGGAGCGCCAGCAGGCGCCGGACCACCCCATCCTCTGGGGCGCACCCGAGACCCACTACCTGGACTTCCTCACCTTCCAGGTCGTATAGGGTTGACAAAGGGACAGTCCCTTTGTCAACCCCTGCCAAGCGCCAAACGAGAAAAACGTCCTTCTCGCCCACTGATTGCGCACGGCAAACCCCGTTGTTGACGGACGTTCTGACGCAGAAACGTCCGTCGGCAACGGGGTTTGCCTTGTCAACCGCAAGCTACGTCACCCAGGGACGTTTTGCCAACAGAAACGTCCGCTGACGACGCAGTCTGTCTCAAGAATCATCAGGGGCACCCATAAAAAGCGCGCCGACCCCAGACGGAGTCGGCGCGCCTTGCGTTACCGCTGGCGAGAAGTACCGTTCTTCTCGCCTCTTCTCGCCCGATGGAACGGGGATGCTGCTAGAACTTGACCTGCGGGGCCTGGCGCACGGCGGGGTCCTCCACGGTGAAGCCGGTGCGCGGCTTGTACTTGCTGCCGGCCACGAGCGTGCCCGGGAAGGTCTGGATGGCGTTGTTGTAGTCCAGCACCATGTCGTTGTAGCTCATGCGGGCGTAGCTGATCTTGTTCTCGGTGTCGGTAAGGTCAGCCTGCAGCTGCATGAAGTTGGCGTTGGCCTTGAGGTCCGGATAGGCCTCAGACACGGCGAGAAGCCCGCGCAGCGCCTGGGTGAGCTGGCCGGAGGCCTCCATCTTGGCCTCTGGCGTGGTGGCAGTGGCCACGGCATTGCGGGCGGCGGTCACGGCCTCAAGCGTCCCGGACTCGTGGGCGGCATAGCCCTTGACGGTCTCCACCAGGTTGGGAATGAGGTCGTTCCTGCGCTGGAGCTGCGCATCGATGGTCTGCCAGGCGGCGTCGCACTTGTTGTTCTTCTGGACGATGTCGTTGTTGATGCTTATCCAGATGAAGAACAGGACTACGACCAGGGCAACGATAACGATTGGAACAATCATGGTGGTCCTCCTTAGGGGCGGCCACGGCCCGTGAGCCCAATGGCCCGGCAACAGGGGCTCTATGGCGGAGGAGGAGGGATTCGAACCCTCGGAACGGGGTTACCGCTCGACGGTTTTCAAGACCGCTGCATTCAACCACTCTGCCACTCCTCCGTGGTTTGAGCGGTACTATCGTACCCCATGGAGGCGCGTTTGAACCCCAAGAGACCCCGAGGAGCCCAACACATGACGGATGACGAGAAGTACATGCGCCTGGCGCTCGCCGAGGCAGACGCCGCCGCGACCGAGGGCGAGGTGCCCATCGGAGCCGTGGTGGTCTGCGACGGCCAGGTGGTCGCGCGGGCCCACAACCGCCGCGAGCTGGACCTGGACCCCTCGGCCCACGCGGAGTTCAGCGCCATGGTGGCGGCATCGCGCACCCTTGGCCGCTGGCGACTCTCCGGCTGCACCGTCTACGTCACGCTGGAGCCCTGCCTCATGTGCGCCGGCCTCATGGTCAACGCCCGCATCGACCGCTGCGTCTTTGGCGCCTCCGACCCCAAGGGCGGCGCCCTGGGCACCCTCTATGACGTCAGCCATGACCCGCGTCTCAACCACGAGTTTGAGGTCACGCCCGGCGTCCTCGCCGACGAGGCCGCAAGCCAGCTTCGCGCTTTCTTCCGTGCACGCCGAGAAGCCCGCAAGGCCGCAAAGGCCCAAGCCGGCGCGGAGGCCATCACAGACCCGACGGAGCAGCCGGCCTCCTAGCGCCTACCGCTCCGGGTTCTTCTCGCCAGCTCCGACCTGGCGGCTACGGTGGCGGAGCCAGGTTCGGTGGGCCCACCTGATGACGGCGACGGCGCAGACGAGGTCCGCCCAGGCAAGCGCCACGCTCACGTACTGGACGCCGGGGACCTTGACCGGGCGCACGAGCTGCGCGGAACCGTCCAGCGCGGCCTCCTGGTTGTAGGCCAGGTTGGTGGCGCGCGCGTTCAGCCACGTGTAGAGCACGTCCCTGGTGGCGCGGCGCAGGTTGCCTGCAAATGCGGACGCGTCCGCGGCCTCCAGCCCACCGGCCGCCACGGCGGACGAGAGCTCCCCCTGCGTATAGCCAAGCTCAAAGGCGCCGTTGCGGAAGACGCCGTCCATGAAGAGGTCTCCACCCGCGCGCAGCATCTGGTCGGCGTTCATGTAGGCATGGTGGTCGGCGTAGTCGGTGATAACGCAGCCGGCAAAGCCCCACTCGCCGCGCAGCACGTCTGTGAGGAGACCGGCGTTTCCGCCCGTCCAGGTGGCCCCCAAGCGGTTGTACGAAGTCATGATGCCCGTAGCCCCGCTGCGGGCCAGCATGCGGAAGGCAGGCAGGTAGACCTCGCGCAGGGTCTGCTCGGTCATCCACTCGTAGAGGGAGTCGCGGTAGGTGTCCTGACCGTTTGCCACCAGGTGCTTGACGAAGCAATAGGTGCCGGCCTCCTTGGACCCCGCCACCACCTGCGCCGCCATGGCACCGGAGACCAGCGGGTCCTCGGAGTAGTACTCGTAGTTGCGCCCGCCCAGGGGCGTGCGGTGAACGTTCACGCTCGGCGCATACCAGCCGTCGACGCCAATGCTCGCGCACTCAAGGCCCACCTGGCGACCGTACTCGCGGGCAAGCTCCTTGCTCCAGGTCTGCGCCAGCACGGTGGCGCCCGGATAGGCCACGCCGGTGCTCAGCTGGTTGAACGAGCCCACCTGGGAGGGGCCGTCCACCTCCTTGGTGCGGGGCTTGCCAATGCCATCGATCTTTCCCGTGGAGATGTAGCCATGAAGCACAATTCGCTCCATGTCGGCAATGGATACCTGGTCGAGAAGGTCGTCCCAGGCCTCGTCCGAGTAGTTCAGGCCCAGCTGGCGGCCCAGCTCCGTAAGCTCTCCGCCCTCGGAGAGCAGGTGGCTCTCGCTGGAGGTGGTCGTCAGTGGGTACTCCGTCTTGACGCGCGAGGCCCCGTCGCCCTCTGCCGCCGCGCCAACGCTCTCCCAAAGCGCCCGCCCGTCGGCGTAGAGGTTGAGCGCGGCGACGTTGTCCGCCATCTCGCGGTCTGCGTCCCCGCGGCGCGGGAAGGTGCCCGCAAAGTCCGCACGGCTGAGCCATGTGATGTTGGCCCCGGAGTTGGAGCCGTCGATGGAGACGCCATCCCAGGCGGAGTCACCGGTGAAGCGGTTCTGGACCGCGGCGCCGGTCTTGATGTCGTCGGGGCACTGGATGGTGCGCGGAATCCACAGCATGGTGCTGGCAAACTCGCAGTCGGCCACCGTGTGCGCGTCCCGACGCAGCTCCACCATATACTCGCCGCGCTCCAGCTCGTAGCCGGCAAATCCGTCCCCGTCGGCGTCGCTGTAGTCGTATGACGCCACGTCGTCCATAGAGAACGAAAGCGAAATCTCCTGGGTCTCGCCAGGCTTGAGCAGGCGCGTCTTCTCGTAGGCGACAAGGACCGCCGCGCTCTTCTCGATGCCGCCCTTGGTGTAGGGAGGGGTGCAATAGAGCTGGACCACGTCGCGCCCGGCCACCTTGCCGGTGTTGGTGACCTTCACGCGGATGCTGAAGTCGGTCTTGCGGCCCACGGTGGTTCCCTGGCCGGGAGAGCGGCCCGTGACCTCCCACTTGAAGCTGGTGTAGCTCAAGCCGTAGCCAAACGGGTACTGGACCACGCCGTCATAGCCCTGGCCGTACTGGTTGCTCACACCGCCCCAGAAGCCCTCGGCATCGGCGGTCTCATACCAGCGATAGCCCACGTAGATGCCCTCGGCGTAGTCGCAGAAGCGCACCGCGTCATAGGGCTCGGAGACGCCCACGTTGGCGTTCATGGTGCCGTCGGCCGGGTAGAGGCCCTGGCCGTTGGTGTAGATGCCCTCGCCCATGGCGCCGGAGTTTTCCCAGCTTGCAGCCGTTGCAAAGTCGTAAGCGTAGGTGTCCGTTGTGCGCCCGGAGGGGTTGGTGCGCCCCCAGAGCGCATCCACCACGGCGCGCGACCCCTCGCCGCCCGTGCAGCCCACCAGAAGCGCGGCGTCAATGCCAGGCGTGGTCTCGAGTTCGCCCAGCTCCATAGCGTTGGTGGAGTTGACAAGCACCACCACGTGCTCGTAGCTCTTGCCCACGTAGCGCAGCAGGTCTTCTTCCTCCTGAGAGAGCTCCAGGTAGCTGCGCGTGACGTCGATGTCCACCACGCCCCCGCGCGAGTCCACCTTGTACTGCGCGCGCGGGCAGTCGATGCTCTCGCCCGCCGTGCGCGAGATGACCACCAGCGCCGTGTCGGAGTACTTCCGCGCGTTGGACAGAAGCTCGTCGGAGTAGCAGTTCTTGTCGTAGATGGAAGGCTCGTACAGGCGGCAAAACTCGGAGGCGCGGCTGGAGAGGGCGCCCACCCTCTTGTAGGGGCGCTCGCCGCAGAAGCCACGGTACATGTCCGTGAGCTGCGTGTTGTAGGAGACGCCCGCCTCGCTGAGGGCGTCGAGAAGGTCCGTGGTCTGGCCCGAGACCTGGCCGGAGCCGGAGCCGGAGGCCACCCATTGCGTGGACGCCCAGCCAAAGACGTTGACCTGGGTGCAGTCCTCGGGCAGGGGCAGGGCCTCGTCGTCGTTCTTGAGAAGGACCAGTCCCTCGCCCTCGATGCGCTGGGCAAGCTGGGCGCCCGCCTGCATGGTGGCGTCCTTCTCCTCGGAGGTGACCTCGATCTTGTCGCCGCCCAGGTAGGAC
>ERZ1032473.193-NODE-193-length-17202-cov-11.954803_pt1 | contig 17202 bp, 18 predicted proteins | sample MGYA00518734_ERZ1032473 | MGnify/ENA primary metagenome ERZ1032473 (study PRJEB33719, sample SAMN04261339) | wastewater metagenome | biome: periurban shantytown; feature: human; material: feces | host: Homo sapiens | place: Peru: Lima | collected 2013-01-23 ...
CATTGATCACAGAGGACACCCTCAAAAATTCGGTACAAAACATGAGTGCAAAAATCAAACTTTTCGGATAAGAAAAACTGGAATGCACAGGGCATCTGTGCATTCCAGCTTCATATTGTGTCATATTGAATTCCGAAAGTGTGTCAAAAACGTGTCAGATTGGGAATTTAATACATTTTTGCGCCAGCGGGGATATGCGGGTCGAGCATCAGGAGGTGGAGCTTTTCGACGCCTTCCTCGTGGTGGACGGCACTAATTAACATACCGCAGGAGTCAATGCCCATCATGGGTCTTGGCGGGAGATTCGTGATGGCGACGCACGTTTTGCCGACCAATTCTTCCGGCTCGTAGTATTCGTGGATGCCGGAAAGAATCACTCTGTCAGTGCCAGTTCCGTCATCCAGCACGAATTTCAGGAGTTTTTTGGACTTTTTGACCGCTTCACAGTCTTTGACCTTCACAGCGCGGAAGTCGGATTTTGAGAACGTCTCAAAATCGACAAAGTCCTTAAAGAGCGGCTCGATCTCCACATGGGAGAAGTCGATGACTTCCTCCTTGGCGGGCGCTGCGGGAGCGGCTTCGACCTTTGTATTTTCTTTCTTCGGAATATCCAGAGGCTTCATTGTCGGGAACAGGATGACGTCGCGTATGGTGTCTGCGCCGGTGAAGAGCATGACCGCACGGTCAATGCCCATGCCCATACCGCCCGTGGGCGGCATACCGTATTCCAGAGCTGTCAGGAAATCCTCGTCGAGCATTTCCGTCTCGTCGTCGCCGCGTTCACGCTGCTCGACCTGCTTCATAAAGCGCGCGCGCTGGTCGATCGGGTCGTTCAGCTCGGAGTAGGCATTGCCCATCTCGCTACGGCAGATGAAAAACTCAAAGCGCTCTGTCAGACGCGGGTCCTCCGGGCTGCGCTTGGTCAGCGGGCTGACCTCGACCGGGTACATCGTGATAAACGTCGGCTGCACCAAGTGCTCCTCGACCTTCTGGTCGAAGCAGGCATAGAGTGCATTGCCCCACGTCTTTTCAGCGGCCTCCGCCAGCTCCACGCCGACGGCCTTGGCCGCCGCAACGGCCTCTGCATCGTCGGTGATCGCGCCAAAGTCAACGCCGACATATTTCTTGACAGCCTCCACCATCGTCAGACGCGGCCAGCCGGGCGTCAGATCGACCTTCTCACCCATCCACTCCAGCTCATAGGTGCCAAGATATTTCTGCGCAAAGGTGGTGTAAACGCCCTCGGCAATATCCATCATGTCGTGGAAATCCGCATAAGCCTGATACAGCTCGACGGTGGTGAACTCCGGGTTGTGCTTCGGGTCCATGCCCTCGTTGCGGAAGATGCGGCCGACCTCGTAAACGCGCTCCATGCCGCCGACGATCAGACGCTTGAGCGGAAGCTCCGTCGCAATGCGCATATACATATCGATGTCGAGCGTATTATGGTGCGTGATGAACGGACGGGCCGCCGCGCCGCCAGCAATGGTGTTCAGAACCGGCGTCTCGACCTCGATATAGCCCATATTGTCCAGATAATCCCGCAGATGCTTGATAAACTGCGAACGGATGATGAAATTCCGCTTGACCTCGGGATTCACGATCAGATCGACATAGCGCTGACGGTAGCGCGTCTCCTTATCGGTCAGGCCGTGGAACTTCTCCGGCAGCGGCAGCAGAGACTTGGAGAGCAGGGTGATGGTCTTTGCACGCACGGACATTTCGCCGCGCTGGGTGCGGAAAACCTCGCCGTCGATACCGACGATATCGCCGATATCGTACTTCTTGAAGCGGTTATATTCCTCCTCGTCCATCTCGTCCTTGCGGGCGTAGAGCTGGATGCGGCCGGTCTTGTCCTGAATGTCGCAGAAGGAGACCTTGCCCATCCCGCGCTTGGACATCATGCGTCCGGCGATGGAAACAGGTTTCCCCTCCATCTCGTCAAAATGGTCCTTGATCTCCTGCGCATTGCTCGTCACGACGAACTTCGTCAGCTGGAAGGGATCTCTTCCCTCCGCCTGAAGCGCGGCCAGCTTTTCGCGGCGCACCTTGATCTGATCGCCTACGGATACTTCATTCTGAACTTCCTGATTCTTTTCCTGTGCCATAGCTTCCTCCGGGGACGCACCCCACTCTCATTTGTTACTTTTCTACAGTCAGCACCTTATAGCGGAGCGCTCCGACCGGAGCCTCGATCTCTACGGTATCGCCGGCCTTGTGGCCGAGCATCGCCTTGCCGAACGGAGAGTCATCGGAAATACGGCACTCCATCGGGTTTGCCTCCTGCGAGCCGACGATGGCGTAAAGCTCCTCGTCGCCGGTCTCCAGATCCTGCACCTTGATCGTGCAGCCAAGGCCGATCACGCCTGCGGCTTCCTCGGTCTCGTCGATGATGACCGCGTGCGCAAGGATGTTCTCGACCTCTGCGATGCGGCCATAAAGCTTCGCCTGCTCATTTTTCGCTTCGTCGTATTCGCTGTTCTCGGAAAGGTCACCGAAGGAACGCGCTTCCTTTATCTGCTCCGCGACTTCCTTTTCGCGGGTGGTTTTCAAATACTGAAGCTCCTGCTCAAGCTCCTTCAGACGCAATGTGCTGATTTTGAATTCCTTTGCCATAATTGTCCGTCCTTCCAAATTAAAACTGCATGGCGAAACGCCTTTTCCGCCTATAATCGGTTGTCATTATATAAGCATCTGCCTGGATCTGTCAAGAGATTTTCTCGCGCAGAAGCCGGACTGCCGCCTGAAGCTGCGCATCGTCCGCATGCTCCAGCGTGCCCATGTAGAGCGCCAGATAATCGTCGTCCGAAAGATCCAGCTCCACATCCGGCGTCACGCCGGTCTCCGACAGGCTCACGCCGTTGGGCGTAAAGTATTTGCCGATGGAGATATTCAGGAGCGAACCGTCCGAAAGCCGGAACGCCGTCTGGAAATTGCCCTTGCCGGTCGTCTTGCTGCCGACGACCTGCGCCGCGTCATACTCCTGAAGCGCCGCGGCGAAGAATTCCGCCGCAGAGTAGCTGTCCTCGTTGACAAGGACGGCCATCGGGAGCGTCACGCACTCGGCGTCCGAGGTGTCGATCTCCTCCGCGCCGGTGTAATCCACGCTCCGGAACAGCTCGCCCTCCGGCAGCAGCCGGTCGAGGACCTTCACCATCTCGTCCTTGTAACCGCCGCCGTTGAAGCGAACGTCAAAAAGGAGCGCCTTCGCGCCCTGTGCGAGCAGCTGCTCGATGCAGTCAATGGTCTCGTTGGCGCAGCGGTTGTCAAAGTTTGCGATCTTGATATAGCCGATTTTACCGTCCAGCATCTCGCAGGACGCGACCTCGGTCTCGATGCTCCTGCGTGTGACCGTCAGCTCCATGTCCTTTCCATCCCGCCGGATGGTCAGATGAACGTCCGTCCCCTCTTCGCCGCGCACAACGTCGCGCGTGCCGCTCGTGCCAAGCTCCAGCGCGCTCTGGCCCTCCACGGAGATCAGAATGTCGCCGACATGGATCCCGGCTTCATCCGCCGGGCCTCCCGGCGTCACGCTCTCGATGCGCAGCCCGCCGTCGTCCTCACTTTCCAGGATGGTCACGCCGATGCCGACATAGGCGTTGTTCATCATTTCTTCGTAGTCGGCGTATTCTTCCGCGCTGAGATAATAGCTCCAGCGGTCGCCGGTCGCCTCAACCATTGCCTCCGCGGCTGCGTCGGCAAGCTCCTTCTCGTCGTAATCATCAATAAAGTAGCGTTCGAGATAGGAACTGATCTCCGCTGTTTTGAGCGAAGCAGAGGAGCCGGAGGACATCTCCAGCCTGTAAAGGGCGCCAGCCTCGCGATAGGTGATAAAGAAGGTCACGCCGATGGCGAACAGGAACAATAAAACAAGGAGCAAGATCTTGACGGGCTTTTTCACAGGCAATTACCTCTTTCAGAAACGGACCCACAGCCCGAAAACGGGCTGTGGGATGCGTCTAATTCTCAGGGAAGGGATATGTAGTTCATCGGGTTGACATTCGAGCCGTTATACAGGATCTCAAAGTGCAGATGCGGACCGGTGGACCAGCCGGTCGTACCGACATAGCCGATCAGCTGTCCCTGCTTGACGGAGTCGCCGACGGAGACCACATAGTTTGTCATATGCGCATAGATACTGGAATATCCGTCGCCATGGTTGATCGTCACATAATAGCCGTTCGCCTCACCATAGGTTGCGCCGGTGACCGTGCCGCTCTTCGTCGCGTAGATCTCCGTGTTCATCCCTGCGGCCAGATCGACGCCGTAATGGAAACTCTTATTGCCGTTGATCGGATGGACGCGCGGTCCGTAGGCACAAGTCACACCCGTGGAATAGGCCAGCGGGAACGCGAAGCCGCCGGAGGAAGCGCCGCCCGAAGAGGACGAGGAACTGCTATTGCTGCCGCTGGAGGGCTTGTTGGCCGCAGCAGCCGCAGCGGCGGCTGCCGCCTGCTCCTTGGCAAGCGCATTGAAGTAATCCGTTTCCGCCTTCTTGATCTGCTCACGGACTGCGGCCTCGTCGGCCTCCGCCGCAAGGAACTCATCCGAAAGCGAGGCATATTCCACCTGCATCTGCGTGATGAGGGTATCTGCCTTGGCGCGCTTCGTTTCCAGCTCTGCCTGCTCGACCGCAAGGTCATCCTCCGTCTGCTGGAGATCCTGCTTCTGCTGTTCGAGATCAGCGCGCTCCGTCTCCACGGCCTGCGTCGCGGCGGAAAGCTGCTTGAGCATGAGCTGATCGGATTCCGCGATCTCGCGGATCATATCCACACGGTCCAGAAGATCGGAGAAGCTGCTGGCCCGGAACAGAATTGACCAATACGAGACGCTTCCCGTCTCCTCCATCGACCGAAGCCGCGCCTTATACTGCTTCTGAAGCGCCTCTTCCTTTGCAACGGAGGCTTCCAGCTCTGTCTGCTTCTCGGCGATCAGCAGATTGAGCTGCTGGATCTGCTCGTTGAGATTTTCGATCTTCTGGCGGGACATCTCCATCTCCTGATCGATCTCCGCCTTCTGGCTGACCAGCGTCTTGGTCTGATCCTTGTTTTCCGCGATGCTCTTTTCCAGCTCGTCGCTCTGCTTCTGGATCTCCGCCTGCTTCGCACGGAGGTCGGCAAGCTTCGATTTGATCTCGGAGGAGCTGGCCGCATGGACCATAACGATCAGCGCGGTGGACACCAGCGAAAGCAGGATCACCGCCGCAAGGACAATGGAAATGATTCGCACGATTTTTGTTCTACTGGATCTCATAATTTCCTCCTGCCATCCGGCCTTCGTCAGCCGATATAGGACATCGGGTTGACGTCCGAGCCGTTATAGTAGATGGTAAAGTGCAGGTGCGGGCCGGTCGAAAGGCCGGTCGAGCCGACATAGCCGATCGTCTGCCCCTGCTTGACGTAATCGCCGACGGAAACAATCAGGCCCTGCATATGCGCATACAGCGTCGAGAAGCCGTCTCCGTGATTGATGACAACGTAATTGCCCCAGATGGAAGAATTCACAGCCGTCGTGACCGTTCCGCTCTTTGAGGCGTAGATCGACGTGCCGGAGCCGGCGGCCAGATCGACGCCGTTGTGCCATGTTCCCCTCTTGCCGCTCACGGGGTGTGTGCGGTAGCCGTAGGAATCGGTGATGGCGACCTGATACGGCAGCGGGTACAGGAAGCCGCTCGTGCCGTTTTTATCCGGGACATAATTATTGTTTTTGTTCTGCTCGGCAAGGCGCTCAGCCTCTTCTCTCGAAAGGGCCTGATAATACTCCTGCTGAGACTTGGCGATCTGGGCGGAAAGCGCTGCCTCCTGATCGAGATAGCCCTGGTATTCCGCCGTCATTTTTTCGCTTTCCTCGGCGATCTTCACAAGCAGCTCGTCGGCCTCGGCGCGCTGCTGCTCCAAGACCGCCTCCTGCGCGCTCAGCTCTCCCTGCGCCGTTTGCAGCTCGCTTTTCTGCTGCTCCAGCTCGCTGCGGAGCTGCTCGACCGCGGTGGTCGCCTCGGAGAGCTTTTTCATCATGATCTGGTCGGATTTTGCGATCTCATGGATCATATCGACCCGGTCAAGAAGGTCGGAGAAGCTGTTCGCCTGAAACAGGATCGACCAGTAGGAAATGCTTCCCGTCTCCTCCATGGCGCGCAGCCGCGCCTTATACTGCTGCTGGAGCGCCTCTTCCTCCGCCTCGGAGGCTTCGGCCTGCTCCTGCTTCTGCGCGATCAGCTGATTGTACTGCTGAATCTGTGCGTTGAGGTTGTCGATCTGTTCGCTGGAAAGCGTGATCTGACGGTCGATGTCATATTTCTGCTCAATGACCGTCTGGGTCTGCTTCTGATTCTCTTTGATCTCCGATTCCAGCTCGGAGCTTTGCTTCCGCAGGTCAGACTGCTGTGCACGGAGCTTGTCCAGCTCCTGCTGAAGCTCCTTTGAGCTGGCGGCGGAGGCCGGAGACGTCAGCGTCATGGCGCCCGCCGACAGCAGGAGCAGCAGCGCCAGCAGCCCGCACAGGAGTCTTCTCCTGCCGTTGCCTTTCAGGAATTTCATGCCGGGGCCTCCCCTCAAACCTTGAGGAACTTGCGGATGGACAGCAGGCTTCCCACAACGCCGACAGCAAAGCCGGTCAGCGCATAGGAGATGGCCACAAGCTCAATGACCTCCGCGAACGGAACGATCTGGAACAGTCGGAGCGTATCGACGGCCGCGATCTTCGCCTGAAGGAAGTCGTACAGCCCCCATTCGAGGAAGAATGCGATGACTGCGCCCAGCATGCCAAGAATAAAGCCCTCGACCACGAATGGCAGGCGGATAAAGCTGTTGGTCGCGCCGACCATCTTCATAATGGCAATCTCCTCGCTGCGCGAGTACATGGCCAGCTTGACGGTATTGGAGATGATGAACAGCGACACCACAAACAGTACGATGATGATGACCATGGACGCGATGTTCAATACCTTCTGGAGCGACTGGAAGCCGTTTGCGATCTCGTAATGCGCGCTGACCTCCGCCACGCCGTCGATCTTCTCGATCTCGGCGACCGTCTGCTCGAGCAGGCTGTTGTCCTCGACCGTGACCTCATAGCGGTCGCGCAGGATGGAGGCGTCCACGCCGTTGAAGGCGGTCGTGTCGCTCTGCTTGCCGACGAAATTGTCAAGCGCCTGCTCACGCGAGACGAATTTTGCCTCATGGACGTTGGAGATCAGATTGATCCGGGAGCCGACGCTCTTGGCCTCGGCCTCGGAGTAGTCCTCGTCGATGTAGACAAGGACCTGATTTTCCTTTTCCAGATCGACGATCATGACATGGACGTTATACAGCACAAGGCTGAAGGTGCCCATAATAATCAAGCACGCCACCGTGACGCAGACCGCCGCGAAGGACATGAACCCATGCAGGAACACGCCGCGGAAGCCCTCACGGAGCAAATATCCGATATTATTCTTTTTCATGTAAGTAGTACCCGTCCATTCCGTCGCTGATAATCTTTCCCTCGTCGATGGCCACGACGCGCTTGGTGAAGCGGTTGACCAGCTCCTTCTCGTGCGTGACGACCATGACGGTCGTTCCGAGCGCGTTGATCTGCTCGAGCAGCATCATGATCTCGAGCGAACGCGAGGGGTCAAGGTTGCCCGTCGGCTCGTCGGCGATGATGACACTGGGGTTATTGACCAGCGCACGCGCGATAGCAACACGCTGCTGCTCACCGCCGGAAAGCTCGTGCGGAAGGCGGCGGCCCTTGTTTTCCAGTCCGACCAGGTCCAGCACATACGGAACGCGCTTCTTGATCGCACTCTCGCCCGCACCGATCACGCGCATGGCGAACGCCACGTTATCATAGACCGTCTTGTTCTCGATCAGCCGGAAGTCCTGAAAAATGACGCCCAGCGTTCTGCGCAGATACGGAATGGCGCGCGGGCGGATCTTTTCCAGCACGAAGCCGTTGACCAGAACGCTGCCCGCCGTCGGCTCCAGCTCTGCCGTCAGGAGCTTGATGATGGTGGATTTTCCGGAGCCGGACGGACCGACGAGAAAGACGAATTCTCCGTCGTCGATCTTCAGGGAGATCCCGTTGAGCGCCTTGACGCCGGGATCATATGTTTTTACGACATTGCTTAATTCAATCATGCTACTCTCCCGATGTGGAACGATCCCCGCCGGCCGGATCAGATGATCCGGTTCTCCCGCGAGACCAGATATTTCTTGACCATGAGCGCGACCTTGAAGATGATCGCGTCGTCAAATTCACGCAGGTCGAGACCGGTGAGCTTCTTGATCTTCTCAAGCCGGTAGACGAGCGTATTTCTGTGGACAAAGAGCTTTCTGGAGGTCTCGGAGACGTTCAGATTGTTCTCAAAGAATTTGTTGATGGTAAACAGCGTTTCCTGATCGAGGGTGTCGATGGAATTCTTCTTGAACACCTCAGACAGGAAGATCTCGCACAGCGTCGTCGGAAGCTGATAGATCAGGCGGCCGATGCCGAGATTTTCATAGTTGATGATGGTCTTTTCGGTGTCGAACACCTTGCCGACCTCGATGGCGACCTGCGCCTCCTTATAGGCGTCGGCCAGCTCGCGCAGATGGCCCGCGACCGTGCCGATGCCGATGACGGTCTTGATGAACAGCTCCGTCTTGAGCGTCTCCTCGATCTGCTGGGCAATGCGGATCAGCTCGTCGCGCTCCGTGCCCGGCAGGATCTGCTTGACGACGGCGATGTCCGTCTCGTTGACGCTCAGGACGAAGTCCTGCTGCCGGTCTGGAAACATGCCCGCCAGCACGTCCACCGCCGCAACATCGGCCCGCGATACCTGACGGATCAGGAACACCGCGCGCGGCACGTCGGTCACGAAGTGCAGCTCCTTTGCGCGGATATAGATATCTCCCGGGAGGATATTGTCGGTGATGATGTTCTTGACGAACGTCCCCTTATCATGCTTTTCCTCGTAATAGGTCTTGGCGCCGTTCAGCGCGACATAGGCCATCACGCAGAGGCTGCGGGCGGTCTCGTCGTCGCCCTCGGCAAAGACGGCGTAGTCAAAGTAGGCACTCCAGCTGACAAGCGGCTTGAAGGTCTTATGATCGACCACGACGATCGAATCCGGCGCGCTGTTCAGGCGAATGACAGCCTCCGGCCATTTTTCTCCGATCAGGGAGGTGTCGCTGCAGGAAATGACGTTGCTGTCGGCGTCGATCACGCCGATCACGCGGTCGGTGGCCTCCTTCATCTGAACGATCACACTCTGAAAAACACGGCTGGACATGCACGTTCCCTCCTCAAGATATTGCTTTTTACACAAACAACCATTGACATAATACTACGCATTCAGCATTATTGCAAGAGGTTTTTGACGTTTTATTTCAAAAAACGATGTCTTTTTTGTGAACTTTTCATAGTTCTTCGTCATAAGTTCCAAGACAGCAGGCAGGATTTTTCTATTTTTCGCTTTCAATTCGTCCGTGAAAATGACGAAAACCCTCAAAAAACGCCATCCAGCGCGGAAAGCGGAAGTTCCCGCACCTCGCCGGGCCGCAGCCCGTCCAGAAGCAGGGTTCCCTCCGCCTCACGGCGGAGATAGCTGACCGGCATTCCCCTTGCAGCCAGCATTCTGCGCACCTGGTGGTACTTTCCCTCCTGAATTTCGACCTGACTTCTCCCCGGCCCGAGCGGTGTCAGCCGCGCCGGGAGGCACTGCGTGCCGTCTCCGAGGGTCATTCCCTCTGCAAAGGCGCGGACATCCTCTTCTCCCGCCTCGCCGGTATGCTCGGCGTAATAGCGCTTCCAGACGCCGGAGCGCGGGCTGATGAGCCGGTGGGCCAATACGCCATCGTTGGTAAATAATAGCAGTCCCTCCGTTGCCTTGTCGAGCCTGCCGACCGGCATCACGCCGAAGCGCCGGAAGCGCTCCGGGATCAGCTCCAGCACGCTCGGCCCTCCGGGATCGTCGGTCGAGGTCACATAGCCTGCTGGCTTGTGCAGCATCAGGAGCACCGTGTGCAGCTTCTCCACCGGTGCGCCGTCGATCGTCAGCTCCGCCGTTTTTTCATCGAATTTCTCCTCCGGACGGAGCGCCGGGACGCCGTTGACCTGCACCCGTCCGGTCCGGATCAGGCCGCGCAGCTCCTTCCGGGAGGCGACGCCCGCGTCTGAGAGTATTTTATCCAGTCTCTGCATGGTTTACCGTTCCTTCTGTCATATTTGTCCGCGCAGCGCAATAGGTTGTACTACCGATCAATCGATCAAACAGGCATAGGAGGGATCTCTATGGTCATCATGACTGCCAAAGTTTCCAAAAGCAAGCTGATCGCAATTTCGCTGCTCGTTTTCGTCGCCGTGATCCTGCTGGTGCTCGGCCTGAGCAGCTCCGCCCAAAAGCAGGCCGCCCTGCCGGAAAACGGCGCGCAGGAGGCGCCCACCGTCCCGTCCGAGATCAAGACCAATGACGACCGCGTCGCCTATCTCGGCTCCTTCGGCTGGGAGGTCTGTGAGGAGCCGAAGCAGACGCAGGAGGTGCGCATCCCGACCGAGCCGTCCGAGGTTTTCGAGCGCTACAACGACCTCCAGATCTCGCAGGGCTTCGATCTGCACGAATATTCCGGAAAAAGCGTCAAGCGCTACGTTTACGAGATCACAAATTATCCGAACAGCGAGGATACCTATTACGCGACGCTGCTGATCTACAAAAACGCCGTGATCGGCGGCGACGTGTGCTCCTCGGCGCAGGGCGGTACGATGCATAGCCTCAACATGCCGAAATAGCGTCTCAATACCACAGCGGCAGGATCTGCTTCCCCTTCTGCCGGGCATAGCGGATCGTCGCCGCCGTCCCGCCGGGGCCACCGTCGTAGACCGTCACCAGAAGTGCCGCCGCGTCCGCCATCGCGCGGTTCCTGCGGAGCATACAGCCGTCGGAGTACGATGGCTCCAGCACACGGATCTCGCTGCAAGCCGCCAGCAGGCGGCTGTAGCGCGCTCTGTCGTCCTCCGGCCATGCGTCCGGCTGGCTCGGGCATGGGATCATGGCGACAAGCCGCAGCTCCGGGCAGCGTCTCTGCACCGCAAGCACACTCTCGGCAAACAGCGTATCGCAGCCGCGCGCCATCCCGCACAGAAAAGTATCATACCCCTGCGCGTGCAGCTCCGTCACGACCTGCTCCATGCGGTGCCGGAGCGCAGCGCAGCGCGCGTCCGTTTCGTCGCCTCCCCATGGGAGCCGCTCCGGCCTGTGGCCGGTAAACGCGCAGACCATCCGATCACCCCATTCCCGCAAGTCTCTGTTACGCAGTATCATACCAGAAAAAATGCCTATTGACAAGCAGGCGGCGTACGTGTATGATGTGGGCAACTGAATACGGTCTCTTCAGGGCAGGGTGAAATTCCCGACCGGCGGTGATGCAGGCACAGCGCCTGCGCAGTCCGCGAGCGAAAGCTGAACCGGTGAAAATCCGGTACCGACAGTCCGAGTCCCGTGCGGCAGAAGCCGCGCGGCGCTTTACAGTCTGGATGGAAGAAGAAGTCCGCAGACGGAAATTCTGTCTGCGCCGCCTCGCATTGGTGCGCCTGAAGTCCGCTTCAGGCGCTAATTTTATGAGGTGATCGATATGTCCGAACTGTTCCAGAGCATCCGTGAAAATCTTTCCTTTCTGCTGGTCTGCCTGCTGGTCTCTGCGGCGCTCGCCGGGATCGCCGCGCTGGCTGAACGCTTCCGCGGCGAACGCCGCCGTCTGAGCGCCGCGCACACGATCAGCTTCGTCGCCATTTTTTCCGCCATCGCGGGCGTCCTGATGCTGCTGGAGATCCCGCTTTTCTTTGCGCCGTCGTTCTACAAGATGGATCTGAGCGAGATCCCGGTCATGATCTGCGCGTTCTACCTCGGGCCGGTCTCCGGCGTGATCTGCGAGTTCATCAAGGTGCTGCTCAAGCTTCTGCTCAAGGGTACGACGACCAATTTTGTCGGCGACTTCGCCAATTTCGCCGTCGGCTGCTCCTTTGTGCTCCCGGCCTCTATTCTCTATCACTGGCACCGCTCGCGCAAGGGCGCGATCGCGGCGCTGCTGACCGGCACGGCCGTCATGACCGTATTCGGCAGCATGTTCAACGCCCTCTACCTTATTCCGAAGTTTGCCCAGCTCTTTGGAATGCCGCTCGATGCCATCGTCGCCATGGGCACACAGGTGAACTCCCATATCACCAGCGTCGGAACGCTGGCGCTGTTTGCCGTCGTTCCCTTCAATCTGCTCAAGGGGCTGATCGTCTCGCTGCTCACCTACCTGCTCTACAAGCGTGTGGAGCGGCTGTTCTTCCGCAGGGGCAGCACTCAGAATTGTTAATTTTTCATGAAGCGACGTGTTTCGGTTGACTTAACGGCGGTTTCATCGTACTATACAGTTTACAATGTATTCAGGGGGCTGCGTCGCTTATGCGCGGAAGGAACCATCGCTTTCCGAAAATAGGAACCATCGATAATTACCGCCACTTTTGGATGATCTCCGTCTGGGCCGCTTATCTCATTCTCTATGTGATCGCGGAAAAGGTCGTCACAACGGATTATTATTCCGTTCATATCGCGCTGGACGATCTCATTCCCTTCTGTGAGTGGTTTGTCATTCCCTACTGCCTGTGGATGGCGCTTCTGGCCTGCACGGCGGTGTATCTTCTTTTCTGGGATGCAGAGAACTTCAAGCGCTTTACCGCTTTCATCGGCCTCGGCTTCATTCCCGTCATTATTTTCGACATGATCTTCCAGAACGGACAGGATCTGCGGCCGCTGGCCTTTGAGCATCATAACATTGCAACCTGGCTCGTCGGGCACATTTACGCCGCCGACTCCAATACGAACGTGTTTCCAAGCATGCATGTGATCGGCTCCGTGGCGCTGTACGCCGCGTCGCTGTACACGCCCGCCTTCCGCAGGCACAAGCTCCACTGGGTCATGCTTCCCCTCGCAATCCTTATCAGCATTTCGACCGCCTTTATCAAGCAGCATTCCTGCGCGGATATTCTCTATGCACTTCCCTACAGTGCCATTGTCTGGTGGCTGGTATACGGCGTCATTTTCAAAAAGCGGAGGGTCGCTCAAAAGTCGGAGCGATCTTCCGAAAGCGCCCCGGAGCTTCGCGCGTCGTCAGAGCTTGAGCAATAGCATTTAATACAGCAAGCCCGCCGTCTGAGTTTCAGACGGCGGGCTTTTTTCATTAGCTCAGCGTGGCAATCTTATCTTTTCAATGCCCAATTCCGGCTCCTGTGCTTCTTTCCAAGCTCCAACCGAAAGCAATTCCCCCGCGAATTTCTCGTCAAGCATATTGGTCGAGCAAAAGCGCTCGTGCGAGACGGTTCCCAGCAGCATTCGTTCCCGCGAAAAGAAACAAATATCCTCCAACACGCTCACTTGCTTCGGTATTCTTCCAACCGTATCGATCGGTACCTTTTTCAGCCGTTTTTTCGCAGTCAGGAAAATGTCATCGTAGCAGTCCGAAATGACTTTTCTTGCAGCATCCGACGTGCGATAAATATTCTGAATCATGGTTATGCTGATTCTCTCATAGCCGTACCACGCCTTGACTGGTGCCGCTTTGAGAAGGAATGGAAGTAACTGCGCCTCCGGTACATTTGGGACAAGCTCATATCCGCGTGGGACTGTCTTTGACAATGTGAAAAAGTCCGCGTTCGAGAAGCAAATACGCAGGAATTCCCGAAAGGCATCGCCCCGTATTCCGCCGAAAGTGTCTTTTTGCATATTATCCAAAAATAAGATCGGCAAAGCCACGCGCCTCCAGTCTCTACTGCGTATCCTCTTTATCGCCCTTCTGGCGGATGGTGATCTTGATCGGCGTGCCGGTCAGGCCGAACACAGCGCGGATCTGATTTTCGATATAGCGCTGATAAGAGAAATGGAACAGCTTCGCGTCGTTGCAGAAAATAACGAAATGCGGCGGCTTGACGCCGACCTGCGTCATATAATAAACCTTCAGGCGGCGGCCCTTGTCCGTGGGCGGCTGCACACGCGCGGTCGCGTCCTCCAGAATGTTGTTGAGCATACCGGTCGTAATGCGCATACTGTTCTGGTTGGAGACGGCGTTGATCGTCTCAAAGAGCTTGTCCACGCGCTGGCCCGTCAGCGCCGAAATGAACATGACCGGCGCATACTGCATATAGCTCAGGTCGCGCCGCACATCTTCGGTCATGCGGTTCATGGTGTTTGTGTCCTTCTCGACGGCGTCCCACTTGTTGACGACGATGATGCACGCCTTTCCGGCCTCGTGCGCAAGGCCCGCGACCTTCGTGTCCTGCTCCGTCACGCCCTCGTTGGCGTCGATCAGGATAAGGCACACATCCGCGCGCTCGATGGCGGAGACGGAGCGCATATTGCTGTAGCGCTCCACGGCGTCGTCCACCTTGGACTTGCGGCGCATTCCCGCCGTATCGATGAACAGGTACTTGCCCCATTCGTTCTCAAAATAGCTGTCGATGGCGTCGCGGGTCGTACCGGCCACGTCGGAGACGATCACGCGCTCCTCGCCGAGAATGCGGTTGAGCAGGCTCGACTTTCCGACATTCGGCTTGCCGATGATGGCGACCTTGATGACGTCCTCGTCGTATTCCTCCTCGTCGTCCTCCGGGAAGGCCTCGACGCAGGCATCCAGCAGGTCGCCTGTGCCGTGGCCGTGGATCGCGGAGACCTCGATCGGTTCGCCGAGACCAAGACCGTAGAATTCATAGGCCTCCGGGTTGACGCCGCCGGTCTGGTCGCACTTGTTGACCGCCAGCACGACCGGCTTCTTCGACCGCTTGAGCATCGTGGCGACCTCCGCGTCCGCCGCCGTCAGTCCAACGGTCACGTCCACGACCATGACGATCACGTTGGCCGTCTGAATGGCGATCTCCGCCTGACGGCGCATAAACTTGAGCATGTCGTTGTCGGTGCCCGGCTCAATGCCGCCGGTATCGACCAGCAGGAAGCTCCTGCCGCACCACTCGCAGTCGCCGTAGATGCGGTCGCGGGTCACGCCGGGCGTATCCTCGACGATGGCCATGCGGCGTCCGGTCAGTTTGTTGAAAAGCATCGACTTGCCGACATTCGGCCGGCCGACGATGGCTACAATGGGCTTTGCCATAATGGTTTACCCTCCTTAATTGAAAGAAATCCGCCGTGCGGTCGCGGGCCTCCGGCATCCGCGGCCTTCTCCGGCTTCGGACAGGCGACAAAAGAAAAGAGGAAGGCAAACGCCTCCCTCTCATTCTCGTATCGAGCGAAATTACTCTGCCGACTCGACAGCGATCACTTCACGGCCGTTGTAATAGCCGCAAGCCTTACAAGCTCTGTGAGGCAGGCGGGGCTCGCCGCACTTCGGGCAAGCGACGACACCGGGGATCGCCAGTTTCCAGTGGGAGCTGCGTCTCTTATCTCTTCTTGCGCGGGAAACTTTTCTCTTCGGTACTGCCATTTTCGGTACACCTCCTTGATCGAAATGCCTTTTCGGCACATTGTCTACTTTTTCCTGTCCAGCAGCTGCTGCAGGACAGCAAATCTGGAATCCGGCTCGCTCTTGCAGTCGCAGGGACCTTCGTTGAGGTTCTTGCCGCAGCGGAAGCAGAGTCCTTTGCAATCTTCACGGCACAGCAGCTTCTGATCCATGTTCAGGACAAAAGCCGTCGTCAGGATGTCGTCAAGATCGGCACGATCCTCCACAAGCTCAAAAACCCACGGGTTTTCAAACTCGTCAGATTCCATGCTGGTGACCAGCACGGCCTCGATGGGATATTCCACCGGACGCGCAAAGGCAGCGGCGCATCGATCACACACACCGTGCAGCGTCGTCCAGACCGTCCCGGTAAGCTCCAGAACGCCGGCCGTGTTGCGCACGCTTCCCTTCGCCTGAACAGGCTCGGTCACGGGGCAGCAGCTGCCGAATTGCATGGCATGCAGATCAAGGCTTGTTTCAAAGGGAACCACGCCGCCGGGTACGGCGATAATCCTGCTCAGATCCAGTAGCATAGCGCCCTCCAATTCAGAATCATGCAGTGGATATTATATCGGAAGGGGCAAGGAAAGTCAAATACTATTTTCACTTTTTTTCATTATTTTTCTGAGTTTACACAAGCCGTTGCCCGTGGTAAAATGATCCTACCCTTTATCTGGTTTCGGAGGCGCTCATGAAAGAGTTCACCATCACGCAAAACGACGCCGGGCAGCGGCTCGACCGCTTTTTGTCCAAGGCCGTTCCCCTGCTGCCGGAGTCGCTGATGCAGAAATACATCCGTCTCAAGCGCATCAAACTCGGCGGAAAGCGCGTCGAGCGCAATACGCGGCTGAACGTGGGCGACGTGCTCCAGCTTTATATCAACGACGAGTTTTTTGAAACGCCGAAGGCCGAGAACGCCTATCTGACCGTCTCCGCGCCAAAGCTCAACATCGTCTATGAGGACGAAAACATCCTGCTCGTGGATAAAAAGCCCGGCCTTGCCGTTCATCCGCACGACGGCGCGGAGTATGGGAAAACGCTCATCGACCACATTCAGGCCTATCTCTACGCCAAGCGCGAATGGCGCCCGCGCGAGGAAAACTCGTTCACGCCCGCCCTCTGCAACCGCATCGACCGCAATACCGGCGGCATCGTGATCGCGGCCAAGAACGCGGAGGCGCTGCGCATCCTCAACCAGAAGATCAAGGACCGCGAGATCGACAAGCGCTATCTCTGCATCGTCCACGGGACGCCGAAGCCGCCCGAGGGACGGCTAGAGGGCTACCTCTTCAAGGACGCGAAGGAAAACCGCGTATACATTACAAAAAAGATGCAGCCCGGCGCAAAGACCGCCGTCACGTTCTACCGCACGCTCCAATCGAAAAACGGCCTGTCTCTGGTCGAGTGTGAGCTTCTCACCGGGAGGACGCACCAGATCCGCGCGCAGATGGCAGCCGCCGGCTGGCCGTTGCTCGGAGACGGAAAATACGGCAAGCTCGACAAGCGCTATGACCGGAAATATCAGGCGCTTTATTCCTACAAGCTCTGCTTCGCGTTCACGACGGAGGCCGGAATTCTGGAATATCTGAACGGAAAAAGCTTTGAGGTCGCCTCTGTGGACTTTGTTCAGGAATATTTCCCGAAATAGCCCCGTCTCTCCCCCAAAATTTCTACAAAAAATTACACAAAACCAATTGACAACCGCCCCCCTACCATATATGATGTCTATCAGTACGTTTGGAACGCCAGATGTACT